>JAEIGA010019320.1_pt1 | contig 10391 bp, 4 predicted proteins | sample 9270691 | NCBI WGS metagenome assembly JAEIGA01 (sample SAMN17057246, study PRJNA624740) | gut metagenome | biome: biome; isolation source: fecal sample | host: Bos grunniens | place: China: Xizang | collected 2019
CAATTACCGATTTGTTTGATGATTACTTCGAGTTTGTTGCTCCTTTTGAAAAACGAGAAGAGAAAAAGCACGAATTTCCCGATGCAGCAGTTATAATGAGTATAAAAAAATGTATAGAGAATTGCACTTTAGACTCTATACATGTTGTTACTGACGATAATGGTTGGCACAATGCTTTAAAAGATGTTCACAATATAAATCTATATAAGGATTTAAAGTCTTTGTTAACATCTATATCAAAAGAAGAGGAGTTGTATTCAAAGATCACTGCATTTCTCGCAGATCAAATAGGTCAACTGGAAGATTTAACAGAATCTTGGTTGTTGGATCAAGATTGGTCTAGTGCGGTAGAAGATATAGAGATGTGTATTGAATGTGATAGTATTGATGATGTAGAACTTTGCGAGATTACTCTTGTACCGAGTGGTGTTGAATACATTGATAAAGAAGAACAATATGCAGCTACTAGTGTTTCTGGTACTGCTAAACTAAAAATTGGTTTTTCATATATAGATCATTCATGTGAATCATATGACAGAGAAGACCATATATGGTATAACACAAAATATGGTGATTGTGAAGCAATAATAGAAGTTCCTATTCAAATGACAGTAACGGTCTTAATTTCCAATGATGAAACATTAGATATGGATAAACCAGATTTCGAAGATTTCAATAGTGATGCAGAAATTGTTGAATATACTTTGAATGAACACAACGATGAAATTCATGATCCGTATTATAATATTTGCTCTAAATGTGGTGAACCAATTGGGATACATAACGATGGTGGCGATGGCAAATGCGCTAACTGTACATTAGAAGATTGATTTATTAGCGGTTTTAATTTCCAACACTATCCGCAAAGTGAATAAAGTTAATATGGAGGATAATATGCAAAAAGAAATCGTCAATGAAATTAAATACTATCAAATGTATTTGAGTGAAATAATCTCGGATTTTTGTATAAACGAATCAATATGTGATTTTTTTGATGAAGACAAAAATAAATATAACCAGTATGGCATTTGTTTAGGAAATATTTCGGAAGCATTGAATTATAGGCAACACATGCTTTGCTATCTACTATTCCATTATGACAAAGACAGCAAATCAATTCCTCGTTTTTTAAATAGAATTAAAGATACGAAAATTTTTAGAGAAGTTGATAAAGATAAAAAACTCAAACAGCTTGAAGAGGAAATGACACAATTGCTCGAAGAAGCTAGCAACGATATTCAAAGTTTAAAAGAGTATAGATATGATGTTTATGCTCATTGGAATAAAAATGTTTTCAATACGGAATGGCAACAAAACTTCAAAAACGAACATCCTTTTGATTACGGAAAAATTATTGAGCTATGTACTCAATGCTATAATTTATTAGGTGATATGCTAAACCTTTTTGGAGAAAAATCATTTTCCAAAGCTCTTATCAACGAAAAACATTTGAATGCTTTTATAAGTCAATTAAAGTGATGCCCTAAATTTCAAGATTGTTTTAGAAACCAATTTGTTGCCTTTTCATGCCACTTTGACTTATTATATATCCTAAACGCTTTATCACTTGCGAAGAACTCTATCACGCCCGCTTTCGAGAGCACGTACTCGTCATTCATCATTACGGCAAACATATCACCGTTTTGCACTCTTCTTAGTATGGTGGTTCTCGAATAACCGGTTATCTTTGCAACTCGGTTGATATCCATAGCATCGGGGTATATCTCCATTCGCTTTTCGAGCAGGTGAATGAACATAGCTCTTTCATTGCTCGTCAGCACAATATTTACGTTATTATGGTCTCTGCCACCCTTTTCGAGTGGCAGAGAATTTTTTTACGGGAGGAGAATACTCCAACGGGAATTTCTCTTGAACGCTCGGCTCTAGGCTTGGCTAAATATTTTTCCAAATCCTCTTCGCTCACGTAATAACACAACAAGTGTAAACCACCCTCTTACTCAAGAATAAGAGGTTTTACAAAGACAAAAACCGCCCAAAAGGCGGTTTTTGTAAAGTTTTGTTTATTTATTTGTTTAGTTTATTTCATAACCGGAGCACTTAACCTCCCAGAATGTAGTCCATCCTGCGGAGCCGTGGCTCGGGATAATGAATCTGACCTGTGTTGCCTTTACACCATCAAGCTTGAATGTCAGCCAATTCTGGTCGCCAATCACTACTACGGTAAAGTCCTTAGCCTCAACGTTTGAAACGGTTACCCATTCACCGTTAACGCATGCCTGGATTTCAACTGCTGTTCCAAACTGGTTGAACGAGGATTTGTTGTAATCGTAGAGAAGGAAGGAGAAGGTGTCCAGCGTATACTCTTTACCGAGATCAATGGTAGCCTCCACCTTTCCGGCCTTGCTCTTACTTGAGTATCTGGATGCAAGGTTTCCGTCATTCATCTTGTCGAAGCCATAGGTTGCACTATAGCAGTTATTGGGTGTCTCGGTAGTGAGAGTCTTACCCGCAAGAAGATTGTCTATGTAAACAGGCTCAGGCTCTGCGGGAGCGTCAGGCTCCTCAGAGGGGAATACTCTACCGCTGCACTCGAATTCCTCGAAGGACGTACCGCTTGAAGATGCGGATGCAGAGATAAATACTCTAACCTTCTCGGCAAGGATGCCCGAAAGGTCGAACTCAAGGTAATCGTTATAAGCACCCTCGCTTGCTACAAGGTGAGACAAGATAGCCGTATTATCCGCACAGTAAACAACGTCTATCCACTTCTCGCCAACGTAAACCTGAATAAGAAGGTCTGCACCAAGGCTGCCTGCATTGGTTGTTGCGGGATCGTATGTGAATATCTTAAGGATGCCGAGCACTGCTTCGCCCTGAAGATCAATGGTCGCGTCAATCAAGCCGTTTACGTTCATAATTGTAGCAAATCTACCGGGAGCATTATCTGCATTCTTGATACCGTCGGTAAGACCGGGATATCCGCTTCCCTTCCACCAGGATGCGGTAAGTATGCTGGAGAGTGCCGAATCAGCAGGAACAAACTGCTTTCCGGCAAAGAGATTATCCTTGCTTTCGAGATTTTCGTTCTCTGCCTTTACAACGCCACATCTCTCACAGGTGTGGGTAGTTGTACCATCGGCAGTAACACCATCGCCCCAAGCATGACCAAGAACGTCAATTACCTGCTGTTCCTTCAGAACTGTATTACATACGTGACAAACAATACCCTCGGTAACACCTGCCTGAAGACAGGTTGCATCCTTTGCGGGAAGAACTGTTTCGGTGTGAACGTGCTCGTTAAGAAGTGCACCGCTACACTCGATTTCCTGATAAGTAATACCGCTATTGGAAGCAGACGCGGAGATATAGAATCTGATTTTCTCAGCAACGATACCCGAAAGATCGAACTCAAGATAATCGTTATTTACGTCATCATTGATTACAAGGCGAGTGCAAAGCTCTGCGTTATTAGCACAGCACGCAACGTCGTACCACTGACCGTCAACATATACCTGAATCAAAATATCCTTACCGATGCTTTCCTTCTTCGCTACCTCGGTAATGCTGCTCTTGGTGTCATAGAGATAGAATCTCATGGTGCCGAGAACGTACTTCTCACCCATATCGATTGTCGCATCCATAAATGCGGTAGTATTATTCATCACAGTGGAGAATCTACCTACGCCCTCGCCCATTATACCGTCGGTAAGAACTGCGTATCCGCCGCCTTGCCACCAGCCTGCAGAAAGTACCTGACCATTGGCAGCATCAGTACCAACGAAGGTCTTTTCTGCAAATATATTTTCCTTATTTTCAAGGTTAGTGCTCTCTGCCTTCTTTACGCCGCAAGTTTCACACTCGTAGGTCGTAACGTTGAGAACCGTTTTACCGCCGTTCCACTTGTGACCTGTAGCGGGAACCGTCTCCTGATTTACAAGAATTTCGCCACAAACAGAGCACTTCTTGCCATTGGTAAGTCCTGTTGCAACGCAACCGGGTGCCTTTGCATCGATAAGCTCTTCGGTGTGAGGAAGCTTTCCGATTTCCTCCTGGTTTACGAGGATTTCACCACATGCAGAGCACTTTTTACCCGCGGTAAGACCTGTAGAGCTACAGGTTGCATCCTTGCCTGCTATTTCCTCTTCGGTATGAGGAAGCTTTCCGATTTCCTCCTGATTTACGAGGATCTCACCACAGACAGAGCACTTTTTACCCGCGGTAAGACCTGTAGAGCTACAGGTTGCATCCTTGCCTGCTATTTCTTCCTCTGTATGAGCGAGCTTATCTATAACCTTAGTTTCTCTACTGATCTCTTCACCGCAGACAGAGCACTTTATTACGCTGTCGTATGAACCCTCGGTGCTACAGGAAGCTTCCTTCTTGTTTTCAACTATAGGCTCTGCAGGAGTGTGGCTGGTGCAAAGATTAGCATTGCAGACGTCGCACTCAAAGTCTTTGTTCTCATCCTTATGTCCAAGAGAAGAAATCTCCTTCTGCTCAAGAAGAATTACACCACAAAGCGAGCACTTCTTACCCTCGGTAAGTCCGGTTTCGGTACAGGTTGCTTCCTTTCCTGCTACTGTCTCTTCCTTATGCTCAACAGCAAGCACCTCCTGTGCCACCAAAATCTTATCGCATACGGAGCACTTCTTACCCTCGGTAAGTCCGGTTTCAGTACAGCCGGGAGCCTTACCGGGTATAATTTCCTCGGTATGAGGAATGGGAGAAATCTCCTCGCGAGCTACGAGAGTCTCGCCACAAACAGAGCATTTCTTGCCATCGGTAAGTCCGTTATCGGTACAGGTCGCTTCCTTACCGGGAACGATCTGTTCGGTATGCTCTGCAAGAGGAAGCTCCTGCTGTTCAACAAGAATAACGCCGCAGTCAGAGCATCTCTTACCCTCGGTAAGTCCGGTTTCGGTACAGCTTGAAGCCTTGCCGGGAATGGTTTCCTCGGTATGAGATTTTGCGGGGATCTGCTGCTGCTCTACTAAGATCTCGCCGCATACGGAGCACTTCTTGCCCTCGGTGAGACCAGCTTCAAGACACGTAGCATCCTTTCCGGGGATTATCTCCTCGATATGACCGAGAGGTTCACCCTCAATCTCATTACATGTAGCACACGTTTTAGGAGACGTACAGGTTGCCTCCGTCCAGCTGTGCTCATGCTGATTCGTGCCATGCAGATGCTGTGAAATCACGCTACAGGACGTGCATGCCAGCAAAGCCGCTAAAAGCACCGCTACCATTAGTAAAATACTTTTTGTTTTCATGATGATCTCCTTTTTTTATTATGTATTTATTAGCTAATCAGCTTTTACGCCATAACACTCGATTTCCTGGTAGGTAATTCCATCTGCAGTTGCAGCACCCGAAATGTAAAATCTCAGTTTTTCTGCCCCTATATTCTGAAGGTCAAACTCCAGATAATCGTTATTGAGTCCGGGAACGATCACAAGATGCTCGGAAAGGCTTTCGTTATCGGCACAAACGACAATGTCTGTCCACACGCCGTCGGAATACACCTGAATAATAATATCCTTGCCAATGCTTGCCTTCTTGGATTGTTCATTGCTTTTTTGTGCATCATAGATGTAAAATCTAATACTGCTGAGAGTGTAGTTACCGCCAAGGTCCACGGTCGCATCCATAAATGCCGTAGTGTTGTTCATCTTGGTGGAAAATCTGCCTACCTGATCCTCAAATCGCATACCGTCGGTAAGTGTCTCATATCCGCCGCCGTTGAACCACGAGGCAACGAGCACCTCTGCCTTTGCCTCTGCGGTAGGAATAAACTGCTTGCCGGAGAGGATATTTTCCTGCTCCTCGGGCTTGGACTCGCCATCGGAGCTGTCATCAACCAAGCTCGTCTTTACGCCGAGACACTCAATCTCATAGAGAGTCGTCCATCCGCTGTCGGTCTGTGCGGGGATACTAAATCTCACCTTGCTTGCATATCTGTCACCAAGACTAAATATCAGGAAGTCACCTACACCACCCGGGTTGTCAACGAAATATTTCAAAATTTCATCGGGTGTAGAGCAGCTTGCAACCGTTGTCCAGGCTCCGTTATATAAAAGCTCTACGGTAATACCCGTGCCAAGCTTTGATATACCGTCCTTGTAAAGATAAACCTTCATTTCGGAAAGGTTGTATACTCCGCCAAGATCGATGGTCGCCTCTACCTTTCCACCCTTAAGCTTACTCGAAAATCTACCGCGAGACTCCTCAAAGATTATTCCGTCGGTAAGTGTATCGTATCCGTAGGAGGAATTATATATATTGCCTGCCGCCTCGGTCGAGGGATCAAATTTCTTACCGATAAATACGTTCTCGTATCCGGAGATATTTCCCTCGTATTCACCGCTCAGGGTAATCTCATGGAAGGAAATGCTCTTGTCACTTACACCGTTTTCAATAGTAATGCGAATTTTGCTTCCCAACGCACCATTCATATCAAAGGCGAGATAGGGAGTGGCTCCGTCTACAAGCCGTGCTGCGATCTCATCATTCGTCTGGAGGCTTATGATCTCGTTCCATTCTCCATTATTAAGTACCTCGACCTTAAGACCTTGACCTGCGTAGGACGCATCCTTATATACATAGAGCCTCAGCTCACCAAGTCTGTAAACCGCTCCAAGGTCAAGAGCACCTGCAAAGCGGCTACCCTTTATTGATGTAGCAAATCTTCCCTCGCTGCTACTGAACTCACCACAGTCGGTAAGAGAGGGGTATCCGTATCCTTCGCCGAGAATAACGTCTGCCGCAGCTTGATCTGGAACAAACTCCTTGTTTATCAGAATATTACCAATGTGGTTACCTACGGTAAGAGGCATTTTTGCACTTTCCTTGCCTGTGAATTTTGCCACAGCGGAAAGGGCGTAAAGCTTAGAGGCATCGTAATCAACGCTGATGGTAAGGCCATCTGCCTCTGCAACAAGCTTATAGCTGCCCGACTCAGAATCCTTTGCATAAAGACGAACGGATGCGGCGTTTTCGTTAGCGTTTGCACTAACGTTAAGTTTGCCCTCCGTATTGCTCCAGGCCAGGGAGTAAAGCACAAGGTCAAGTGATTCGGGATTAGAATAGCAAAGCGTTCTCTTGCTCTCTATACCGTCGGAATTAACCGCCGTAACGGCAAAGGTCTTTCTGACGTTTTCCTTGCCCGACTTTACCTTAAGAATAAAGCTTTGGTCTGTGGTGCTGCCCACGAAGGAGTAAGATGCATCGTTTTCATACGCAACGTAGACGTTGTATTTAACCGTGCCCTCTACCTTGTTAAAGATCAGTTTGAAATCGCCGTAGCCTACTCTTTCAAATCCGAGAGTAGCAGGTCTTTCAGGTCTTGATACCTTCTTAAATCCGCTTACGTAGTAGCTGCCGCCTGCTACGGTGTCGAAGGAGAGAATTTTATCATCGGAAAGTGTAAACTCGACCTCCTTGCCCTCGGAATCGTATACCTTTACGTCATAGAAGCAAGGGTATTTTAAAGATACTCTGCCGCCCTTTGCTGATCGAAGGTTGATCTTGTCCGCCACACCGTCTACCCAGGAGACGTCTACCTCAAAGTTTCCTCTTGCAACAAGACCCGTGTAGCTTCCCTTACTCCAATTGGTAGGGATGGCGGGAAGAATTTCAATATATTCCTCATCGCTCTGAAGGAGCATTTCTGCAATAGCCGCAGTAGTTCCGCTGCTCGCCTCAATCTGGAATATCTTACCGCATACCATAAGAAGGTTTTCAAGAGTGGAGTTGCGAAGATTGCCCCTCAGCATCTCCTGTGCCATATCACCCTCGCCTGCTCTTGCATACATAGCCTGCTTATGTGCCCAGGACCAGGCAACGATGCTCGCCTCGTTTTGTGCGGTAGTGCCGTTGGGCCAATCTACAAGTCCCTCGTTTCTTCCGGCAAGGCTAACGAGAGCCGCATCCATCCAGGCATCGGTCTGTGAATTAATCAGATTGCCGGGGAAAAGTCCAACGAGCTGGGAAATATGTCTGTGGTTGGGGTTACCGAGAGAAGAATAATAGTCCTCCTCGCGGAACTCCTTTATCTGTCCGGAAAGTCCCACGTTAATGGGATCGTATTTATCAAGCTGCTCCATTATCCTGCTGAGAATGGAATATTCCTCAGAGGAAAGAAGGTCGGTATCGGAAAGATCGATTCCGAGATCCTTTGCACATTGAAGTGCACCATAGTTATTTATGTATGCCAGAGTTTGTGCGTAGGTCGTACCCGTTGTATAATACCAAACACCGTCAACGTACATCTCAGGAGAGTCGCAATATTCTACAAGATAAACGCCGTCGTAGTCCTTTACGCACTTGGTAACAAAGCGTGCCGCATTCGCAAGCACCTGATATACCTGCTTAAGCACCGCCTCATCACGCGTGAACTCGTAGTAGTCATAGAACAACTGAGTCAGGAGACCGAGGTTACCACAAGAGCGGTCACTGCTGATAAAGAATGGGTTGCCCGAAACACCCATCGTCCAACCATTACCGCCGTCCTTATTGAAGACCGCGGGATTGTAAGTAGCGATAATGTTGCTCGCATTTTTCTCTGCAAGCGGCATATACGCACTGTTGTAGTCAACGTAAGGAATAAATGTCTCTTTAAGGTTGGTGCTGAAAACGTGCCAATAGTTCATCTGAATATTGATGTTGCTCCAATATCCGCTGGTCCACGCAGGGAAGTTATAGCAATTCCACACGCCCTGAAGATTTGCGGGAAGCGAGCCCTCACGGGAGGATGCAATAATCAGATACCTGCCGTATTGGAAAAGCAGAGCCTCAAGGTAGGAGCTGTGGCTTCCGTTGTTATACTTCTCAAGAAGCTTGTCGGTGGTGAGGGCGTAGTCGGCCTCGTCGCAGTCAAGCTCCAGGTTTACCCTTCCATAAAGCTCGTTGTAATCTGCAAAATGTCTGTCCTTCAGATACTTATAAAGCTCGTCGGGAGTTTTGTCAGAAGTGGCAATATCAATTTCTTCAAAGACGCTCTCCACCTTGATCCTTGCATCGTCAAGATCGGTACAGGCGGTGGACTTGTCGTGAGAATACTGTCCGTTCTCAAAGTTGCCGGCACAAAGCTCGTAGTCGGTAGCAAAGGATGCAACTATTACAGCGGAAGACGCACCCTCAACCCTTATCGTACCATCGGTCTCACCGTTTGAATTCTTTGTAGTTTTTGCGGTGACATCACCGCCGTCGGTGTAAACGCGATAGTAACCGGCGAAATCAACATCGTAATATTCAAGCTTTCCGCAAAGCTCAATATATCCGACGCCACCTGCAACAATAGACTTTACGTTACCCGATTTACCGAGGCCGTCACCGGGCTCGTTCATATACTTCTGCTCGAAGGGGATTGTGGGACGAAGGGTGAAGGAAAGAGGACCGTCGGTAGCCTCAAGCCTGATAACCAGCACTTTATCAGGATAGGATACGAAATACTCTCTCCTATAGTGTGCACCGTTATAATCGTAATCGGTAGTTGCGACCGAGTTGTTAAGGTCGAGTACACGCTCGTAATTGCTTACGTCCGCCTTCTTGTGGTCAAAGTCAATATAAGTCTCGGAGAAGTTGTTGAGTCCTGCGACCTGTGGCCAGGAGGTAACTCCGTTTGTCACCTTGACCTGCTGCCAGGGGTTGGCAAGCGTTTTCTCAGATATCTGCACACGCTCGGTCTCTACACGGCCAAAGACGTTTGCACCGAAGAAGCCGTTACCAAGAGGCAAGGACCAATTCTGCCAACCTATGTCCTGCCCCGCCATCATAGACGCCTCGGGTGAGCACTCGTTAATAAATGGTGCCTCCTCGTCGTACCAGAGCTTCATAGGTATTTTTTTTGAATTAACCGTCAGGGCAGTAAGATCGATCATTCCCGCATTTCCTCCTGTATTTTCATCTCCCGAGCCGGGTGGGACATCCGGCCCATCTGTGTTATCACCGTCCTTGTCGAACCATTTACATCCGACCATAGAAAACAGCAAACAGAAACATAGCATCAGAGATATAATACGCTTTGCCTTGTTCATAAAATTTCTCCTCATATTTTTAATATTTAACTTGATTATAATATCAATATGTGATATAATCAATGTATAAAATACATATTTTATTGTAAAATCATTTATTTTTTATGCACAATAGCACATTTTAACAAAATTTAAACAAGAGTTTTATGCAATTTCACCAGAAGGAGGGGCCGCCTATGGAGCTTCAGAAACTCGCAAAGCACGAGCATTATTTCTATACCCACTCGGACTTCTTTAATTTTTCATTAGATCTTGTCCACGCATTTCTTATGTCGGATTACAGCATCGGTATGCACGAGCAGGAGTTTTACGAGATAAATCTCGTCACACGTGGCAATGGCACCCACTATATTAACGATAGCTGTGTTGCGGCAGAGGTAGGCGATGTTTTCA
>JAEIGA010019321.1_pt1 | contig 10391 bp, 8 predicted proteins | sample 9270691 | NCBI WGS metagenome assembly JAEIGA01 (sample SAMN17057246, study PRJNA624740) | gut metagenome | biome: biome; isolation source: fecal sample | host: Bos grunniens | place: China: Xizang | collected 2019
CTTAAAAGAGAGCATCTTTTCGGGGAAGAATAACCCATCACGTGTCTCGCCCTCTTCCTCGAAAGTGTACTCAGGTTTTCCGAGTTCGGTATTAAGGTAAAGCCAGTTCTTGAACTTTGCACCGCTGCCGAGGTCATACACGATACGACAACCATCCATAACGAGGTCGTCATCATCCTGCCACTCTACTTTCACGTATGAGGAAACACTACCGACCACCGTCATGATGTCGCTGTAATAGTCCACACCGTTACTCATTGAAAGTTTGATGTAATATTGTCCCTCGCTTGCAAGTACGCTTGTAAGCACGCTTGAAGATGGGAATACCACGACATTATATAAGGTGAACGTTTTCAGAGTGAGGCCTGCCGCGGTCAACTCTCCGAGGATGCTACCACCCACCTGCGTACCGTCAGCCTTATACAGATAAGCCTGAGATATTGTGGCAGGGGTAGAGGCCATCATAATCTGAAATGGTGGCACGACCTTTACTGGAGTGTATAACGGGTATACCTCACCGTAGCTGTAACTCTTTCTGTGGTTCTGCTCATCAATGGATGTGTAGAACGGGAGCACTGATAGATTATTGTTGCGTTGTATCATAAACCAAATCCGTTTTTGCCATTCTTGTTGTTAACTGTATCGTCATCTTCTTAATCTGTCCGTTGCCAAGTGAGGTCGTAACAAGCTGCTTCATGTCAGGGTCACTGAATCCAAGCGGTATGTTTACCTGCTGCTGCTTCATCCTCTGTATGCCTTTGGATGTTGTCGCAGAGCCGTATATCTTTATGTACCACGATGGCATATCCCAAATAAGATACTGCCTTTCGAGGTTATAGATGGCCATCGCAGGGTTCTGTATGATTGTTCGCGTAGAATGCACGATTAAGTTATAGATGGGTATAGTGTACACCCCACCGCTTATATGCGCACAGAGAAGCGCAAAACCATCTTGTGACACGTTATTCGGGTTCAGCATCATATAGTCCACATCTGGGTTGAACTTGGCGATGCTAATATCCTCGATATTATCCTCCTGAACGTAGGTCGAAACGATGTCGATGGCATCGCCCTTGAACACCTCAGTGGTGTCATCCATCCAAGCAAACTCATAACGGGCAGGCATCTGTATCTTATCATACTGATATGTGCCAGTCTCATAACTCCAAGGCTTGCCGTTACGTGGGTTTATCATCGTGGTAAGGTTGATACCCACCGATGGCGATACGCTATAAGAGCCACCGTTCTTGAACCAATACAAATGCTCAATCCTCAGGCGGTTGCTATCATCAATAAACCAGTAGCACCCCATCGCATCGCGTAACATATTGAATATCTCACTCAGACGGATGGGAGCCTTACGCGCTGGCTGTGTGTACTCTGCCACAAGGATATTGCTCTTTGGTGTAAAAAGCAACCGCCCGTCAAGTGCATCAATATTTATTGAACCAGTAGAGCCGTACAGGAATTGGCTATACGTAGAAGATGCTGCAAAACTGATTGATGGGTCTATCTCTGCAAGCAGGGAATTAATACTGGCCTCCAAAGTAAAAGCATCCCTTAGTTCATGTTCTATCGTGAAAGCGTTCTCAACGGCTTCCGTCTCTGCCCTCTGAGTGTACCAAAGCGAAGCACCTCCCCATGTGCTGCGAGAGATAGGCAGGAAATTATAGATACCCAACTCTGCATTTGGTTTGGCATAATACGTTGTACCATCAGTACGCAGGCCGTATTCCGTTGGAGTGGAACTATAATTATATGTCATGCGCACAATATTCGTCAGCGTGCAGGGTGTGCAGTAGCGATAATTTCTATTGTAAGTTACGATGTCATCGGCAGGTATCTCATACTCATTCTCAGAGGCTACACACCAACGGCCGAAGATAGAAGTATCAATGGCACTGGCCGATAGATCGTTGTAACCCGTGCGAGTTGATACCAACGTGAACGACAAAGGCATAGCAGGCCAACCGCTATTAACACGGCTATCCATAAACTCATATAGGATGGTGCTCTGGTCACTTGATGCGTAGATTCTTATACCATGACGATACGTGATGTTCTGTGTCTGTGTGTCGATGACCTTTTCTTGGAAATACTTCATCTTGTAGGTGCTATCACCATTCGAGAAATCATCCCATTCGCCCTCCTGACCACCGTAGTACCAAGAGCCAATCCATGTGCCGCCAAGTTCCGATGGCATACCCGTACCTGAAAGCGTGATTTCCACATTACCGCTAATCTGTGCGAAGTGGTAATCCTCAATCAGTTCGTTTCCGTCATCGCAAACGTTTGCCTCCTGCTCCCATGACATCGAAGAAAGGAAACAACTAACGATGCTATCCCCGAGGCTGTAGATTTGAAGCATCGGCCTACGGTGCATCTGTACGGGCTGTATGGCAGGGGTCAACTTTATTAAATCGTACTCCTTTTCAAGGCCTGCAAGAATCTTGTTATACCTGTCCTCGATTTGCGGCTTCACGACTATCTTCTTATCATCGGTATGGATGGTGCAGTCAGTCAGGTGGAACATACCTTGCCAGTACTGCACTGGTGTATCGCCCTCGTTCCACTCTACCATAATACGAAGCGTTATCTTATTCTCAAAGTTCGTGGCCATGATGAAGTCATAGTCGCCACCTACGAAAGTCAGCTGTCCGCTCAAACCTGCACGCATAAACATCTGCCGAGATTCATAGGCATACTCCAGTGCAAGGTCATCTTTCCAAATAGGATGAACCTCACGGCTACGGGAGCCATCTATCAGATAAAACGTGTACTTCATCTTCTTATCAATCTACGTAAGTTTTTATAACTCTGTACCGTGTTTCCGTTTCCGTCCACATAGCTACGTTTTTCGCCCTGCTCACGGATAACGCTTATGTCGTTGGCCATGCGGCTGAGGTCTTTCGACTGCATCTCCTGGGTGACTGTGATGTTACCGCTGTCATACGCACCTCCGTATTTCTCTGCAAATGTACCATCGTTGAGGGCATTGATAACACTTGGTATGAGGTTACGGTACTTTCTGCTGTTGCGCTTGTTGATGACTGCAAAATACTCACCGCCCTCTGCGCGTCTGCGTGTGCCATCCTTTTTCCGTCCGAGGTCTACATCATTACCCGACTGGTGCGAACCGCCCTCAAGCAATTCTACGGTACCCTCTCCGTATTCCTCATCGCCTACACCTGCGACTTGCGCTGCCTTAATCTTAGCTGCTGCAAACGAAGCCCACATAACAGCGATGGCAGGGATGGCTCGTGGGAATCCCAACTGCGACCAAATAAGAGCCGATGCAGAAACAAGGTTCGTCATCTGTTGCACGGCCTGAATGGCCTCCTGAGCCTTTTGTGCCTTGCGCTGTTCCTCGATAGCTTTCTGCTGATTCTTCTTTGCCATATCAAGTTCCTTGCGTGCCGTTTCCACTTCGTTAGCGTAACCATTTGCGCGTGCTTCCAGTTCTGCATCAAGCACCCTGCGTGCCCTATCGACCTCTGCATCTGCAAGTTCACGCTTACGATTAGCTGCTTCCACCCACGCATCCATGAACGTGTTAAGCCCCTCCATAGCATAGGCCAAAGATTCATCAATAGCTTGCTTCTCCTCATCATTCAGTTTAAAGCCGAGAATATCGTAAATATCCTTTCGCCCTTTCTTCTTTGTTTCCTTTTCTATCAATCCCTCTGCCGCCTTGATACGTTGCTGTGCATCTCGGTTTTCAGCGTCCACAGCGGCCTGCATCTCCTTATCTGAAATGTCAGCCAACTTTTTATATTTCAGTTCTTCGAGATACGCTATTTGGTCATTGAGGGCTTTCTTTGCCTCTACCGTCAGGGTCGTTTCCGTAGCAAGTTGCGTTTTCAAATCCTCAATGCGTCTGTCATACTGCACGATGGTTTGTGCACGCTGTCTATCGTACTCGTTTTCCATCAGCTGTATCTTTGCGTCTTCCGCAGCACGTATGATGGCGAGTTCTTTCTTTGATTCATCCTTTGCAGTCTCGGAGGCAGACTTGCCGCTACCTGCACCTCCACCCTTATTCATAGAGTTTGAGATATTACGCATCTTGCTCTGCAGGCGAGTGGTGCGCTGGTAGTAATTTTCCTCGGCTTTCATGACACGGACACGGGCTGCTGCAAGTTCATCATTCGTCTTTTTATCATTCTGACTTTGTGCTGCCTTTGCCTCTGCGATACGAAGATTTTCCTTTGCCAGTGCCATTTCTTCATACATCATGCGTTCTTCCGCTGCATTGGCCATCTTCAAAAGCTGTAACCTACGTTTCGGGTCATTGGTTTTTTCTGCATCCCTGCGCCACTTGGCTACGTTACGGGCGAGCGTTGCCTGCGTTACGCTGTTATCTCGCTCTGCCTTATCCAAATCTTGCTTAGCTTTCGTCAGGGCTATATTCTCTGCCAGTGCATCATTGACCTTTTTAAAAGCACCACCTACAAGCGGCAATTTTTCCATCAGCCTACTTGCACCCATCGCGAGGTTCTCAAAGCCCTCTACGGCCTTTAAAATCCACGTAGTGACGTTCTGCAACACATTCATAACCCCCGTGAGGATTCTTTCAAACGGAGCGAGTATGCGCATAAATGTATTTGTATTTTCCTCACTTGAAGAAATACCCTTTGCGAGTGCCATGAAAGCGGCTGTTATGGCTGCGATGGTGGCTACGATAGGATTGGCGAGCAGGGCGAGTAATTGTTTCCCGAAGCCTGCTACCGCTGTGCCTGCTGCTTTAACACCAGAGGAAAAACCACCCTCGAACATCGCTCCGAGTTGCTGAATACCTTTGTACCACTTCGACTGAATACCGATGGCAGAGGTTATCGCGTTCTCATAATTACCTACGTTGAGGGAAAACTTACCCGTTGCTTCCTGTAAGCGTTTCATTTCCTCGTAGATATTCTTCGTTTCTTCCTCCAGTTTCTTTGCGTATGGCAGGTTGGCACGTTCCTCGGCCGTAAGATTATTGAGGGCAATCTTATTAAGCCTATATTGAGCCGAAAGAGCGTTATATGACCCTGCGGCAGAGTTCTGCAACTGCACGTTGAGTTTCGTTATCTGCTGCTCCTGCTTTTGCTGCTCCTTTAGTTCAGCCACACGTCTTGCGGTCTCACTACGGGCATAAGAAAGGTCACGATAGGCTTTCGTCAGGCGGTCTGCCTCCTGCGAGGCTCCACGTGTCGACTTGCGGCCTTCCTCCGTGGCACCAGATACGCTCTTTAGGCTGGCGGCCATAGATGCAGCCTCGCTCTTTACGCTCTCGGCTAAACCAGTATAAACCTCGGACAACCTTTCGAGTTGAGCAATAAGCTTCTCGATACTGTCATCAGGACTGATGAGGTCGCTGTACTTTATGGGATTCTGTTCTGCCATATCTCGTTATTTACTATTTATTTTCGTTTTAAGCGGTTTTTATTTGTTTACCTATATAAGTTATCATTTCGGTTATTTGCTACGCTTAGAAGCGGGTTTTTGCCGTTCTTTCGCCATTTCGTGTATATATTCATTGGCCGTGTAGTATTCAAGTACCGTCATACGCTTGGCATCGACATTGAGTTTGCTACTGATAAGCAAACACATCTTTTCGTAGCCTTTGTCATGCTGCACAGAGAAACTCTGCTGACCCGTGAACACCTTTGGCTTAACGGCTACCACCAAACGGTCTGTCATGCTCTCGATGTCCTTTTCCCTCTGTGCATCCTCGCCCTCGGTTATCTGCTCCAGCTGTGCCACCGCCCTGCGCTTCATCGTGTCGTAGTATTCCTTTTCCTCGGCACTGACAAAGAGGGTAGGGAAATACTCTACAAGCTGTTCATCAATTTTTTTTTTGGTTGCCGACATTATATCAGCAACTTCGCCCTTTGGCACATCATCAAGCATTTTTCGGGTGCGCTCCAAGCCATCATCGCTTATATCGTTGCACTCGTTACCGTCAATGCTCTCTACCAAGCAGGCAAAGGACAGATTCTTGGGCGATTGCTCCGTCTGAATCAGATAGATGTTTTGCCTGAGGTTTTCCAACTCCTTTGCAGCGTTCTCGATGTCGTTACCTTTCATGAACCGCAGCACCTTTTCCACGTGGGCATCCATCGTGGCGATGTCGCTACCGATACCTGCATCAATCAACAGCATCTTGTTGTAGCGATGGAAACGCTCCATCGGCAGATCATCAATACTATCGTATATCCGCACAAAGTGCTTACCAATCCTTACGTCTCTCATACCAATTGTCTTGTTATAGGTGTAGCCAAGAAAGGAATCAGCATAAGGCTCTTTTCGTCTATCACTACGACAATCGCAAAAGTGATAAGGAAGCAAGCCCAAAAGCTCATACAGAGGTCACAGCTGAACAGCTGCGAGAGGTACTTATCACCGTGTACCTGCATATACTCAGCCCATCCCCACTTCTTACAAAGCAGAACAGCGAAAGCGGCCAACAGAGCGACAACTATCGCGAGGGTGAGTATGTATTCAAGTCCTATCATAATTTCATTTTGATTTTAGATTATACATTCGTCTGTTGTTATCATCTGTCCCTCAAAGCGGAAACCGCAGTAAGGTGACATGAGATACTGGTTATCCACTTCATCAGTGGTAAAGCCTTGAAAGATATTCTCGGCACGTTCATAGATACCCGTGCAAACGAGATGCCCGTGTCTCAACACCATGCGCCCGTTAAGGCATTGTAGTATCTGCTGCTTCACGGCCTCGCGGTTACGGCTGTCATCATCAAGCACCGTTCTGAGGTCACACCATACGACCAGAGAAAAGGTCTTTTGAAGATGGTTGGCAGAGCCACGCGACCACTCTACCGTATCAGGGTCATCCATGAGGAAGAAAGAGAAATTTCCCAAAGTGGCATCAGGCAACAGACCGACATACTCACCACCGCCAAGATAGATGTTAGGGGTGTAATGCTTCACTCCCTCAATCTCCTTTACCAGTCTTTCGGCCTTACCGAATACATGATTGAGCCAAGGCAGTTCCCTTGCCAGTATGTCCTGAGCCTGCACGATGACTGCATCGAATAGTTTCGGGTTCTTCTGCTTAATGATTCTATCTATTGCCATAATGTCTTTTTTACTTCGTTAATCAAATTATCTTTTCCTCCCTTTTCGTTCCAAATAACACCCCATTTCTCTGCACAGAGCCCGAAAGCGTTGAGTCCGTACTTACCCATTATGTTCGCTGCATACGCTGTGTCTGGCTTCACCATCAGGGTATCAGAGCCAAAAATGATGCCGATGTCATTATGGAACACACCCGTGATATAGAGGTTTGGCGCATCGGGGTTACGCTTGACGGTAAACGGGTAGCTGATAGTCTGCTTCCATGCAGCGTAACGACCTGCACTCTCACGGCTCTTGAACCAGCCACGCGGCTTCAAATCCTCGCTGTAATACGGGTGCATATCCTGACCGCTGCTGTTCTTACCCTCAAGCAACTGTATCTTCTGCTGCTCGATGATGTCGCCCTCCAAAGGCTGCAAGGCCTCACGAATGAGGTTTCCCTGCAATCCTTGCTTCAAAGCGCGTGCATTGGCCAAAAGTCCGTCTATCGTCATACTCGTTATGCTGTAGTATATTTCACTCCCACGGGTCTGCAAGTCAAACAGATTCTATCTATACCACGTGTATCGAGGTCTAAAGACTCATACGCACGTTTTAAATCGGCTCCAAGCCCCGATTCCCGTCCTTGTGGGTTACCATCCACTTCGTATAATAAATCGAACTGAGAGGCGTTGCTTTGGTTGCGGTTAACCCTCACGTCAGGATTGAATGCTAACATACGCAAAACCCTTGCAGCCATCTCCTTTTGCAGCACTTGGGCGAACATCTGTCTTTCCCTGATGATGAAGTCTGTCAAGTCACAATATACTGATACCTCTACATTCAGACCGTAGTTCTTGGTGTTCGTATAAACGTTATCCTTAATATCCCACATTTCGGGAAATTCCTCAAACGTTTCGCTCGACTTCACCTTAAACGGACTGATATTGATATACTTCGTCAGTTCGCGCCATGCTGCAAGGCTGCCGATGTTACATGTTCCGCACGGCTCACGGCTCCAATCCTTTGCCACATTGATACACTCCATACCCTCAGGGAGTGCTGCTTGGTCGTAACAGAGATACCATGCGCCACCGCTATTGTTAGCGTTAGAGATATAAGGCATATACCAGTCGCGCATCGTGAACCATTGGAATCCGCCATTTGTCTTTGTAAACTCCAAATCTTCTACCTGAATGGGGTCTACCTGCGATGAGTGGAAGAGATGCATACGTACCTTACCCGTGGCACCCGTCATCTGCAAGCCGATACGCTCAATCTTCGCGGTCACTCCCATGCTGTATGCAGGGGTAATCTCAAACCCTACCAAACGCTGTCCGCTCTGCAGGGTGTTGTTCAGACGGCCTGCACCATCGAAAAACGTTCTACGCTCAAGTATTTGCTTCGATTCTTTCAATAGGCTCTTAGTGGTGAGGAATGTCTGTACCATCTGAGTGATGGCCTGCTCCTGCAATCGTTGCAGATAAACGCTCACGGGATTATAACGCTGCCAGTAACCAGCCGAACCGATAGGCGACCCGTCCGTCTTGGAGAAATCCTTGTTGAAGTCGTTATTGAAGTCAGCCATTCGAGGCTCTTGCGCGATGTTGTTCCTTTGGGCTTGGAACAGCTCACCGTTATGTGCCACGACATCGTTCTTATGATAGAACTTATAACGGTTCCACTCGGGGAAGTCGTTAACACCCATCTCAGGCATGACGCTTTTCAAGTTCCTGAGGGTCACCATCGGGTGCGCTGCCTGAAAGGTCAGTCCGCTCTCTGTCAGGGTCAAGTCCTCTGCCACTTGGTCTTGTGGCAAAATACCCTGCTCCCATCCTACGAGGTGCTGCAAGCCTACCTTTATATCTTCGATTCTTATCATTTTCTCTCGTTCTTAAAATTAAAGACGGGGAACGGGACTTCTTTGCCCATCCCCCGTCACGCTTTGAATTATGAGAATCCGAAAAGCACGTTTCTCACTTAGTCAGCATCAACCGTTAGATGGCTGGAACTCTGCTGCATTGGTAACATACACTGGCATGGCGATTGGAGTGTTTGTTGCAGGTGCAGCGATTTCTGCCTTCATGATTGGGTTGGCCACTGTCTCAGGTGCGCTGTTGTAAGCGATGATGAATGCCACGTCAACAGAGAAACCGAAGTACTCCTTAACGTTGCAGGTCATATCGGCAGATGCAGCACCAGCGATTGAACTCTGGTCACCAACGGCTGTATAGTAATGGCTACCTACTGGCAGGTCGATGAACGGCAGGCGAACAACATCCCACTCGTGGAAGTTTGCACTTGCTCTACGCAGAGCCTCACGGTCTACACGGGTCAGCACACCTACATTACCATCGGCAACAGCATACAGAGTACCAATCTTCTGCGAAGCATTAGCCAACTGAGTGGTATAATGCAGAATCTTGTTATCGTACTCCATGCGCTTGTTTACATCGTTGTAAACACCGTGCTGAGCCAACTTGCGGATAAGACTGTCGATACCAGCGTTACCGATGAGGTGCAGGGTCTCAGGATAAGCGTTTGCACGCATCATTGGGTTGAGGTCACCGAGGATCTCGGTAGCCATCTGTGTGGGCACCTCGATAGTGTTGCTGCTGATAGAGTACTGCAGTGGGTCGGCATATACCTGTGTCTTTGCTGCCTCCAGAGCGGAGATTGCAGCGCCATCAAGTGTAGTAGCCAAAGCACGGCAGATTTTCTCCATCTTGCGCTCGAAATCGTGCTGATAGTCGATTTCGTTGTTCATATACAGCGTGGGCACCATCGTGAATCCTACAGCGTAGGTAGTCCATACTACTGTATAGAGCGCAGAGGTATTCTCGTTATCCTCGATGGTGCAGGTGCGAACGTTAGAAACGGTCACATCACCGTCATAGTTGATAACTGGAATCTGCACGGTGTTACCCATGCTTGCGAAAGCGCGGTCACGCAGGAATGGAGAAATGATTGAGTTAGGGGCATCAGTCTGCTCAATGAAAAAGTCGAGTGCTCCATACTCCAATGGGCGAGCCATGTTACGGTCTAATTCAGGGTTACTGATTCGCCAGTTCTGTAGTCGGGTTGCAATAAGTGACATAATTCTTTTTATTTTTAATACGTTAATATTGTAGGCTGACCCTCTGCCCGTTAATTGTTTCTAATCATTGAATGGGAAGTTTACTTACTTCGTAATCTTTCCAAGCCTTATCAAGTGCTTCTTGGAACTGCTTCGATCCGTTAATCATACCCTGCTGCATCAGCTGCTTGGTAATGATTTCGTGCGCCTCATTTTGCGTGCGTGCCATAGACAAGTCTACGGGAGCGGAGGCA
>JAEIGA010019322.1_pt1 | contig 10391 bp, 10 predicted proteins | sample 9270691 | NCBI WGS metagenome assembly JAEIGA01 (sample SAMN17057246, study PRJNA624740) | gut metagenome | biome: biome; isolation source: fecal sample | host: Bos grunniens | place: China: Xizang | collected 2019
AAGCATCTCGTTCCCAATATCATGCCTCAGCTTATAGTTTCGATGACACTCGGTCTTGGTAGTATTATTCTTTACGAATCAACCCTCAGCTATCTCGGTCTCGGTATTCCGCTTCCGTACGCTGCTTGGGGTACGATGATCTCTGCTTCCACTGACCCTGTTACCATGGCATTCTATCCCAACCTTTGGATTCCTGCCGGTATTTTGATCGTTATGGCAGTTCTGGCATTCAACTTTGTTGGCGACGGTCTGCGTGACGCGATGGACCCCAAGTCCAGGAGGTAATGAGCATGAGTAAGAAAGTGAAAAATCCCAACCTGCTCACACTGAAGGAGAGCCGTGCGATCATCAAGAGCAACCTGCGCGAGATGAAGCGTCTTGAGAAGATCAAGCGCGAGAAGCGCACCATCGACCAGTTCACGACAACGATGGATTCTAACGACAATGTCGTAGAGATCCGCGATCTGGAGACCTATTTCTTTACGGATAACGGTGTCGTTCGCTCGGTCAACAAGATTTCCCTTGATATTCCGAAAGATTCTATCGTCGGACTCGTTGGCGAGTCCGGTTGCGGTAAGAGTGTAACCAGCCTTTCCATTATGCAGCTTGTTCAGGCTCCTCAGGGCCAGGTCGTCGGCGGCGAAATCCGCTTCAATTCGGGCGAGCTTGGTCAGGATGAAGCGGGACATGACCGTTGCTATGATGTGACAAAAATGCCGACATTGGATATGTGCCGCATCAGAGGTAAGGACATTTCTATGATTTTCCAGGAGCCGATGACGAGCCTCAACCCCGTCTTTACGGTTGGCTATCAGATCGAAGAGGTCTTCTATCTCAACCATCCTGAGGCAACAAAGGAGGAGGCACGTCAAAAGGCCATCGATATGCTGACTCTGGTCGGCATTCCGATGCCTGAGACCATGATTGAGTATTATCCTCACCAGCTCTCGGGTGGTATGCGTCAGAGAGTTATGATTGCAATCGCTCTGACAGGCAACCCCAAGCTGATCATTGCAGACGAGCCTACCACGGCACTGGACGTTACCATTCAGAGCCAGATTCTGAAGCTTCTTAAGAAGGTTCAGGGCGAGTGCGGTGCATCCATTCTGCTGATCACCCATGACCTGGGCGTCGTTGCCGAAATGGCTGACTACGTTGTGGTCATGTACGCCGGTAAGATTGTCGAAAAGGGAACTGTATACGAGGTCTTCGATAACCCCATGCACCCCTACACGATGGGTATTCAGAAGGCAAAGCCTTCGCTGGCTTCCGATGCGGCCGAGGAGCTTTACAGCATTCCCGGTAACGTTCCTAACCCCATTAACATTCCCGATGAGTGCTTGTTCAAGGGCAGATGCAACAGAAAGTGCGGCAAATGCGAGGGCAAGCCTTATCCCAAGGAAATAAAGATCACCGAAACGCACAGTGTATTCTGTCATCTGTATGATGAGGAAGGAGAGTGAGCCAATGGAAGATATGAAGCAAAATGCTCCTGAAACCGAGAAGGATTATATCCTTGAGGTTGACGGTCTGAAGCAGTATTTTCCCGTTGCCAAGGATTTCTTCGGCAAGCCGCTTGCTTACCTTCGTGCGGTAGACGGTGTTTCCTTCAAGCTGGAACGTGGCAAGACGCTGGGTGTCGTTGGTGAGTCCGGTTGCGGTAAAACAACACTGGGCCGTACCATTCTTCGCCTGTACGATGTAACCGAAGGTAGCGCTATGTACACCAGCGTGGATGAGAACGGTGAGAAAAAGACGTATGACCTTGCCAAGATTAGCAAGAAGGAGTTTTACAATCTCAGATCCGAGCTTCAGCTGGTATTCCAGGATCCCTATTCCTCGCTGCCTCCCAGAATGACGGTTGGCGCGATCATTGGCGAGGCGGTCAGAGTACACAAGCTCGTGCCCGACGCTGAGGTCAACAACTACGTCAGAAACGTCATGGCAAGATGCGGCCTGCAGCCCCACCACTTTGATCGTTATCCTCACGAGTTCTCGGGCGGTCAGCGCCAGAGAATTTGTATTGCAAGAGCACTGGCGGTCAACCCCAAGCTGGTCATCTGCGACGAGCCGGTATCGGCCTTGGACGTTTCCATCCAGGCACAGATCATCAACCTGCTCAAGAAGCTGCAAAGAGAAGAGGGAATGTCCTACATTTTCATTTCTCACGACCTGTCGGTCGTTAAGTACATCTCGGATGACATCGCCGTTATGTACCTTGGCAACATCGTAGAGATGGGTTCGACCAAGGAGATTTGCACCAATGCCAAGCACCCCTACACCCAGGCGCTGTTCTCGGCTGTTCCCGTGGCTAACCCCCACGCCAAGTCGGATCCTGTTGCGCTGGAGGGCGAGCTTCCCAGCCCGGCCAACCCGCCTAAGGGCTGTAAGTTCCACACCAGATGCAAGTACTGCACCGACAAGTGCCGTGAAGAAGCACCTGCGATGAAGGATATCGGTAACGGACACTTTGTTTCTTGCCATTTGATGCAAGAGACAGAGCAGTAAGATACTGTTATGAAAAAAGAAAAAAAGAAAAAGATCAAAACGGTGTATCTCGAGGACAAGGGAGAGACGATATACTCCATGGCTTCCCTGTGGGGCAGAACGCCCGAGGAGCAAGAGGAGTTTGACAGAAAGCGCAAAGGCAACGATGCGACGCCATCGGAGCGCCTTGCTATGATCCGAGCGGCATTTTCCGTCTACGGACCGCTCCTGTTGATGGTCGTCGGCGGCTTTGCCATTGCGGCACTGCTGATGTACCTGTTCTTGAAATAACCGAGATCAAAAAAACTCTCACCCGTGTGGGTGAGAGTTTTTTTGCCTGTTTGTCATTATTGTTCAGCCAGATATTCCTCCAGCGTGATGCCGCGGCGGGTGATTTCCATGGCGGCTTCGCGACCGACAAAACGGTAATGCCAGGACTCGTAGGCATAGCCGGTTGCGTCAGTCTTGTCCTTGGGGTAGCGCAGGATAAAGCCAAACTGGCAGGCGTTCTGCTGAAGCCAGCGGAAGGCGGCGGTCGGTTCAAACTGATCATTGGTCAAATCGGTCATGCTCGTTGTCATAAAGTCTACGCACAGCCCCGATTGATGCTCGCTCTTGCCCGGCTCGGCTGAGTAGGACATGGCGACTGCACGGGCGTCCTCATAGCTCAACTTGTTTTTGCCTTTTTGGATATAAAACTTTTGAATATAATCATAGCCAAAATAGGCGTAAGCGTCCGGTGAAATGCCGGACTGCTCGGTCTTGATGTGATTGTTGTGGTTGGCCTCCTGATAACTGTAGGAGCGATAACCGCTGGTGACAAAGGTGTCCGTGATGCCGTCGGCTCTCATACAAAGCAGCATAGCTTTCAGTGCCGCAGCGGCGGTTGAGTCGAGCTGAACGCTTTTTCCGTACAGCGTGTCGCCTGCATGAAGTGTGACAAGCTGGGACGGCACGTAATACTTGCCCAGGGGATATTGCTTGTTGACGAGCAGAATATCCTTCTTGCTGGCAAAGGAGGTCGAGATTGCGGGCAGATAGGGGGTGATATCATAGGAGTAACGGTAGTCCTCGCCGGGAGTAGTGCCTGCCGGAGGATTGTCATTACCACCCGGAGGGTCGATAGGTGCGTCGGGCGCGGGATCGTCGCCGTTATCAGGTGCGTCTTCCGGTGCATCGCCTTTATCGTCCGGATCGGTGTCTGGTGCGGTGTCTTGGGAAGGCGGCTCGGTGGGCTTGTCAGTGTTATCCGGCATCAGCGGCCCTCCGGGGCGAATCAAGAGAAGTGCGCCTACCAAAACGGCAATAATCAGCAAAAGTGGCAGGACCGATTGAATTTGTTTCATAGGGGGTGGATGTCCTTTCTTGGGCTAGGTTCAGGGACGGGGCGGCTTGGTCTCCACCATGATGAAAAAGGGTGAGGTGGGAGAATTGATAATCTTGACCAGGGTAGCGCACACCTTGTGACGGGAAATGCCGGACAAGTAATCGCAAATCATTTTGCCCTCGGCCTCGCCCTCCTCGTGGCCGGGATAGACGGCAATGTTGAGAATGCCGTCGGGAGCGAGCAGGTCGATGGCGGCCTCAATCGCGGGCATGGTCGTCTCGCGCATGGTTGTGATGCGCTTGTCGCCGCCGGGTAGGTAGCCAAGATTGAACATTCCCGCGCGGATAGGCTCTTTGACGTAGTCCTTGACCAGGTGGTGCGAGGCATGAATGAGGGTGTAGTTGTCAGGGCAACCCCATTCCTTGAGATTTTTAGCGGTGGACTCGACAGCCTGTGCCTGAATATCAAAGGCATAGACATGGCCGCTCTCGCCGACAGTGCGGGACAGAAAAGCGGTATCATGGCCGTTGCCCATCGTAAAATCCACGGCAACGTCGCCCTCGCGCAGGTGAGTCAATATAAAGTGTTTATGCAATTCCAGTAAGTCGATCATTGTATCGTAACCTCGTAACGTTATCTCTTTTTCTGCGTGTTTTTGTGCAGGTCGGAGCGAAGGAAGCGGATGGCGCGCTCAATAGCGTCCTTGGAATCGTACCAGGGCTCCTCGGCGTAGCGGTAATCAAACTTTTTGCAGAACCAACTGACGTCGTTTTGCAGTTTGTCGAAATAGGGAAGCACGACACCCGAGAGAATGCCGGCAAAATCTGCTTGCTTTTTCTTGTTCAGGCGGTGCTGGGCACATTCGAGCAGGCGGCGGTAGTGAGGGAGACAGAAGTACGGCTGAGCTTTCAGCTTTGCGGGAAAGTCCTCATCGGTGTCCCACAGAACAACCACTGTCTCGACCATGCGGGCGTAGTTGTATTCGATACGACGGCAGACGTAGCAGCTCTCCTCCAGGGCCTTAATGCGCTTTACAGGCTTTTCGCCGCGAGGCTGGATCAAAGGAAGATTGGGCTCGGTGATCTCTTTTCTGAGATCAGCCAGGTGGCTCTCCAGCGTCAGGGCCATGCCAAGGCGGTTTTGTCTTGCCAACATCATATCATAGTGTGTCCGACAAAAGCCACTTTCATTTGTCTTGATGCGAATATCGGGCTCCATCATGGATGCTCCCAGGATGAGCTCCAATTCGTCGTTTTCCAGCTTGTTATACAGCGCACACATGGGGCAACCGCAGCTATGGTCATCGCGCGAGGCCTCAAATGCCTCGTTAACAGGTATGGTGTAGATCTGTTCCATCATCGACTCCTGTGACAATAAAAATACACTTTATTATATAACAAAAACGGCGTGGGCGCAAGCCCCCATGCGAAAAATTCACAAAGAGGAAACAAAAATAGACGTATGCAAATGATAAAAGATTGACGGCCGACACTTGATTTTCTAATAAGAGTGTGATAGAATATATAAGATATCAGCAAGGAGGTGATCGAATGAGCGAGCAAAACAAAACACAGGCGAGTAGGCAATCCGTCAGTGAATATCTCGGCGTTCGATCGCCGAAGGATGTCAAGGTACTCCAGGATCGGGAGATTCCCGGCTTGTGCCAACGACTGCGTCGGGTGCTGATTGACCGAACGCTGAAAAACGGGGGACACTTGGCCTCCAATCTCGGCGTAGTCGAGCTGACTGTGGCTCTTCACCGCGTTTTTGATGCTCCTGTGGATCATATTATTTTTGATGTGGGCCATCAAGCATATGTTCATAAATTGCTTACAGGACGCGCGGATCTTTTTGACTCTTTGCGTATGCCGGGCGGTATTTCAGGCTTTCCGCGACGTGATGAGAGCGAATACGATGCCTTTGGTACAGGCCATGCCTCGACCTCCTTGTCTGCGGCCTTAGGGCTTGCCCAGGCAGATCGCTTGCGTGGCTCGGACGCCTACACCGTTGTTGTGCTGGGTGACGGTGCGCTGACGGGAGGTATGATCCATGAGGCGTTAAATAATTGCGACAAAGACCTCAAGCTGATCATTATTCTCAATGAAAATGAAATGTCGATTTCCAAAAACGTGGGGCATTTTGCAAGCCTTCTGACGCGCTTGCGCACGGCGTCGGGGTATTTGAGCACCAAATCGGCGCTGGAAAAAACGCTGGAGCACGTGCCTGTGGTGGGCAAGCCGGTGCGGCAGGGCCTGAGCCGGGTGAAAAAGGGCATCAAGCGCGTATTGTACAGCAATAACTATTTTGAGTCGATGGGACTCAACTATTTCGGTCCCGCTGACGGCAACGATGAGCGGACGGTCGAGCAGCTGTTGTGTTCTGCTAAAAAGAAGCGCGGCTGCAGTATCATTCACTTAAAGACGGTCAAGGGTAAGGGCTATGCCCCTGCGGAGACCAATCCGGGAGATTTTCACGGACTGCCAAGGGCCGATCAAAAGGCGAGCAGACCCACGTTTTCCCAAGTATTTGGCGAGACGCTGACGCAGTTGGCCCGGGATAACGACAAGCTGTGTGCCATTACGGCGGCGATGCCCCAAGGAACAGGACTCACTCCTTTTGCAAAGGCGCATCCGGATCGTTTTTTTGACGTTGGCATTGCTGAGGAGCATGCGGTGACATTTGCGGCCGGTCTTGCGGCCGGCGGATATACGCCGGTGGTGGCGATCTATTCCACCTTCCTGCAACGTGCCTATGACCAGATTTTGCACGACGTGGCACTGCAGGGCCTACCGGTGCTGTTTGCCATCGACCGCGCAGGGCTGAATGCCGCTGACGGATTGACGCATCACGGTATTTTTGACGTTGCGTTTTTGTCTGATGTGCCCGGCCTTGAGATTATCGCGCCTCTGACGACTGTCTCGCTTGCGGGGCATATGCGCCGTCTGCTGCGAGAGCCGCTTACGCATTCTGTGGCCATTCGCTATCCTTCGGGTGGAGATGAAGAAAGCCTTGTTGATTTTTACGGACGTTTGACGGAGCAAACCGAGGGTGTATTCACCGATTTCGACGTGCAGTGCCCGCCCAAGACGGTTGTTGTGACCTATGGCCGCCTGACGGCGACCGTGTTGATGGCGGCTGAGGCTTGCGACGAGCGTCCCGGTATCCTGCTCCTGGAGCGGTTGCGCCCCTACGATGCCGTGGTCGGTCTCTTGGCGGAGCTTGGCGTGCGTGGTGTGCAAAAGCTCGTCTTTTGCGAAGAGGGAATTCTCAGCGGCGGCGAGGGCATGAATTTGGCAAGTGCCCTGCGCGCGCGCAAGGGACTTACGAGCCTTCCCACTATGCGCATTCTTGCCATCGAAGCAGATGAGCATATTCCCGAACCCGAGGCCGGACAGAGCTCGCTGAGTGCCGCCGGCATCGGCGTGGAGCATATTATAAACGCGATTTGCGAATAAAAGAAAGAACGGAAGACCGGTAGGTCTTCCGTTCTTTTGTATGTCAATACTGCGACGTGCGATACTTCTTAAGGATAAATCTCCAAAGGAAGAAGGCGGCGCACAGAATGACGATCACAAGAGCGATGGTGTGAATGGAGCTGCCGACCGAGGACTCGATCTTGAGCTGCTCCCAAAGCTCGTTAGCGATGTTTTGCGTATCGACGTCGAGCATATGGTAGTATTGGGTGGGGACGGATTCAGCATCGTAATAAAGAATGCTCATGGCGTCCTCGTGCCAATCCTCCATATATTCGATATACTCTTCGTTCTCGCGTACCAAAAGATTGGGGCTGGCATAGCCGATATACTCGGCGTTGGCCACGGCGATCTCCTCGGAGAGCATGAAGTTGATATACGCTTCAGCCGCGTCCTTGTTGCGCGAGCCGGTGGGGATGCACATGGCGTCAACGAAGATGTTGGTACCTTCCTCGGGATAGTAGAAGGCCAGCGCATCGTTGCTGTCGTACATGGTCAAATAGTCGCCGGCATAGTAGGGGGCAATCGCGGCAGATTCACCCTTCATTTTGTTGAATACTTCGTCCATGACATAGCCTTGAACGATGGGCTTTTGATCCTTCAAAAGCTGCAGGGCCGCTTCCCAATCGGCGCGGTTCTTGGTGTTTACATCCATTTGCTGATAGTACATAGCCGTACCAAAGGCATCGCGCGCGTTGTTAAACTGCAGGATCTTGCCGCTGTACTTTTCGTTCCAGAGAAGATCCCACGAGCCGATGTCCTCCTCGTCAACCATGTCGGTGTTATAGATGATACCGACCATACCGCAGGTGTAGGGAACCGAATATTCGTTGCTCGGGTCGTAGTACTGCCCCTGGAATTCGGGGGCAATATACTGTGCGTTGGGAATATTGGAGAAATTCAGCTTTTCAAGCATTCCCTCGTCGATCATACGTTGGATCATATAGTCGGAGGGGATGACCACATCGTAGCTGGCAGAGCCTGAACGCAGCTTGGCGTACATATCCTCGTTGGAGGCGTAGGTGGTGTAGTTGACCTTGATTTTCTGACCGTACGCTTCGTAGTAATACTCTTCGAACGCGGCGTTGACATCCAGTGTATCTTCCGATCCGTCCGAGATGTATTCACCCCAGTTGTAGACGTTCAAAACAATCACATCGCTGTCTCCGCAAGAAGGAAGAAATACAGCTACGAGCGTAAACAGAAGAATAAGGAGCAAAAGGGAGGATAACATGCGTTTCATTCTGCATCGCCTCCTTTGCTTGCCGTGCGGTGTGCGCGGCGCTCCTGAACGCGCTGGCGCATATGACTGCGCCAATCGGGGTTCTTGGAGGCACCCTTATCGCGGTCGCCGGTGAGGTTGGTCAGGATCAGCAGTGTGAGCACGGCGATAATCATGAGGGTCGACAGAGCATAGATATCAGGCTTGACTTCCTTTTTCGTCATGGAGTAGATGAGAATGGGAAGGGTCTGGAAATCACTGCCGGCGCAGAAATAAGAGATGACAAAGTCGTCAAGCGACAGGGTGAAGGCCATAATGAAGCCGGTTACGATGCCGGGCATGACGTTGGGCAATTCCACCTTAAAGAAGGACTGAACAGGGGTGCAACCCAAATCCAGCGCCGCCTCGGGCAAGTGCTTGTCCATCTGACGGAACTTGGGGGTTACGTTCAAAATGACGTAGGGGAGGTTGAAGGTGACGTGCGCGATGAGCAACGTCCAGAAATTGAGCTTGTCCGCATTTCCCAGGCGATTTCCCACGAATACGAACAGCAGCATCATGGAAATACCCGTAACGATATCGGGGTTCATCATAGGGATGTTGGTCACCGAAACGATGGCGCCGCGCAAAAACTTGGAGCGCATACGGTGAAGTCCCAGCGAGGCGGCCGTGCCGATCAGCGTGGAGATCACGGCCGAGGATACAGCCAGGATCAGCGTGTTTTTCAGTGCGGCAAAGGTCTCGGCACTGCGGAACAGCTCCTCATACCAGTAGGTTGAAAAGCCGGTGAAAACGCCGGTATTGTTGGTGCTGTTAAAGGAAAACAGCATAAGTACCAAAATGGGAATATACAGGATTGCGATGACAAGGGCGATATAGGAGCGAGACAGTATTTTCATACGATCACCGTCCCTTCGTCGTCCGAAAAGCGGTTCATCACGGCCATGGACAGAAGAATCAGAATCATCATGACCAGCGAGATGGACGCACCTACGTTATAGGTGGAGGGATTTTGGAACTGACGCTCGATGGTGTCACCGATCAGATCAAACGTACCGCCACCCAGCTTCTGCGAGATGTAGAAGGTGGAAATGGAGGGCACAAAGACCATGGTCACGCCCGAAATGATGCCCGAGGTGGACAGCGGAAGAATGACTCTCCCCAGCGTTTGCAGACTGTTACAGCCAAGGTCATGCGCCGCCTCGATGTAGCGGTGATCCATTTTGGAAATGACCGAGTGAATGGGCAATACCATATAGGGCAGGAAATTATACACCATGCCGAAGATAACAGCAGGGGCAGTTCCCACGATGTGCACCGGCTCAAAGCCCAGTGCCATGAGGAAATGGTTGAGAAATCCGCCGTCGTCCAAAATGGCCATCATGGAATAGGTGCGGATGAGCAAATTCATCCACATGGGGAGCATGAGCAGCAAAATGGCGATTTTTTGTGCCTTGGGCGACAGCTTGGCAATGCAGTAAGCCAAGGGGTAGCCGATGAGCAGGCACAGTACGGTTGCGATGACGGACATCGAAAGGGACAGGGTAAAGGTCTCGGTGTGTTCACTCAACGCGAGAATGTTATCCAAGGTAAAGGAACCGTCAGCGGCGCTGGTGAACGCATAGTAAAGAACAAAAACCAAGGGGGCGGCAATGAACAGCACGGTCCATACCAGGTGAGGGGAAGCTGCGAGATAGGCAAAGGGAGATGTTTTGGCTCTTCCTCTGGTCGCGGGGGGCTTTTTGGATATTGTCATGCCTCTTCCTCCTCAGGTTCCGGCTCAGACAGCCGATCCAGCTCGTCCGAGAACGAGGAATAGTCACCAAAGCGACCGGAATAGACAGACTTTTTCATAATGTGAATGGCATCCGGCTCGATGTGC
>JAEIGA010019323.1_pt1 | contig 10391 bp, 9 predicted proteins | sample 9270691 | NCBI WGS metagenome assembly JAEIGA01 (sample SAMN17057246, study PRJNA624740) | gut metagenome | biome: biome; isolation source: fecal sample | host: Bos grunniens | place: China: Xizang | collected 2019
AAGGAAGAGATGGCACAGACCTCCTTCTGGGGATTCCGCGATCTTATTGTGGACGGCGATACGCTGCTCTCCCGCTATATTACCCCTGAAAACAGCGCCGTGATCGAAGGAAAGCCGATCCTTCACGCCTACGGTATGCAGGATATCTATCAAAGAACGATCTGAAGGGAAGGCGTATTATGTCATTCGTATCATATCATCTGAATATTCCCGTGCAGGGTGCCGAGCTGTTTACCGCCGTGCTGTTGCCTGCGGACAAGGGGCGCTTTCCTACCGTTCTGATGCGCTCCCCATATGTGGATGCCGACCAAGAGGCCAGCGGTGAGGAAATTTGCTCGCAGCTGATCGAGAAGCATTGCGGCTATCTGGAACGCGGCTATGCCGTCGTGTTCCAGCATTGTCGCGGACGCGGCAGAAGCACGGGCGACTGTATTCCTTACATTTTTGAACGTGAGGACGGCCTTGCCCTGCAGGCCTGGGTACGGGAGCAATCCTTTTATAACGGCGAGCTGTTTCTGTTTGGCAGAAGCTACACCAGCTCCGTCCATTTTGTGACGGCGCCCTTTGCGCCCGATATCAAGGGAGCCGTGCTGGAGGTACAGGACTGCGACCGCTACAACTGCAATTACCGCAACGGTTTTTATAAAATGGGACTCCACGGAGACTGGTACGTGGGGATGTATAAGAAAAAAACCATTCTCAATAAGCACTACACCAAGGAGTGCTATCACATGCTCCCGTTGATCGATTTTTCAAGATCGGTCTTTGACGAGGCGGCCGAGGACTTTGACGAGATTCTGCGTCACCCCGACCGTAACGATCCCTTCTGGCAGACTCGCTACGGCGGCGGAGAGGCAAGGGATGCCATTCGGCACGCGCATATCCCGATTTTGCTGGTGACAGGATTTTACGACATCTATACCGGCGGTATTTTCGATATGTGGAACGGTCTGGATGAGGAAACCAAGTCGGCATCTGCCTTGATGGTCAACCCCTACAACCATAGCGGCAAGCCCGACGGTCAGCCGATCTGCTTTGATCGCGCAACGCTGGCCGAGCGATTCGGCCATTATGCGGCGGATTGGTATGACGCTGTGCGCGGGCAGGGGAGCTATCCCGTGCCGCGCGGAGAGGTGACCTATTACCAGCTCTTCGGCGATCGCTATCTGAGCGACGGCTTTGCGCCGACCGATTCTGCGCAGACGCTGACCTTGGGGGAGGGGGAGCGCACCTATCGCTATAATCCCTATGCCCCTGCCACCTTCCGCGGCGGTCTGTCGGCAAACTTCGGCGGAAATGCCTGGCAAAATCCTCCGGGACGGCATGACGTACTGACCTTTTATACCCCTGCTTTTGCGACTCCTGTTTTTGTCAAAGGAAAGATGACGGCGCGTCTGCGCGTCCGCTCCACCGCTGAGGATACTTGCTTCTACGTCCGCATCAGCCTTTGCAAGGAGGAGGGGGACTACGGTCTGCGTGACGATATTACGCAGATCTCGAATGTTTGCCCCGACTATATCCCGGGGGATACGGTCGATCTCGATTTTTCCTTTGACGAGCATGCCTTTGTCATCGGTGCGGGTGAGCGGCTTCGTATCGACGTATCCTCGTCTGCCTTCCCCCTGTACGTTCGTCATACCAACCGCCGCGGTCTTTACTGTGAGCAGACAAGCGCCGTATGTGCGGACAACACCGTTGTTTGCGATGCATCCACGCTGACGCTGCCCACGGAGGAAATGCCATGCTGACGGTACTCAAGCAGCTTTTTGTCCTCTATACCTTCCTGGCTCTCGGCTTTTTCTTCGGACGTTGGAAGCGGGAGCAGGCGTCGCACACGGGGCTTTTGTCCTTTTTGTTGGTCAATCTCTTTTTGCCCGCTAAGGTGTTCGGCACCTTCTCCAAGAATTTTACGGTTGACTATATTCGCTATAACTACACCACGATTCTCATTTCGGTAACCCTTTTGCTTCTGCTGGCTTTGCTTGCCGCGCCCGTCTCGCGTTTGCTTTCCCAAAAGCCCTATGAGCGTAACGTCTACCGCTATTCGCTGACGATCTCCAATTATGCGTATATGGGATACGTGCTGGCGGAGGAGCTGTTCGGCGCGCAGGGATTGACCGATCTGATCCTTTTCTGCATCCCCTTTGCCATTTATACCTACACCTTCGGCTACGCCATGCTGACGGGGAAGGGCACGTCGATCCGCCGCGTGATCAATCCCATGACGGTCGCCATTCTGTGCGGCATCGCGGTGGGACTTTCGGGACTTCCCGTTCCCGCAATTCTGACCCAGATGCTCTCCTCCGCCTCCTCTTGCGTGGGGCCGCTGAGTATGCTGCTGACGGGTATGACGCTTTCTGCCTTTGCCTTGCGCGAGCTGATCTGTGATGGGAAGGCATATATCTTCTCGGCGCTCCGCTTGGTGATCCTGCCGCTTGGCGTGCTGGGATTTTGTCTGCTGATCGGTCTGACGGGACTTGTCCCCGATTCGGTGCTTCCCTCGGCCGTCATGATGGCGTGTATGCCCTGCGGTCTGAATACTATCGTTTTCCCCAAGCTTGTGGGCGAGGATTGCCGCATCGGCGCGCGTCTGGCACTTCTGACCCATCTGTTTTCCTGTCTGACCATCCCCATCTGGCTGTCCGTATTTCATTGATCAAAGGAGTTACTTATGTATAGATCTGTACCGAAAGAATGGAAGGTCCTCTCCGTGGGCAATAGCTTTGCGGTCGATACCATGGAGCATCTGGCCGGCATCGCGCTCAGTCTCGGCGTTGAGCGCGTACGGCTGGGCTGCCTGTACGTGGGCGGATGCTCGATCACCATGCATCACGCGCATGCGATGGGCGATATGCCTGTTTACAAATATTATACCAATGACGGCAGCGGCTGGCAATGCACGCCCGAGTATAAGATCTCGGATGCCGTCGAGAGCGAGCAGTGGGATGTGATCTCTATCCAGCACGGTTCCAAGGACGGAAGCCGTTATACCGATCCCGCATCCTATGCGCTCCTGCCCGAGCTGGTCGAATACATCCGCGCTCATGCGTGGACGGGGGCGAGGATCGCCTTCAACATGACCTGGGTGGGCGAGCCGTATGACAAGCATGCCGAGCTGATCTCATACGATCGTGATCAGCTCAGGATGTACCGCCTCGTCACCGAGGTGACGCAAACGACGGTAGGCGGAATTTCCGGCATCGATCTCATCTGCCCGACGGGTACCGCCGTGCAGAACGCACGCACCTCCCCTCTGGAGACCGTCTCCCGTGACGGCTACCATCTGAGCTATGACGTTGGCCGCTATCTGGCCGGATTGACTTTTTTCGGTAAGCTGACGGGAGCGGATATCCGTCCCATCACCTGGGCACCCGAGGGCGTAAGCGGGTGGGAACGCCGCGTCGCCGTAGAGTCGGCGGCAAACGCGCTTGCGATGCCGTATGAGGTAACGCCCTCGGCGATCAAAACGCGGGTGATCAAAACGCAGCTGCATATCGGGGTTGAGAAGCCCTTTACCGTCATCCACATGTCCGATACCCATCTGACGCTGGCCGATCTGCGCGACGGTGAGCGCAAGGTGACGCTGGCAGAGAAGCGTGCGAGGATCTTCCCGCACGCCGAAGAGATGCTTTCCCTGGCCGATGAGCTTGCCGGGCAGTATCATGCGCCCATTCTGCATACGGGGGACCTGATCGATTTCGTTTCGCTGGCCAATCTGGAGCGTGCGCGGGAATTTGTCGATGCGCATGACGTCTTTATTGCGGCGGGCAACCACGAGTTCAGCCAGTACGTTGGTGAAGCGTGGGAGGATGCGGCCTACCGCAATCAAAGCCTTGCGAAGGTGCAGGCATGCTTTGCCAATGATATCCGTATGTCCTCCCGCGTCATCGGCGGCGTCAACTTCGTCGCGCTGGATGACGGATATTACCTGTTTGAGGAGGAGCAGTTGGCCTTCCTACAGGCCGAGGCAGAGAAGGGTCTTCCCATGGTGCTGATGATGCACAATCCTCTGTACGAGAAGGAGTTCTTCGAGCAGATCAGCTACCGACGCGAGGAGATCGGACTGAAACCCACCGCAACACCGCCCTGCGCTTATCTCACGGGTGTTCCTGCCGAGCTGATCGGCCACTATGACGATCATCGCCGCCGTCAGCAGACCCCCGATGAGGTAACGCTGCGCACGCTGGAGTTCATCCGTTCCTGTCCTCTCATCCGTGCCGTTCTGGCCGGACACGTTCACTATTCCCATGTGGCGAAGCTGACGGAGGATGCGCCGCAGATCATCACAGCGGTGACGGATGTCCGCGTCATCGAGGTGGATTGAGCGTCCTTTGTGCAACATTCCGATATTGACACGCTTCGTGTTGCATGATATACTGGACTTACCAAAAGCAATGCAAGGAGGACAACATGGCAGCAAAATATTCCAGAGCAGTACAAAAAGAGCTGATGCAGAAGGAGATCGAGCAAAATCCCGAGATCGCGGCGGTTCGTCGCCGGATTCTTGCGCTGTCCCTTGTCTGGATCGTCTCCCGCGTCCTTGTGACGGCGGTGGAGATCGTCGGCGCGATGCAGGAAATGTGGGATTTTCAAGCGACCAATCTGTCGGGACTGGCTGTCATGGCCATATTCGCCGCGGGTGTCTATGCGGGTGAGCGCGGACTTGCCATCCTGCCGATCCTCGGTGGGGTGTTGATGCTTTTTCAGTGGTTTGCTTACGATTATCTGTATATCATGATCTCAAACGAGTATTACACGCTCGCCCGTGTTTATGCGGCGCTCTTTCTTCTGACCTCGCTGATTCAGCTTAGTGTGTTCGTGTATCTCACGCTCAGTAAGAGCGTGGCACCGCTTTTCGATGCCCATAAACGTACCATTGCCGCCGCGCGGCAGGATTGGGAACTGACCCATATGAAATAAGAATCTCTCCGAGCGCCGTGTTTTTTACACGGCGCTTTCTTTTTTGCTTGACATGCTCTCTTTAGCGTGTTAAAATGTATTTGAACCAAACCAAAGGAGAATTCCATGAAAACCTTGTATGTGTCCGATCTGGACGGGACGCTGCTGCGCCGCGACAAAACGGTGTCGGATTTTACCGTCAACACCATCAATGAGCTGACGGAGAAGGGCATGCTCTTTTCCTACGCGACGGCGCGCTCGTACGTCTCGGCAGGCCGAATGACCGGCGGTATCACCGCCCATATTCCCGTTATTATCTATAACGGTGCCTTTATTCTGGAAAACGGCACGCAAAAGCAGCTGCTTTTTGAATATCTTCCTCACGACGATGCTCACCGGGTGCTGGATGTTTTGCTGGCGCATGACATTTATCCCATCGTTTACGCCATGGTCGACGGCGTGGAAAAATACACCCATTGCCCGAAGCTGGAGTCGCAGGCGGCCAAGACCTTTGAGGACGGACGCCCGGGCGATCCGCGTGCCAATCCCGTCGACGATCCCGCCGAGCTGTACCGCGGCGATATCTTCAATATCACCTGTATCGATGACAGCGACAAGATGCGTCCGCTTTACGAGCAGATGAAGGACGAATATCAGTGCCTTTGGTTTACCGATATCTACACCGGAAATCGTTGGTTTGAGATCCTGCCGCCGAGAGCTACCAAGGCCAATGCCATTCGGCGTCTGAAGGAAATGCTGGGGTGCGACCGTGTGGTCTGCTTCGGTGACGCTGAGAACGATATCTCCATGTTCCGCATTGCCGACGAGTGCTATGCGATGGAAAACGCCGTCGACGAGCTCAAGGCGATGGCTACCGGCGTGATCGGCAGCAATGAGGAGAACGGCGTTGCGCAATTTCTGCTGACTCACTATCAAAAAGACGGAGAGAAAGACCATGAAATGTAAAAAATTGTTTGAGACGATCGACAGTCTCTATGATGAATATCTCGATGTTTGGGAGGCGATCTGCAACATAGAAAGCCCCACCCGATGCAAGGAGGGAGTTGACGCCTCGGCCAAGCTTTTGATCGATATGGCAGTTGCGCGCGGCTGGAAGGTGGAGACAGTCCCCTGTGAGAAGGCGGGAGACGCCGTCTGCATTACCCTCAATCCCGATGCTCCCGATTCCCCCATCAGTATTTCGGGACATCTGGATACCGTTCATCCCATTGGATCGTTCGGTACACCCGCCGTTCGTCGCGACGGAGAAAAGATCTACGGTCCCGGCGTCAACGATTGCAAGGGCGGTGTTGTGGCAGGCTTTCTTGCCATGGATGCGCTTGACCGCGTCGGCTTTCGTGCCCGCCCCGTTCAGCTTTTGCTGCAGACCGACGAGGAGGTCGGCAGCGGACTGAGCGGGAAGAAGACCATCAACTATATGATCGAAAAGTCGAAGAATGCCGTCGCTTTTCTCAATCTGGAGGGACATACGCCCGGTGAGGCGTGTCTGATCCGTAAGGGTATTGTGACCTTCACCTTTACCGTAACGGGAATCGAGGCACACTCGGCAAACTGTGCCGAGGCGGGTGCCAATGCCATAGCCGACGCGGCGTACAAGATCCTTGAACTGGAAAAGATCAAGGATGCCGACGGATTGACGTGTAACTGCGCCGTCATCAGCGGTGGTACCGTTTCCAATACCGTGCCGGGTAGGTGCGAATTTAAGGCCAACGTCCGATTTGCAACGCAGGAGCAGCTTGCGTGGATGCGCGACTACGTACAAAAGCTTGCCGATACCGTTCACGTACCCGGATGTAAGTGTACGGTCAACCAGCCCAAGGGACGCGCCGCCATGGAATACTGCGAGCGCAATGCCGCTCTGCTGGAGAAGATGAACCGTATCTATGCCGAGAATGATATGCCCGAGCTGAAGGTCGGACGCCGCAAGGGTGGCTCGGATGCCGCCGACCTAACGGTGGCGGGTATTCCCTGTATCGATTCCATCGGTGCTGAGGGCGGTAAAATCCACACAACCGAGGAATACGCCTATCTGGAATCTCTGCGCCGGAGCGCTCGCCGCGTTGCCGCCGTGGTCTACTGCATATAAGGGGAAGATTTTATGAAAATCAAGCAAATCGCAACCATGCACGACGGACAGCAGGACGGCGCTATTTTCGGCAATCTGCTTTTCCGCTTTGACACGCGCGGCAAGGGAAGGGTCTACGATCTGTCCCAAATATCCGAAGGGCAGGAGCTGACTCCCATTGCCGAGCTGACACTCGACCGCGCCGAGCAGATTGTGCCGCACAGTAACGCTGTATGCTTCGGTACCGAGTATGCCGAGGAGGGCGACGAATTTCCCTTGCTGTATTCCAATGTATATAACAACTATAAGAAATGTGAGGAGCGGCGCGTCGGCGAGTGTTGTGTCTACCGTCTGCAAAGGACGGCGGACGGCTTCTCTACCACGCTTCTCCAGCTGATCCGTATCGGATTTGCGGAGGACGGCGAGCTGTGGTGCTCCGGCGACGTCAAGGACGTTCGCCCCTACGGCAACTTTACCGTTGACCGAGAGAGAGGACTTTACTGGGCCTACGTGATGCGTGACGGCTCACATACTACCCGTTATTTTTCCTTCCGTCTGCCGACATTGGCCGACGGCAAGCCGGATGCCGTGCTCGGTATCCCCTGCGTGACGCTCACGCCCGCAGATATTCTGACACAGTTCGATTGTGACTATCACGATTACGTGCAGGGCGGCTGTTGCCATGACGGCAGGATCTATTCCGTCGAGGGCTTTCATGCGGACGGAAAGCATCCGCCGGCGATCCGCGTGATCGATACGGTGGGGGGCAGAGAGCTGATCTGCGAGAAGCTTGCCGACCACGGATGCCTGATCGAGCCGGAATGCATCGATTTTTGCGGAGATATCTGCTACTACGGCGATGCACACGGCGCGCTCTATACCATAGAATTTTGACCATGGAGGTTTTAACATGATGCCAAACGAGATCAATCCGCAATCCCTGGAATCCGTCTGTGCCGCTCTGTGCTATGCCATTGGCATTGAGCCGCCCGCCCATGCCGCCGCCCCCGCCCTCGAGCTGGTAGAATATATTGATTCCGCCTTCGGCGGCAAAAAGGCCGACCGTATCGTCATGTACAATCCCGACGCCGTGGCGCATTGGCTGTATGAAAAATATCCTCACCTCTTTGCCGAGGTCGTCTCCCGTGCCGACGTACAGCTCCCCCTGCATTGTATGATGCCCTCGGTCACGCCCGTGAATTTCGGCACCATGTATACCGGTGCCGCTCCCGCCGTTCACGGCATTCAGAAATATGCCAAGCCGGTGATCAAGATCGACACCTTCTTTGACGCGCTCCTGCGCGCGGGCAAGAAGCCGGTCATCCTCGCCGTTCCCACCTGCAGCATGGGCATGATCTTCCGCGAGCGCGAGATGGACTACGTGCTGTGCAAGACGTGGGATGAGGTCAATGCCAAGGCGGCCAAGATCTTAGTCGAGGACAAATACGACGTTGTCATCATCTACAACGGCAATTACGATTCCCGCATGCATAAGACCGGCCCCGAGAGCATCGAGTCGCTCGGTGAGTTGCGCCACAATGTTCACGCCTTTGCCATGTTCTCCGAGATGATCAAGGAGATGTGGGGGCACCATAACACCTTTGTCGGCTTTGCGATGGATCACGGATGCCATGAGATCGATGGCGGTGCCGGTGCACACGGACTTGATATGTCCGAGGATCTGAATATTCTGCATATGTATAAAGCATATCCCGCAAAAACAGAAGAATCAAAGGAGATGTAACGATGAATACCAATGTGAAAATCAAATTGAATGCCGCCGCCTTCCGCGATAAGGTCTACGCCTGCTGGATCGGTAAGAATATCGGCGGTACGATGGGTGGCCCATTTGAAGGTAAGCGTGAGTATCTGGACGTTCGCGGCTTTACCACCGCCGAGGGTGTCGTGCTTCCCAACGATGACCTGGATCTCCAGCTGGTATGGCTCCATGCCGTCGAGCAGCTGGGTCCCCGTGCCATCAACGCCGCTACACTGGGCGAGTTCTGGCTGAGCTTTATCGTTCCGCACTGGAATGAGTACGGTATCGGCAAGAACAATATGATGCGCGGTCTCCTGCCTCCTCTGTCGGGCGATTACGAAAACAACTGGCGCGACTCCAACGGCGCGTGGATCCGCACCGAGGTTTGGGCATGTATGGCTCCCGGTTGTCCCGAGATTGCCGCCAAATATGCTATGGAGGATGCCAAGGTCGATCACGGTGCAGGTGAGGGAACCTACGCCGCCGCCTTTGTTGCCGCCATGCAGTCGGCCGCCTTCGTGATTCCCGATCTGAGAATTTGTATTGATATCGGTTTGTCCAAGATCCCTGCCGAGAGCCGTGTGGCCGACAGCGTTCGTTTGGTGATGGAATGCTTTGATGCGGGCAAATCCTCCCGCGAGGCACGCGACACCGTGCTTGCGCGCAATGCCGACATTGGTGACGGCTGGTTTGAGGCGCCCTCCAACGTAGCCTATACCGTTCTCGGTCTGCTTTACGGTCAGGGTGATTTCAAGCGCTCCATGATCGAAGCGCTCAACTGTGGTGACGATACCGATTGCACCGGTGCTACGGTAGGCGCTACGCTCGGCATTCTTGGCGGTATTGCCGCCATCCCCGCCGATTGGAGTGCCCATATCGGCGATGATATTGTAACCGTCTCGATCAACCGTGGCGGCATTTGCGGTAAGGTTCCGAAGACCTGCACCAAGCTGACCGATCGCGTCATTGCGCAGACGCCGCATATGCTCTTTGCCAATGATGCCCACGTTGCCCTGACCGACGGCGAGGACGAGATCCCCGAGGATGCAGAGCAGATCATGCGTCAGAGCATTCGTTGCGCAGAGCTGACCCCCTATTCGATGCGTTTTGAATTTCCTTTCGCTTACGTGGACGTTGTTCTGGACACTGCTCCCGACATCGAGCCGATGGGTGAGAAAAAGATCAGCTTTACCGTCCGCAACCGTCGCTACGTGCTGGATAATAAGCCGTATAATCTCACCATGCGTTGGTGGCTGCCCGACGGATTTACCGCTCGCGGTAAGCAGACGGCCGTTCTCTTCCACGGTAACAGCCATAACCCTTGCAGCTGTACCTTTGCGTATACGCTGACTGCCGGTGAGACGGTTTCTGCCGTTAACCGTTGCGTCCTGGAGATCGTTGCCGAGGGCAGAACCGTACCGATGTACATCCCGATCATGTTGCTTGGTTGAAAATTGTAAACAAACTGTGAAATTTTGCGAAAAATGGTGACAAACTTCGCTTTTTGTTGTACAATTATGTTAACATTTTCAAAACGGAGGATTTTCTCATGACTTGGTTTAACAAACAGAGCCGTCTGGTTCAGATTCTGCTGCTTCTGATCCCCGGTGTTAACTGGATCACCGAGCTGCTCGTCAGATGGAGCAC
>JAEIGA010019324.1_pt1 | contig 10391 bp, 7 predicted proteins | sample 9270691 | NCBI WGS metagenome assembly JAEIGA01 (sample SAMN17057246, study PRJNA624740) | gut metagenome | biome: biome; isolation source: fecal sample | host: Bos grunniens | place: China: Xizang | collected 2019
GAAGCCGAAGGCCATCATAGGCACAGCGAAGAGGGCGATGTTCACCGAGAATCCGAGAGATGTGATCCATGCGGTGAGAGTGGTTCCGATATTAGCTCCCATGATCACGCCGATAGCGTTTCCGAGGGTCAGGAGTCCTGCATTCACGAAGCTGACCACCATGATGGTTGTTGCTGATGAAGACTGGACGAGAGCAGTCACCACTGTACCTGTAAGCACACGCTTGAAAGCATTTGAAGTCATTGAGGCCATGAATGCCCTGAGTCGGTCACCTGCAGATTTCTGAAGACCTTCACTCATGAGTGCCATTCCATAGAGGAACATGGCAAGTCCTCCGAGAACGGAAAGCACATTAAGAACAGTTGTCATATGTTTGTCTGGTTTTTATTTGCTTTTAATAAGGCGAATAAGCTACAAAAATATAAAAAAATATTAGATTTGCGTCTGGAGTCAGCGGTTTTGAAATATAATATGAAGACTTTTTTCATCAGACATATATTACTCCTTTCACTGCTTCTGATGCCTCTTGCGGCATCGGCTCAGTTTTATGTGACAGGAGACGATCCTGGAAGACTGAAATGGTATTCTATCGAGACTGAAAATTTCAAGGTCATATATCCTGAAGGAACCGATTCACTTGCAAGGACATATGCTGAAAAGATCGAAAGGTTCCGCATACCTGTTTCGCTCACTTCCGGTTATGTTTCCGGACAGGGAGAAGGCAGGAAGATGCCTGTAGTGCTTCATGCATACAACGCGGCAAACGGTTCGGTAGCATGGGCGCCGAAAAGGATGGATCTTTTCTCCGTGCCTTCTGCATATGATCCGGAACCGATTCCATGGTCGACCATGCTGTCAGTCCATGAGTCCCGCCACATCACCCAGATGCAGTTCGGAATGACAAAGGCGATGAAGCCGTTCGGCTGGTTCTTCGGAGAAATGTGGAACATACTTGCTTCGCTTGTATATCCCGGAATTTCGAACATGGAAGGTGACGCCGTCATCACCGAGACAGCCTGGACTCCGTCCGGAAGAGGACGTACAGCGGATTTCCTGAACTATTACTGGGTAGCATTCGACCAGGGGGATTTCAGGAGCTGGGACAAATGGAGATTCGTATCGCAGAAGAATAACGCTCCGAACTATTATTCCCTCGGATATCTTACCATGGGAGGATTCCGTTATCTCTACGACTGCCCTGAATTCATGAGCGAGGGCTATCATCTGGCAGCCCGTCGTCCGTACAATCTAGGAGCATTCTACACCACAACAAAGAAACTTACAGGAAAGAAGTTCAACAAGGCCTTCATGGAGGTTTGCGACACGATGTACACCCTCTGGAATGCCTCTGCAGAGGCCCGCAGGCCATATATTCCTTCCGAACCGGTTACCGGAGGGACCCGCATGTATACTGATTATACAGGCAATCTTATGGTCGGAAACGATCTATATGCAATAAAGGAGGGACATGTGGATGTACCTGTGCTGGTGCGCATCGACAGCACCGGAAAGGAGCACAGGATCAGCACCATGGCATATGGATCCGGAAGGATACAATGGTCGCCTTATTTCAAGAGACTTTACTGGAGCGAGACTCTGCAGGACGAGAGATGGGATCTCAAGACCAGATCAGTCGTACGCTATATGGAAAACGGAAGGAAACATACCTTGAAGAATCCGGAACTTCTATATAACCCTGCTCCGAAGCCATCAGAGGCTCATCTGGCCGTGACAAGATATGATGTCGAAGGAGGATCGGCTCTTGAGATGATCAGCGGAATTACAGGAAAGACCATAAAATCGTTTGAAGCTCCAGACAGTCTTCAGCTTACGGAGACAGCATGGATAGGAAACGATGTGTACGCTGCAGCTGTTTCCGATAACGGATATGGAATCTACCGTCTTTGCCTTGATGATACACTTGCAGCAGAAGGAGGATGGGAGACCGTGCTGGCGCCTCAACCGGTAATGATCAAGGACTTCTGTTCATATGGAGACGAACTCATCTTCACATGCGACCGTACTGGAGTAAACGAGCTTTATCATCTCGACCCTTCAGACGGAATTCTAATCCAGAAGACATCCACAAGATATGGCGCTTCCGACTTCCAGTACAGCAGCGACGGAAAATGGCTTTACTATTCTTCGCAGACTCTCGGCGGAAAACACATATTCAGGACTCATGCGGATTCTCTCCTTTCCAGAAAAGTTGATTTTACCGAACTCCATAGATATCCTATCGCCGAAAAGGTTACACAGCAGGAACGCAGGATAGCTTCGGAAAGGGATGTGGACATTGATAAGAAAGTACATGTTTCCGAGCCTGAAAGATACCGAAAGTTCCCTCACATGTTCAACATGCATTCATGGGCACCGGTCTATGTGAATGTGGACAGAATCATGAACATGTCCTTCGACCGCATATGGCAGGCGGCTTCTCCCGGAGTCACCGGAATCTTCCAGAACAGGCTCGCGACGGCCGTCGGTGAGGTCGGATATTCAGCACACAAGGACCCTTACAATGCTTCGAAATGGAGACATTCCGCTCATGCAAGACTCACATATTCAGGACTTTACCCAATCATCGAAGCAAGTATAAATTTCAATGACAGAGGAGCAAGACAATTCAGCACATATGTCTATCTGAACGGAGACCAGGCAAACATAGAAATCTCATCCAAAGAACTTCCCGTACCGTATGTAGAAGGTGTGCTTTCGGCATATATTCCGTTCAATTTCAGTTCTGGAGGATGGTACAAGGGAGTGATTCCTAAAGTCACATACAGGATTGGCAACGATATGTTCAGGAAGAGCATGACAGTCATGGATCTCGAGCATATGACAAGCACCGGCCAGGACGGAGAAATCGTCGACTGGCAGAATCCTGTATTCTCTTTCGTCACTTCAGGAAAGAATGTATTCCGACACAGTCTTTCCGGATCAGTAAGGGCATACACTGTGCAGAATACACCTAACTCGGCAGTGTATCCGAGATGGGGAATCGGAGTCGAAGCCGGAGCATCAGGCAATCTTGAAAGCGGCAATCTGCTTGCCCCTATGGGATATTTCTACACATACGGATACATCCCGGGTATCATGAGAGAACATGGAATCAAGTTCACTGCCGCTACGCAGTTCAAGCTCAATAAAGACGCTGTATTCGGACAGACGGCCGTCAATCTCCTTCCTAGAGGACTGGCCTCAAACAGCCCTCTCCTCAACTGGCTCTCAATCAGGAGCATCAGGACCGCACGATTCACAGCGGACTACGCCCTGCCGATATTCATCGGAGACCTTTCCATCGGAGGAAGCTTCTTCTCTATCAAACGACTTGTCCTTACTCCTCATTTCGACTTCTCGATAACAGGAAACGGAAGCCTGTGGTCAGCCGGAACTGACCTTACTCTCGACATGCATAGCATACTAACCCTCGAATGGCCTTGTTCGTTCGGAGTGACATTCTCATACAACGGAGGTCCTTCATTCGAACCCCTCATGGAAGAATCCGGCATTGAGATGAATCGTTTTCACATAGGGCCTACATTCAATGTAACTTTCTAATTATCAATTATATGTCAATCATCAACGAAGCACTTGCACCCTGCACAAAATGTGGTCAGCAGCACAAGATAACAGTATACAGAAGCATCAATATCTCCGATAATCCCGAACTCAAGGCAAAGGTCATGGACGGTTCCCTCTTCCTTTGGGAATGCCCTCATTGCGGTCAGGTGAATCTGGCAAAATATGAAACCCTCTATCATGACCCGTCACTCAAGGTCATGTTCTGGCTTCTGCCGGCGGGAGAGATTTCAGAGAGTCAGATGCAGGCCATAACAATGCATACCAAGGCAATGGGAGGCTATACCTTGAGGCGTGTGAACGATATGGGATCGCTCATGGAAAAGGTTCTGATCGCCGAAGCCGGACTTGATGATGTGGTACTGGAGATGTGCAAGTATGTAACCAAGCTCGAGATGATTCAGAAAAGCGTCGCAGCGGAGCAGAAAGATGAGTTCATGGCTTCAGTCTTCCATTTCTACCGCTCTGAAGGCGAAGGGGATGCACGCATCCTGACCTTCATGTACGGTCTCGACGGACAGATGCTCGGAGTCAACATCGGCTGGAACGTCTATCAGGACTGTGCCGGCATCCTCGAGCGCAATCCGCAGATAAAGCCAGCCGACGGATTTGAAAAAATCGACGCCGACTGGCTTGGTTCAAAGCTTGCGTAAGACCTTTAGAAACTTACCCTGTAGCTGAAGTTCGGAAGGATCGGAAGCAGGGAGATCATCTTGAAGTTCTCAGACTTCGCATCGTAATATAGCATGAACGGATTGAAGTGGTTGGTGACGTTGCAGACACCAAGGTTCACGTCGTGCTTCACTGCACCGGTCTCGAAAGAGAACTCATAGCCAAGGTCGAGACGGAAAATCGTCGGCATGTGGTAGTTGTTGACTTTGCCATAGTAATACAACGTCCACTCTTCGTCATTCAGATGGTTGCCTATATAAGTGTCGGCTGCACTGTTTTCCCAATGACCGCTATAGCAGGTCAGAGCTGCACTTATGCCGCGCCAGCTGGCCATAGCGTTCAGCACATGCCTACGGTCAAACCGGGCATGGAACTCCTTGCCTTCGCAGATGTTCGGGAAACCGAACCGGTTCGTCTTGGAAAGAGTGTATGAAACGCGGGATATAAGATCATCGCTGATATATTCATACATGAACTCTAAGCCACGACTCAGACCCTGGCCGACATCGACGTTATTCTCCCAGTTGGAAAGAGCACCGCTGAAAAGGCTCTGGGCATAACGATAATAAACAAGATTGTCCATCTTCTTGTAGAAGGCTCCGGCAGAAACTGTGTGAGGCCCTATTGAAGACGAGAGACCCAGGCTTCCCTGGAGGGCAATTTCCGGCACTGCCGTGGTATCGCTTGGGACTATCATATCAAGAGACCAGCCCACAGGAAGACCTTCCAATGTATGGTAATACTGCACCATCCGGTCGAATGTTCCCTCCAAAGCCAAGAATGGGAAAATATTCCACTTCATGGAGAAATTAACGTCCGGATCGAAACGACCGTTACCGCGGGTCAGATTGTGCCAATAGTGCAGACGGCTATCCAGACGGAGGGACAGAAGGTCTGGAACGGAATATGCCAAATGAGCATGACCGTCAACGAGCAAAGTATGGATACGTTTCTTCGAGGATCCGACCTGTCCCGGCATGAAACGCGCATAACGGCTGTTCAGACCATAACCGAAGGACAAGCCGACAGCAGTTGCATGGACTCTTCCTGCTGAAACCATGACCTCCAGAAGGTCAGACTCCAAGGACAGTTCCTGCCACTGGCCACGGAAATCCTTGCCCTGAATCTGCCGACTACCGTAATTGTTCAAGGATGCGGTAATATCCGTATCCACTGAAGATCCGTCATGACTATATTTAACTATACCTATGGCATTGTCCCAACCCATTTTCTCATAATCTCCGCCGGGAGCTATGAAGGAATAGCTGTCCATGCTGCCAAGAAAAGAAACGTCAAGACGACTGCGTCCGTCTATGCTCCAATGGTATTTTCCGTAAAGATCGCCGATACCGGCACCGAAATCATCGAAACCACCAAGAAGATCTGGCAGAAGACCGCGGAACATACGGTACTCCAAAGCCAAAGGAGATACTCGGCCCGAAACCAGTACGGACATGTCCTTACTGATAGGGACCTCTGCACTCACGCTTGCAAGGAGGGTGTTCAGGGATGCGCTCATACGGAATGCGTCTCCAGGCTCGCGCGTTGTGACGCGTAGGTGCGAGGATGTGAAGTTTCCGTTTACCCCTTCAAAGCCTCCTTTCTGAAGAGACACGTTCTGCATTATATCCTGCGGAAGGATGGTTGTAAGGCCAAGAAGATGGGAATAACCATATACGGGTACTCCGTCAAGGGTAATGAGATTGTTGCCCATGTTTCCGCCGCGAACAAAGTACGACGAAGAGCCGTCAGCACCTGTCGCTACGCCCGGAACGGTCTGGGCCCACTTGATAGGATCACCTTCACCAAGCGGAGAAAGGATACCACGGATGCCCGGCAGATCAGTCTCTATCTCACTGATTGCAACAGACAGCTTACGGATGTCCGTCTTCACTGCGGCAGCCAGAGTGTCATGACGTTCTGAAGTCTGAGCAAAAAAAGGCAGGCAGTTCAGGCAAAGCAATATTGCTATACTAAAGAATCTTTTCATCATAAATAGTATTGACTGTGGTCAACATAAAATAAATTATCACGAACAGGTGAATAGTGTACATACCAATTATCATCGCGTGATATCCTGGATCCGAATATCCCTGTTCCTCCTATGATGTTCGTATAAATATCGTTTCTAAGATAAATCGTAGACAGATCCTTTTTTTCACCGGGATCCACAAAACTCCAAAGTTCCTGAAGATACCTGTCATAGGATTTGGAAACCACATCGAAATATAATTTGTAAGAAGCATTATTTAACAGATCATCTGCAGGAAATGATATGGCAAAATATTGACCACAAGGTTCATACCCTTCTTTAACATGAATATATCTCTTGTGGATTTCCGCGTTTTCCAAAGAGCGATACAAGTAAGTAACCTCTGTTTCACGGGAAGAATAATCATATTCTTCTTTGCTTGGTGGAGAATATGTAAGACCTGTAAGGTTGAAAGGGTTTACTGTCGGCAGATTTGTACATATCCCTTCCATAATAGATACTTTTCCGGAAAATCTGCCAGTACGTTTGCCATAGATCCAGACTGAGTTACTGAAAGAATGGAACTTATAAGGAAAAACTGTATCATACGTACCGTCATCACAGACCCAATTAGCATTGAGGGTAACTTCTATTTTCGGAAAACAGGGATCTCCGTTTCTGCATATATCAGATCATAACCGGGAACCATGACTTCCAGACGATAATCATGACCCTGTATCGCCGAATAATCCAATGTCCATAAACCTTTTTCTGAAGACTTGACAAACTCACCTGCCGTAACCCCATCAGTAAGATCAAACAGAGTCGCGACAGCATCATCCAGCACATCTGTCTCCATCTGAGACGCTCCCTTGGTAAACGACAGATGAAGATTCTGTGTCAGACTATCCGTCAGTACACAATCCACCACAACCGCCCTTTCCCCCGCATCAAGAATAACATCCATGACGCACGAGCTCAGTGATAGAATCAGCAGAAAAACAGTAACAAATCTCATAACATCATTGAATTTTGTGAGACACAAATATAACTTATCAGTTGGAGAATCCATACATTATTCTTCGATTGGTGGTAAAATAATGTTGAGAATCTATAGTCCAATCACTACTATCGATATAATATGTATCCGAGTCTCCTATACCTCCTTCGCCCCTATTCATTGTAAAAAAATCTTCGTTCTGAACCAATTGGACAGTCTTATATATAGGTTCAGTAGCATATGGTTGCTCAAAACCTGTAGATAGTAATTGAAAATTCCCCCACCATTCCTCCTTGAAAATGGGGGAAATTTACTTTACTACATACAATAAGTTACGATATCTCTGAAAGACTGCGTAAAATTATGTTATTTCCAGCTAGTTGTGGAATTATTGATTTTTCTTATGAAATGGCAAAAGTTCCTCTGGCAGTGGATGACCATAAGTATAGTTCTTCTCATATGTATGAGGGGTATAATCAGCTTTCCAGACACCTTTAAACACCAGTTTGGCGCCAAAAATACCCGTTCCGCCTTCAATATTTGTGTACATATCATCACGCTGATAGATAGAAGTCAAATCAGAGGATTCCTTATTATCCATATACGATATGTAATCTTTCAAATAATGATCATACTCTTCTGACACATATGAAAATACCATGAAGATATCATTTGACTTTACATCTATTCCATCAGGAACAAACGATATTTCATTCAGATAAAGTATATTTTCTCTGGCTTCTTCCTTGAAATCACATGAAGGTATTCTCAAATATCTCTTATGAAAATCTACGCCATCCTGCATCGGATATAAACATCCGTGCACCTTCTTACCTTTATAATTCACTTCAGATGATTGCGATACATATCTGCTACCTGAAATATTAAACTTATCTGCATATTCATCTCTATCAGTTGCCAGATAATCTATAACCGTATTGATTCCAGATGCTTTATCATAGACTTCACCATAAACCCACAATTTGTTTTGTGATATGGGAAAATAAAGTACTCCTAATTGTTCCTGACATCCGCCACTACTATCGAAATAAAAAGAAAAATTATTATGCACATAGTACATCTTTGCATCAGGCATAGTCTGTTCTGCAAAGATCAAATCATAACCTGGGACTTTGACCTCCAGACGATATCTATGATTAGGTAGAGCAATATGATCAATAGTCCACAAACCATCAACTGCCTTGACAAAATTCCCAACTGATACAGAATCCGTAAGATCAATCAAAATAGCCTCTGCATCCGTTAATGGAGTCGGAACAACTTGGGAAGCACCTTTTGTAAAAGATAATTTCAGCGTCTGTGTCAGACTGTCCGTCAGCACACAATCCACCACAACCGTCCTTTCCCCAGCATCAAGAATGACCTCCCTGACGCAGGAGCTCAGTGAAAACAGCAATATAAACAAAATAGGAAATTTCTTCATGATATGATTTCTGAAATATCAATAGTTAACGAACAGCAGATAATTGAGTAAAGTAACTAATTATTTTGCACTTTTGAAAATCCGTAGATCATTTCAAGCGGTAAATCAAATGTTACTCCTTCTATGGTCCATGTACTACTATCTATCATATATGTATTATTATGTCCTGAATCTCCAAGTCCCCAATTCATCAGTAAAAATTCTTCTTCATCGACCATCTCCTGAATGGTCTTATACAAAGGAGTACTTGGATTGGATGTATCAAATCCTTGATAATAACGATTCAGCAAAGTTGTACAATGATAATATCCATCTATAATCCATGCATGACCTACTCCAATCATAGTACTAACTGCTCCAACAATTACCGGCATATTTCTATTGGTAATTTCAGAAATAGCATCGCTTGTATTCCATTCATCGCAAATACAGGATACTCCATATTCAGATTCAAAAGTATCTTCAACATAATCAAAGGTTGTATTTGTTATATTTTCACTATACCAGGATTTTAGTTTCCACCCTAAGAAGGCAAGCAATACCGCAACGGCATTATCTACATTCTCTTGAGGAAATGTTTCACCTCTCACATACCTCCAATAAAGATTATTATCGGATACGTATGTAGAAGTATAAGGAGTGAAAGCCCCATAAAGTATACATGTGTCACCTGCCGGAATATAAGTTTCACATCCGACTCTGAGAAATCTGGCAGAAGTATTTATATTGTATTTTTTATTTAGATAGGCAGCAACTTGACCAGCTGCAACAGGAATACAACCTGCCGGACAGCGTCCCAATGTTGTATTAGTTTTAGCAGCACTTACATATGGCACGTACTTATTATAAAAACGATATGTATCTCGTTGTTTCCATTTAGTTGTAATCAAATGATCTACAAATGTTTCCTCTTCTTCAATAGTCTCCTGCCCGATCTGTAGCCAAGTAATAGATCTTGTGTTTTCCGTCATTGGAGCGATATCATCCCAAAGAATTCCCTTTTCAGTAACCGGTTCCTCCTGGCTGCTGCGCTTGACGGCACTGATCTGGTTACGCATATCGTTCAGAAGGATCGACATGCCGGGATGCTCCTCGATTTCGGACAGACTCATTGAGCCCTCTTCTCCTACCATCAGACGGGTAGGTACACGCTTGTCAGCAGAAAGCAGTTCCCAACCTCCTTCAGGATAATTGACAAGATACATTACTGTATCACCCTCATTCAATACCGGAGTGATTTCAGACTGGTCCGCTCGGGTTCTTGACAATCCCTTGACTGCAGTTATATATCGGCCGACTAGATTCAATGACACCGAATTTTTATCTGAGGTCACTTCCTCTACCATAACCTCCACCATATCTGGAATACCGCTGCAGGATACAACGCAACTTGCAATGACGATCCATGCAATATATTTAAATATCTGTCTCATGATCTTTTAAATTACTCAATGATAAATTCCCCTTCATAAACATCACCAGAAGATGCGATGTATGATATTACATAGAATCCAGGGGTTCCTGAAATATGTATCACCGATTGAGGCTGAACTTTAGAATCAAAAGCAAAACACCAGACCTCTCCTGTCGAACAGTTAGTGACAGTCATATCAACTATTCCTAAATCTGCACATACTGTAGTCTGAATACACGAGACCATCGAATAATAGTAAGATTCGATAGAAAATGTCTGCGATCTCGTCAAAATTGTGCCTTGTTCA
>JAEIGA010019325.1_pt1 | contig 10391 bp, 4 predicted proteins | sample 9270691 | NCBI WGS metagenome assembly JAEIGA01 (sample SAMN17057246, study PRJNA624740) | gut metagenome | biome: biome; isolation source: fecal sample | host: Bos grunniens | place: China: Xizang | collected 2019
CTCCCTTGTTATATCACTTCTTTTGCTTGTCGGCATAGTATTTCTCAACCTTAAAAAAGGAACAGGCAGTATTCTTTACAAAGTCGGTGGCACAGTTTTTGTTCCTTCTGCAATCCTTTTTGTTCCCACGGTTTTATTTGACAGATACAACTTAGGCTCAAAGGTTGCTTTGGATGCATCTCCCCTATCGGTAGTATTCTCCTCAGTGCTTGACACCTTAATAAAGGGGTTTGAACTTTTTAGCGGAATATTCTTCTTCGTCTCTCTCGCATTAATAATCGTCGGTGCGGCACTGAAGGTCATAAAACTGAACTCTGCCACATCAAACAAGAAACCACAATCGGACTCTTCCGAGGAACAAGAGGTAACAAATGAAAATAACTGAAAAGGCATTTGGTAAAATCAATCTCTGTCTTGACGTTGTTGGAAGACGTTCAAACGGATACCACAACGTAGAGAGCATAATGCACACAGTTCCTTTACACGATACGGTCACATTGGAAAAAGCAGACAAAATAACGCTCACCTGCTCAAACTCCTCATTACCCACAGATGCATCAAACCTTGCATACAAAGCGGCAAAGGTTTTCTTCGAAAGGGCAAAAATCGACTCAGGGGTATCAATCCACGTGGAAAAGAGAATCCCTATTGCCGCAGGGATGGCTGGTGGAAGCACAGATGCAGCCGCAGTACTTCGAGGTTTGAACAAGCTATATGGCTATCCACTCTCTGATTTGGAGCTTGAAGCTGCAGGAGCAACACTTGGAGCAGACGTTCCATTCTGCATAAGAGGTGGCACGGAAGGCGTTGTGGGAATCGGATATGATTTCATCAAGGTTTCCCCACCGCCAAAATTCATATACGTTATCGCTTGTGGTGGCGAAGGAATCTCCACGCCTGTTATGTACGGAGAATACGACAAGCTTTTCTCACCACCTGTTTCAGACGAGCATTGTGTGAATTTTTCAGGGAAAAGCAAAAATCTTGAAGTTGCATTGGAATCGGGAAACAAAGAAGACATATTTGCAGCTATGTTCAACTGCTTTGAAGTTATAGCAGAGCCTATTCGTCCAAAAATAAAAGAGCTTAAACGCATTATGATGGATAACAACGCAAATATTTCTATGATGAGTGGGTCTGGTCCTTCTGTATTTGGAATTTTTGAGTCGGTAGAAGATGCAAAAAAAGCAGAAAAAGAGATTTTATCTCTTGGAGATTTTGCAGCAGCAGTTTTTGACGAATAAATTCAAATAAAATTTGATTAATTCTTTTTTGAAAAGTCTATAATTCCTTTGACTGAAACAACAAAGGAGACAGACAATGAAAAAGAAGACCGTCATTATTATCTTTTTACTTATCGCATCAATACTTATAACAACTGAATTTTTCCCCACAGACGAACGAAAGGTTTACACCGAGCTTATCCGACTTCATATCCTTGCAAACTCAGGAAATGATGAAGACATAGCATTGAAATATCTGGTCAGGGACGAGGTTCTCAAGGAAAGTGAGAACATATTTGCCCATTGTTCCACGTCTTCCGAAGCCAAAGAAACGATGGAAGAGACAGGAAAGAAAATAGAGGATTTGGCAAACAGGGTGCTTCTTGAAAACGGGAAAACCTACACCGCAAAAGCCGTATGGGGCAGAGAAACCTATCCACGAAGGGAATACGATGGGATTTCCCTACCTGCTGGTGAATACTACTCCCTCAGAATACTTCTTGGAGAAGGCGAAGGGGAGAACTGGTGGTGCGTATTGTTCCCACCCCTATGTCTTGGTGCATCTGCGGCAAAAGAAGAGATGGAGAGCGTGGGGATCGAGGGCGATTCATTCAAAACGTTCACAGACAAATCTGTTAAATATAAAATCAAATTCAAGCTTTTGGAATGGTTATTCGGATAGATAAATAAAAACGGAGTTTTTTATGATATACAGAGTTATTGGAAGGTCAGGAAGCGGAAAAACCGAATATATACTCGAAGCGATAAAGAAAGCGCACGAGATGGGAAAAGAATGTATCTTTCTCGCTCCCGAACAGCAGAGTGTAGCTATGGAACGGGCTTTATGTGCCTTATTGGGCAGTAGATACAACCTTAACGTTGAGCTTCTGAACTTTGAGCGTCTGCCAGACCGTGTTTTCAGAGAAAACGGTGGTATTACCAAATCAAGAGCAGACAGCAAGACCATCTCGCTTTTCACCGCACTTGCATGTGAAAACGCAAAAGAAAAGCTTACGTCCTACAAAAACGCTGTCACAGACAGAGATTTTATAAAGAAAATATCCGATACTGTAAGCAGGATGGAGGAGTGCAGAATAACTCCCAAGGCTTTGGTTGATGCCGCATCTCTCATCAAAGGCGAAAACGAAGCTTTCAAAGAAAAGCTTTACGATATTGCTCAAATATATCACGAATACACCGAGATACTGAAAGAAGAATATGCTGACAGCTATAGAATTCAACAATGGCTTTATGACAGTCTTAAAAAGAACAACTTTTTCAGCGGAAAAACCGTTTTTATTGACGGATATTACAACTTCACCAAGGGCGAGTTTCCCATTGTTGAAATGATATTCAAAGGTGCGGCAGACACATATATCTCTATTCTGTATGACAAAGACGAACAAAGCGGAATCTTTGACGTAAACAAAGAAACCCTATCTTTAACAGAAAAAATGGGTCAAGGGGTAACAAACGTATATCCCGACAAGCAAAGAAAAAGGGTTGAATCCTTATCATATCTGGAAAAAAATCTTTTTTCGGGAAAAAACGACAAGAAATTCTCCGATGACTCAGTTTCCATAATATCCTGTAAAACTCCATATGAAGAAAGTGACTGTATCGCCAACGAGATTATCAATCTTGTGAAAAAAGGATACAGATACAAGGATATATTTGTTGCCGCAAGGGATAACAACCGTCTCGACGGTTTCCTTGATGCCGCATTGAAACGATACAAAATCCCTTTCTACATGGCAGAGAAGGAGGAGCTATCCACAAAAGAGCTTCCTTCACTTATTTTGTCATTCCTTGAAATTGCGTCTTCCGACTGGTCAACCGCATCTGTTATCAAATATGCAAAATCGTCCTTCTCGCCACTTACAAGCAACGAAGCAGACCTTCTTTCCATATACGCAGAATGTTGGAAGATACGTGGAAAACAATGGCACGATGGCGAGGATTGGGAATTCAACCCATCAGGATATAAAACAAATCCGACGAAACGTGAAACAAATATGCTTCTTGCCGTAAACTCAGGAAAGAAAAAGCTTTCCTTCGCCCTTGAGGCACATATCAAGGCGCTGAAAAGCAGATCGCTCACAGTTTCCAAGGGTGTGAGGACGATTTACAACCATCTTATACATATTGAAGCAGACAAGATTCTGGAAGCCAAAGCAAACAAGCTTCTCGAACAAGGGAAAGAAGATGAAGCCGCTAAAATTTCAGCTCTTTGGGACAGCCTTATGTCAATTCTCACCACCCTGCACGAGACAGCCAAAGACGTTAAGGTGACACCTCGCAGACTTCACGATCTGATAAAGCTTATGATGGACGAATACAAGGTCGGCGCGCTCCCCTCTTATTCCGACAGCATCGAGGTGGGAAACGCATCTATAATGAGACCTTCCGACTGTAAGGTTATGATAATATCGGGGATGAACGATGGTGTTTTCCCTGCATCCCACGAATCCTCAGGACTTTTCTCCAACATGGAAAAAGAATTTTTGCGTTCTGTGGGGGTAGAATCTGAGACTTTACCCGAAGAATTCATCAAAAACGAATTTTTGCTTTTCTACAATCTTTGTGCTGCGCCCACGGACAAGCTTATTCTTACCTTTGCCGAAAACACAGCATCGGGTGGCAAAAGCAGGATGTCATCACTTGCAGACACTGTTTTAGGATTTTACGATAAAAAGTGTATAAAACACTATACGCCAACCAAGAAAACCTTTAAGAAAAAGAGAAAAAGTGAAGTTGAAACCTTCTCTGACAAGGTTTCGCTGACACCTCAGACACCTGAGACGTTATCCCTTTCCGCAAGTAAGATTGAGAAATATTTGGGTTGTCCCTTTTCTTATTTCTGCAACTACGTTCTCCGTCTTGAGAAATACAAACAGGCATCGTTATCACCAGCAGAAGCCGGAACATACGTTCACAGCATATTGGAGGATTTCACCAAAGAGGTATTTGAAAGCGGAACCTTCAAAGAAAAGACCGACGATGAGATAAAAGAGTTTATCGACCAGAGGGTAAAAAGCTACAAAGAGTCGATTTTCCACGGAAAAACAGGAGAAAGAGAAAACTATGCCTTCGACAAATACGCATCATTGTTGTTCCCACTATTGAAGAACGTATCAGGCGAGTTTGCATCAAGTGGGTTCGTTCCTGTGAAGATAGAAGACAGAACCTCTATCACATATCCGCTTACGGAAAAAACGGAAATCTCTCTTGACGGTGTTGCTGACAGAATAGACGTGCTTGAAAAAGACGGAAAAAAATACGTCAGAATAGTAGACTACAAAACAGGGAAAAAGGACATAAGCCCAGAAGACGTCAAAGAAGGGTTTGAGATGCAGATGCTCACTTATCTGTTTTCCAACTGCAAAGACGGTGATATTCCTGCGGGTGTTATGTATTTCCTTTGTGGGTTCCCATCAAGTGGAACTCCACCTTTTATGCGAAACGGAATTATGCTTGATTGCGAGGAAGTTAAAGATGAAATGAAGTTCCTCACCGACAACTCCCTCTTCAAAAAGACAGGATTTCATGGGCAAGAGGTTATTGAAGAGCTGAAAGGCATTGTGGAAGAAAACGTTCGCAACGTAGGTAAAAACATTATAGACGGGAAAATGAACATTTCCCCAACGAGTCGCAAAAAAAAGTCGCCTTGTACTTATTGCTCTGCGAAGCTATATTGCAGAAAAAAGCTAAGTGAAGACGAAGAATAATCAAAAATTCAAAGAAAGGGAGGGAAACAAAATGGCTGAAAAGCAAGAAGGACCATCTTGGACAGAGTCGCAAAAAGAAGCCATATATAAAACCGACACCCAGCTCCTTGTTGCCGCAGGTGCTGGTAGCGGAAAAACCTCCGTTCTCACCGAGAGAATTCTCCAAAAGGTGCTTTCAGGGAAAGACGTAGACAGCTTTTTGGTAACCACCTTTACAAACACCTCTGCCGAAGATATGAAGGAAAAGCTGAGAAAAAAGCTTTTAAAAGAATATTCGGCAGACACAGGAAACAAGCATCTGTCAACGCAAATCTCAAAGCTTTCCTTTGCTCAGATAAGCACGATAAGTTCTTTTTGCCTGAAGCTTGTGAAACAGCATTTTGAAGTTCTTGGGCTTTCAGCAGGTGTCAGAATTGCAGACGAAGGCGAAGCGAATATGCTTTTTGACAACGCAATAGACACGCTTCTTGATAACTGTTTTGAAACTAAAGACGAGTCTTTACACAAGCTGCTTACATTATCAGGCTGTGCAAGAAACGAAGGACGATTGATAGAATACTTATCCAAAATATATGAGAAACTGAGAGCGCATCCACGATACATAAATAAGCTTAACAAAGCGACAGACGGCTTAGTTAATGCGGTAAACAGTGCTACAAGCATAAACGATTTATCGGGTAGCGACGTATATGAGTTTATCCATAATATGCTATCTCAGCTTTATTCAAAGCCTGAAAAACAATTTCAAATAATGTCTGATTTGTCATTTGATGCACTTTCTGAAGTTACAGACAGCTATATTTCATATTTCAAACGTGGATATGAGCTTTTAGAGAAAAGAGAATATTTACTCGCATCACAGGAATTCGATGGTGCAGATAAATTCTGCACAAAAGGATGGGGAAAAACGAAGTTGTCCAAATTCCTTGACGAAGCGGACAGAAAAACATATGAAGAAGCAAGAAAAGTATCAAGAAAGGTTGCCCAAGACCTCGCTCAGCTTCTTTTGGAAATTGAAACAACTTTAATAGATGAGCTGAATCTCTGCGCCGAGCTTATGTCTGCCACAAGGTCGTTGATAGTTTCACTTGATGAGATTTACACAAAATTAAAACGTGAAAAGGGCATTGTGGATTTCACCGATACAGAGCAATATGCATACAACCTTTTGATTGACGAGGACGGAAATCCGACTGTGCTTTGTAAAGAGATTGCGTTATCCACCGAAGAAGTGCTTGTTGACGAATATCAGGACACGAATCCACTTCAGGATGCCATCTTTGCCGCAATAGCCACAAAAAACAATCGTTTTATGGTTGGTGATGACAAGCAGAGTATATATCGGTTCAGGAACGCATTCCCCGATATTTTCAACACTTACAAAAAGGAGTTCAACACTCCAACAGCAAATTGTGTATTTCTCAGAGAAAATTTCCGTTGTGCTGAAAAAATTATTGATTTCACCAACGATGTATTCAATTTCTTCTGGGGTGAAAGCTACGAAAAAGAACAGCTTATCTTCAAGAAAAAGCGTTCTCCGTATTCCGAACATGACGTTACTGTAAAGACCTTTGTAACGTCTCTCAGCAATACCAAATCATCAGTTTACGAAGCAAGGTATATAGCTGACGAAATTTTGAAGCTGAAAGAAAGCTTTATAAAAGAAGATGGACAAAAGCTGAGATTTTCAGACGTTGCAGTTATTATTCCCGTAGCAAAAGGGATTTCTGAGATTTTCATAGACGAGTTCAGAAAAAAAGGAGTCCCTGTTATATCAAATAAAAGCGGTAGTTTAACAAGGATGCCTGAAATAAAACTTTTTATTTCCATACTGAAGGCTGTTGATAACCCAGAAGACGACGTTCCACTTGCATCTGCAATGAACAGCTTTTTCTTTGGGTTCACCGCAGATGACCTTTATGAAATAAGAAAAATCAGAGATATGTCACTTTGGGGCAGTATTCTCACCATCTGCAAAGAAAAATCCTCTGCAAAAAGGCTGAAGCTGAAGTCAAAACGGAAAATCAAGGCTCCAAAAACGCAGAAATCATCCTTGAAAATCCACGTTTCAATAAAAATAAAATGCAAAAAATTTGCAAAAAGACTTGAAGAGCTCAGATACTTATCAAGAAATATGGAATGTAAGCATTTCATATGGGAGCTTCTGGAAAACGGTGGGATATTATCTCAGATGGACGAAGAGCCAGAAGGCGAGGTAAAGAAAGGTAACCTTTTGTTGCTCTACAGCGAAGCTATTGAATTTGGCAGAAGGGAATATAAAACCCTCTCTGCGTTCCTTAAGCATACTGACAGGATGGAAACAAAGGCATATTCCCCAGAGGGTGTCGATGCGGTTTCAATAATGACAATCCACGGCTCGAAGGGACTTGAGTTTCCCGTATGTTTCCTTGCAAACGCAGGAAAGGATTTGAGCAGATCAAACTTTGGAGCTAAAATGCCCATTTTTGATATAAATCTGGGAATATTCCTTCCTGTGCTTAAAGATGAGTTTTCTTCAAAGGATACGCTTGTATATAAGCTTCTTGAGAAAAAAGAGAAGCCTGAAAGCATCGCAGAAAACCAAAGAAGATTATATGTGGCGTTGACTCGTGCAAGGGAAAAGCTATACGTGGTTGGGGCATTATCTAAATCTCCCACAGAAACAGAAATATCCATGAATCCAAACGGGCCATACCTTAATTGGATATTATCATCAAACCCAAGAGCGACCTTTGAAGAGGAAGCTTTGGTTGTATCAGAAGATGAGGAAGAAATCGAAACCATCATCGTTGAAACGAATGAAACAAAAGAATCTACCACCGAGACAGCAGATGATGATTTTGTATATCCATACGAGGTCTCTGTGAATATTCCAAGAAAGCTTTCTGTTTCAGAGCTTAAATCGAAGACAGAAACCGAATATTCAAAAGCCATAAGGAAAAAGGACTTCCTTACCGTTCCACCCTTTGTTGCAGAAACGAAAAAAGTATCTGCAACGGAAATCGGAACTGCAAACCACACGTTTATGCAGTTTGCATCCTTTGAAAACTGTATGAGGTTTGGCGTTGAATATGAAGCTGGCAGACTTCTTGACAATTATATGATTACAAATGAACAGTTCGGGATGCTGAATTTCAAGAACATAAAAGAATTTTTCAAAAGTCCGCTTTGGGAACGAATCAAAAAATCTCCAAAAATATACAGGGAGAAAAGGTTCACCATTTCCGACAACTCCCAAAGCCTTTTGGGGGTGGGCAACGAACCCGTTCTCGTCCAAGGTGTAATCGACTTGTTTTTCGAGAACCCAGACGGAACGTATACGGTAGTTGACTACAAAACGGACAAAGCGAAGGAGGGGGACGAATCCCTTCTCGCTGAAAGATACGAAGGGCAGATTTCTTATTACGTCAAGGCTGTGAAAGAGATTACAGGGAAAGACGTGACAGAAGGGATTTTATATTCCTTTGCCCTTGGAAAAGAAATAAAGGTTAATATTAAATAAACGTTTTTATATATGTAACGGTAACTGAAAAACGTATAGAAGGGATGAGTAAAGTGCCAAAAAAACAAACCTTGAAAAAAGTTACTAAATCCAAATCTGAAAAAAGCTCAGACACAGCGAAGCCAAAGGCAGAAAAAAAGCCTTCCACTTCGCCAAAAACCACGTCAACTCAAAAAAAGATTGACGATGACAAGCCGATAAACTATGTTATCCTTGTATCCATATTCACAGCTATCGGTCTTATTATCCTGCTTTCCATAATTGTTGATATTGTTTCCCACATAAATGGTGAAACTGCCCTTTTGGGACAGCTTACAAAACCAATAATGGGACTTTTTGGAATATTTACCCCTGCACTGGGAATATATTCACTTGTATTCGCTTACTTTTGCTATAAGTATCGATTCGACCAATATACAATATCAGCAAAAACAGTCCTTCTTGTTTTAAACGTTGTGTTCCTTATGGGTACTCTACATATTATAAACGGACTCTTTGTAGATATTTCCGCCTCCCCTTCGTCATTATGGAAAAACGGATTGAACTGGAGAGGCTGTGGACTTATCGGTGGATACATCGGCTGGTTTTTCAGTAAAATGCTCCACGTTTCCGTTGGATTGGTTTTCGGTGCTGTTGCATATATAGTATGTGCCATTTTCTTCTTCGGTGGCTCTCCGCTTTCCGTGTTGAAAACCGCATCAAAGAAAATAAAAGCTTTCTTTAAATACGTAATCGCACAGACAAAGAAATCCTTTGAGGAAAGAGCAAAGGAAAAAGAAGCTACAGAAGCTAAAAACGAAACTAAAAAAACCGTTTCCCAGCCCGTTGCACAAAAAAATCCATCCCAAACGCTATCACAACCTGTGCAACAACCTACACAGCAACACACAAATCACCCTAACATTACCGTTCCCTTTGCATCACACATCGAAACAGGCGAAAAAGAACCGCCAATTTCTCAGCCTCAAAAGGAAAGGACGGAAAACTACGTTACAGGAAGCATTTATGACAAGCCGATAACAACTTATACTTCGACTTCCACAGAGCCAGACAAAAAAACCTCTGAAACAGAAGAAGACGAGGGAAAAGACAAGATCAAAAACAAGTTTGGGTTCAAAATGGGCAGAGAAGCAAGAGACGATGGAACAGGTGCTGACGAGCCACCATTTGAAGTCGATACAGAAGAATTTACTTCCACTCCTATGGAGGGTGAACAGACCGTTGTTATCCCTTCAGGAGAGATAGATACACCTGCATATATTTTCCCACCTGTTGACCTTCTTGAAAAAGGCGACGAAGAAACCACCTTCAACACAAACGAGGTTGAGCAGAAGAAGAGAATTCTTCTTGCAACCCTTGAAGCCTTCAAGGTTAAGGCTGACGTGGTAAATATAAGCTGTGGACCTACAATAACACGATACGAAATCGAACCCGATATGGGAGTCAGCGTTAAATCCATCGAAAAGCTTGGAAAAGACCTTGCGTTGAGACTTGCGGCAAAATCACTTCGTATAGAAGCACCAATACCTGGAAAATGTGCCGTTGGTATCGAGGTCTCCAACACAGACAGATTGACTGTAAAATTAAGGGATATTCTTGACTCACCTGTTTTCAGAGACCACAAGAGTAAGCTTTTCTGCTGTCTTGGTGTTGACGTTGCAGGAAACGCAATTTATCTTGATATTCCCAAAATGCCTCACTTGCTCATCGCTGGTGCTACAGGTATGGGTAAATCCGTTTGCCTTAACTGTCTCATTATCTCGCTTTTATACAGAGCAAGTCCACAGGATGTAAAACTTATCCTTATCGACCCTAAAAAAGTTGAGTTCAGCCACTACGCTGATATACCACACCTTCTCGCACCCGTTGTTACAAACATCCATAAATGTGCAGGTACTCTCAACTGGGCTGTTGCAGAAATGGAACGAAGATACGATA
>JAEIGA010019326.1_pt1 | contig 10390 bp, 20 predicted proteins | sample 9270691 | NCBI WGS metagenome assembly JAEIGA01 (sample SAMN17057246, study PRJNA624740) | gut metagenome | biome: biome; isolation source: fecal sample | host: Bos grunniens | place: China: Xizang | collected 2019
ACTCTTGGCAAACTTTGCTTCCATCTTCTCAACCTTGACCTCATACTTACCAACCGGTACTTCAGGGTAGTCACCACCGGAAGCGTTCTGTGAAATTTCCTTCTGGCTCTTTGCCAATTCCTCTGCGTTAATCTTGCTTGCGTACTTATCAAAAATAGACATATTTTAATTCTCCTTTAATCTAATAATTCTGTTATAGTTCCAATGAAATGTGCGTTAGTTGCTTTATCGTTACAGAGTGTGCTACCAAATAACTCACCCTTTAAGTCTGGGGTTAAATTTGAGCATGCTATCTCAATCGCATGTCTGATGGCTCTCTCAATGCTGCCAATACTCTTGTGGTATTTCTTCGCAAGGGTAGGGTACAAACATTTAGTGATGTTTAGATAGTAATTCTTGTCATCCTTGCTCATGCTCACAGCATCCGCAAGGTATTCATAGCCTATAATATGTGCCGGCACTCCGCACTTCTTCAAAAGATTCTTAATCTGCTTTTCCATACTCAACTCCTTGTTCTTCTAGTTCTGCGGACAGGTTCTTCAGTCGGTGGGGTTTCAGGCTCCATTACCGCCTTAAGCATCTCTGTAAGTTCATCTGTATCTTCGGTAGGTTCTTCTACCACCTTGGGTGCTTCATGCGTTTCTGTGGTGTTTTTTGCGCTCACAGTGGCATAGAAATCTTCAATGGCATCCCATGAAAGCGGAATCTGTGTCTGTCCGTGTCCGCTGATTCTTCCACCACCAAATACAACCGCATCAGATTTGAATGAAAGGTATCTTCCGTCATCCTCAACTAATACACGACATACGATGTCAACCATGCCAGCGATCTTGTTCGCAATCTTGTCCTGAAGGTTAGGTCTGATGGATGTAATCTTGTCACCACTGCGTTTGGTGATGTCCTTGGATAAATCCTCATGGCTAATCAAGATGACATTGTAAGGAAGGTTTAACAGTCTTCTGAATGTGGAAAGGAATTCGGTTCTTACCTTGTCCCATGCTCTGAAGCTATCATCAGATTCATGGGTAATACCCATCTGCTTGTACATGAATAATCTGCAAGATTCATAGGTATCTTCCAGAAGGTCAACAACGATGGTTTCAAAGTCACTTCCAGCTTCAAGGTCATCAATAGCACCCTTGAAGACTTCCCATGCAAGCTTCTTCTGTCTTCCTTCCATCGTGTCCTTAATCGGCAATCTAGCCATGGTGACGGTCTTTACATTTCCGTCTGTGTTAAGGTTCAAAGGTGTAGGTGCGGCATCACAAACAGTGGTCTTTCCACTGAAGGGTGCGCCATAAATCCACATCTTCTTGTGTGTTGTTGCATCAATGGCAACTCTGTTTGTACTTGGTAGCATTTCTGTTGTTTCTCCTTTTTGACAATAATTTTTATAATCACACCAGTCACATAGTCTGGTTTGATTTTTGGAATATTCAGTCATCTGTGGGATGACTTGTGTCAGTTCAAGGTGGTCAATCACCTTTTGTGGGTTGTATTGAACCTGTCTTAATGTCGGTTCAACTTTGTCTAGTTCCTTCAGCAATCGTTGTCTGAAGTCAAAGATTGTTTCTGTTTTTTTCTGCCTTATCTGCACTTTGGGTACAAATAAGAAATACATATTACGGATTTTTTTGCCGGGGTTGGTTTTCTCAAAGTAATATTTGTACAGGTGCAGTTGTCGGCTGTCCATGTACCGCATCCAGTTGTTTGAATACTTGAAGTCGTAAAGGTCATACTCGGTGTCACCGACAGGTACTAGCAAATCAAGTGTTCCAATGAAATTGGTGTCAATGACCTGTACCTCATGAATACCTTGGGGAAGAATCTCTTTTACCTTGGGTATCAAGTACCGAAGCTTGATTTCCTCATTGATGTGTAAGTCAGTGATGATAGGGTAAGTATCGAAGTATTCACGAATGGCTGTGTCAATATCGGTTTCAATGGCTTTGTGTAGTGCTGTGCCGATAATCAGCGCATTTGCCGGATCATCAGAAGGTAAGACATCAAGGTTATCTATGTACCGACACTTGTATTGGAAAGGGCATTGCTCAAAGGTGGACACTGCCGAATAACCGAATGGTGAATGTAAGTCAGGCATTCTTCCACCCTCTTTCTAGACCACTGAATGCAACCACATCAGGTTGTATTCGGTAATTTGCTTTGATGAACAGTACCAACTTCTTGAATTTCTCAAAGTCTTTAGGGAATAGCACCATTCCAATACATCCAGCATCATCAATTTGGTTGATTTTCTGTATCTGCAACGGTGACGGTCTTCCGTTCGGTGCTTTGAGTTCCGCTTCAATACTGATACCATTCACCACAATGTGCATATCAGGTAAACCAGCCTTGGTGTATTTACCACCACCCCACCGCTTTTCCCAATATCCACATGGTTCAACTTTCATTTCTTGCTTGGGTGTACCCAATGGGTATATACCTTGGGATTCCAACCAGTCTTTTAACTTTTCTTCAAAAGATTTTTCAGCAGCCATCACTTGTTACCTCTTTTTTGAATACGCAAATACAATCTTCACATATCCACTCACCGTTGATGTAATAAGCATCATCATCCGCAATATGTTCATCACAGACACTGCATTTTGGTCTTCTCTGAAGTGCTTCTTCCTCTGCACAATCTCGGCAATAGGCATCCCACACTGGGTCATCAGTTCGATAGAACATCTTATTTCCCCCTTTCGATAAATAATTCATCGGTGTAATCTTTCCGTTCAAGAAGTGTTTCGTGTATCCACTCATCAACGGAATTGGCACATTGTAAAATCCAATAGAAGCAAGGTCTGTTTTGACCGATTCTATGAATTCTTTTCTTGGACTGCTCAAATAAGTCAGACCTTTCAGGAAGGGTAAAATAAACCATCTTGTTTGCTTTTTGTAGGTTAAGTCCCATAGCACCTGCCTGATATTGAATGAATGTGATGGAATCTTCATAGTTCTCATAAGCAGCAAGGTTCTTATTTTCACCACTGATGATTGACCACGGTCTTCCAAGTTCATTGGCAATTTGTATCAACCGCTTTGCTTCTTCTTTGAAGTTGTAGAAGACAACAACCCTATCATTGGTGGACTGTATCAGTTCCTTGAATGCTTCAAGCTTGTCCTTGCTATACATTCCACACAGTTGTCTTGCATACAGTCTTTTGGTGAATACTTGGTCACCTATAAGTTCAAGGTCTTCAATGGTGACGATGTTATCCCTCATAAATTTTCGGTATTCCTTGGATGACTGTACCGTTACGGTTGTGTAGGTTTGTTCCGGTAGATCAAAGACTTCTTCTGTCTTTACAAAGTCACTACCATGGCTGCGGAATTTCTGCTTCAGTCGTTCCACATTCTTGTAAGGGTCATCTTTGTCCACAATCTTGTGGAAGAATCCGTCTGTTTCAATAGTCTTCCAATTCACATACTGTCGGTTGTACAAGTCTTCAGAGATGTTCCAACCTAGAAGCTTTGCCTGTGTCCATAGGTTTTCGTACTTACCAGATGTGGGAGTACCAGATAGAAGAATTACATTCTTGGGGTTTAACTGAAGAATAAACTTGGTCTGTTTCGCAGTCTTGTTCTGAATTAAGGAAGATTCATCAAGCATCAGGGTAAAGTCAGTCAGGTTTTTGAGTTCCTTCCTGCGCCAAGCAAGTTCATAGTTGATGACCACAACAGTTTGCTGTGCGCCATGATAACCTAGCCAAGCAACACACCAAGTGGTAAAGGCATCAAATTCCTTTTTCTTGGTCAAGTCATATACCGACATATTTTTATAATGTTCTTTGAAGTGATGTACCCAGTCATCAACCTTTGACTTTTGGCAAACTACCAAGTTGAGTGTGTTTCCATACTGCATCATCTTTTCAGAACCGGTGAAAGTCTTACCAAGCCCCATGTCATGGTAAAATGCAACATTGTCAAAACCTTTGGTGCGTTCTAATGCTTGTGACTGATGTGGGAATAACTTCATATCGTCACCTTCTTAATCATAGTTGAGGGAACAGGGTCAAGGGTGTGTACAGGGTATAATGTTTTGGGGATGTGCGTAGTGTGTTCACGGACTTCTTTCATCAGGAGTACATACCACCAAGCATCTGTGGCATTGTCAAACTTCTTTACCACATCCTTATCTGTGATAATCCAAGCACCTCTTGTACTTTGCATCTTCATGATTTTATCCTTCCTTATTAATTGTTTTAATAGTCTTGTCACTGTACCTATGTATCAAGACCAACTCGGTTGATGTGTCTTTCACAACCAACCACTCATGTGGGTCAAGTCTTACTGATTGAATCAGTTTCCGTTGTTCGTATGTAGGTTTCTTACCGTTCTTCATCGTTTTACCGCTTCAAGTTTGTATGTAATCTTGACACCTTCCTGTTCTTCCAACAGCTTAATCAGAGTTGCTAGAAGATCTTGTCCTTTTGGTTTTTCCATACCTATTTCCTTTCTCGATGCATGTCATGCATCACAGTCGGCAAAAAAAATTGCAAATCTTTCTTCGATACTGTTGATTTTTAGTTCTTCACAAAGAACATTAATCTGTGACTGCTTGAATTCTGCTTTGTTATTACAACAATTATAGAAGCCAGCCAAAGATAAACCAACCTTACCAGCAAGGAAGCCCTTCTTTTTACCAGAAGCCTGAATCTTTTCTTCAAGTAATTCGGTGTTCGTCATCTTTACAATCCTTTCTGTTTATTTGATGCATGTGATGCATCAGTAAGGCTATTGTAGCATACAAAATTGGAAATGTCAATAGGTATTGAAAAAATTTTTTAATAACTTATTGATTTTTATGCATCATAGGAGTATAATACTAGCAAGGGAGGTGATTTTATGACAATAGGTGATAGAATTCGACAAAGAAGAAATGAATTGATGTGGTCGCAGAGGGACTTGGCGGCAAAGATGGGATATAACAATAATTCCACCATTACAAGAATTGAAGCTGGTAAGGTGGACATCCCACAGTCAAGAATTGTACAGTTTGCGGAAGTTTTAGGTGTTTCAGTTGCATACCTTATGGGTTGGGTGAGTGAAGAAACCCACGCAAAAAACGACACCATTGCTGATGTCGTTGTAAGAATGCGTTCTGATGATGAGTTTTTATTAGTGGTTGGGGATTTACTCACATTAGATGCGGAAAAGTTATCCGCTGTAAAAAGTTTATTAAGCGTACTTCAAAAGTAACTTATGGATTAAGTCAAGTAAGAGTATGTCATCACATTGCTTGATTAGTTTGACAATTTCAGACATGTACTGTTCTTTCATAGGAAACATCCCACCTTTTTATCGGGGCATCAGAACAAGCATTCTTAAAGAACAGTATACCTTGGAAATAAGGGAATTCAACAGGGAGTTAATCCCATATTATTAATAAAAGGAAGGAAATGACACAAATTGAACAGAACACGAAAGATTGAAAGAGTGGCAGCTTATGTCCGTGTATCGCATCAGGAACAAAAACTACACGGACTATCACTGGATGCCCAACGAATGAAGCTAATTGCTTATGCAAAAGCGCACGGACTTAAAATTGTCGGTTGGTATGTTGATGAAGGTGTATCAGGTAGAAAACTTATACGCAAAAGACCTGAATTGCAACGAATGATTGAAGATGCCGAAAAAGGCAACTTTGAAAGAATCATATTTATCAAGCTTGATAGATTCTTCAGATCGGTAGCCGAGTATCATGAATGCATGAAACGAATTGCACCGGTAGTATGGACTACCACAGAGGAAGAATATGACCTATCCACTGCCAATGGTCGAATGCTTGTAAATATGAAGCTTACTATAGCAGAAATGGAAGCTGACCAAGGTGGTGAGCGTATAAGAATAGTCAATGAATATAAGGCATCCACAGGACAACCGCTGACAGGAAATCAACCGTTTGGGTTTATGGTCGGTTACGATGAAGCAACAGGAAGGAAGAATGTTATCCATGATCCTGATGACGAACCTGTTCTGGAAGACCTGATTCAACACTTCATGACACATCAGAGCAGACGAAAAACAATAATGTACGCTTACTCAAAGTATCACATATCATTTGACCAAAAACAATTAGCTGCCTTGTTCAACAACCCAATGCTACACGGTGAGTACCGGGACAACCTGAATTACTGTGAACCGTATCTGACCAAAGAAGAACATGATAAATTGATAGAGCTTAATACTAGAAACATCAAGGACAATAGCAAGCCTGACAGAATATATCTTTTCACCGGTATGATTATTTGCCCCAAATGCGGTAGAATAATGGGTGGTGCCATCCAACATAGCAACCCCAGAGGAAATAAGATCTATAAGTACAAAAAATACCGCTGCACGAAGTTTGGTACGCATGGAACCTGTGACTATACCAAGTGCTTATTTGAAAACACACTTGAGAAAATCATGCTTGACAACATCGAACAATACTTTGAAGAAGTCAAGATTGCATCTACCAAGGTGGAAGAATCCAACAAGAAGAAAATCTTCAAGTATGACATTGATGAAATTCACGGTGAGATTGACCGTTTGAATTACAGCTGGCAAAAGGGTATGATTCGCAAAGTCGAACAGTACGAAAAGCAACACACCGAATTGATGGAAAAATTACACCTTGCTGAAGAAGAAAGAAGCAATTACACCCCGGCAGACTTCACCAAAGTGGAAACAATACTTCATGCTGGGTGGAAAGAGATTTACCATAAATTAGATGAAGAAAATAAAAGAGCGTTCTGGCGGTCATTCATTAAGTCGTTTGAACCTGACTGGGACACACCAACTAAGGGCATTAAGAACCTTAAATTTTTTTAACTTTTGTTAGTAGTGCTAACCAACCATAACCAGATGGTTAGTACCACTTAGTACAACAACACAAAGGAGATCATGAGAATGAAAGCGGAGAGAATTATCAGAAAGTACCTAGAGAAAGTAACGGACATTGACCTGTTTGGAATACACGAAGCAGCAAAGAAAGACAATAGCAGTGAAGCACTGGTGGTAAGACTTATCGGTGAATCTGAATTAGCGTACCGGATGGAAAAGAAAATGAAGGAAATTCAAAAGGGACTTGACCAATTAGGTGTTGACGGATATGCAACTGGTAAGTGGATTGCCGGGGACAGAATTGCGGTTTATATCTATGGTGAATACTTTGGCATCTGGGACACCGTAAGAAAGACATTTGTTGATTAAATCAAACAAGTAAAGAAAGAAGTGAAATTTTACTTCTGCAAGTTACAGGCAAGTTAAGATTGTCAGTATAGTGATAATCTTTGCGGCAAATAATTCATTTTTCCACACAAAAGTGAAAATGAGTTACGCTTTTTGGTATTGAAAAGTGTGATTCGTATTCAGTATCAGAGAGAACCGGGCATCCTTGTCCGGTTCTTTTTCTGTCGTGTGTCGTGTCTGTCGTAGATGTTTACTATTACTTATATATTTATTTTCTTATCACTTGATGTGATTTTTCATCCTATTTAATTATAAAGAAATAAAAACTATCTGCGACACGACAGACAGTACGACAGTTTTTGAGCAAATTTCACAAAGGTTTTTGTGCAAAAGGTAGAACTGTCAGAAAATTCAATTTTTTTATTGACAATGCACGCAATGTGTGCTAAAATAGAATCACCAAGAGGGCAGAAGCCCATGAATGAAAGGAATAAATATGTTTTACAGAGAATTCACTCACAATGGTTACACCTATGTCCTTACTGATGCTGGATACTCGGCTGATGGTAGAGTTGTCCGTTACACTAAATGGAATGATAAGGGTCAACAGGTTGATACAGGTTACATCCTTGCAAACACCTTCACAGAAGCAAAGGATCGCATTATAAGTAGATAAGAAAGGAAACAAAGAAAATGAAGCTCTATTACGAGATTAACGCATACGAACCCGGAGTATATGAAGGCACAAAAATCTCTGTTGGTTCAGGAAAACGAGCAAAGCAAAAAGCAATTCAAAAAGCAAACGAGATGTGGTATTCAGGAAAATACGAAGCGGTATTCGTTGATGCTCTAAATGATGAAGAAATTGTCGATGATGAGTGCGTAAGCATACCAACTGTTTGAAGGGGGGGAGAGAAGGTATGACAAACTTTGATAAGTTGAAGCAAATGAACCCTGCCGAATTTGCACGGTTCATAATGGATGGTACAGAACATAACGACTTCTTTATATTTAACGGTGACGGAATAGACGGTGAATGGTACGAACATCATGACTTCTTAAAATGGCTTAATAGCGAGATCGAAGAATCACCAAGGATGGTAAAACAATGAAAGACCAAAAGACAATTCACGAAAAATGGGAAGATGATGAAATCACTATTTTGCCACCCAAAGACGAAAAAGAGGAAACAGACGATGAACAAAATCAAGAGTGAGCGCATCAGGCTTGGAATGACACAGGAACAGTTTTCTGAAATGACCGGTATCCCACGAAGAACTATTCAATCTTGGGAAGAAGGTCAGCGCAAATGTCCTGACTATGTGGAACGGTTGCTGCTAGAAAACCTACATCAGATGAGTGAGAACGAAGACATTTACCTGATATACAATGACAGTATGGATGATGCTGCAACGATAGTTGGCTATATCAAAGGAACATGGGAAGAAGCGGATGCGTACTGTAATGACTATAACGCAAAGTGTAAATATGGGTATCAGCATGTCACATGGGACTTACTTGATAATTTACAAGACAAATAAAAAAGAGGGATGATCAGATTGGTCATCCCTTTGTGTATTTTTATGTCGATTTTTTAATCTTTTTCTACCTTATTTCGACTAATTTTTTATATAAAAGAAGCTATAATTTAATACGACAGATGGTGTTAAATGATTTGTGCAAAGCATACATACAATAGGTTAGTTTTTTGTGTAAAACAGAGAACTGTAAAATTTTTCAAAAAACTATTGATTTCTGGTACAAAAAGCGTATAATTAAAGCACCAAATGTCATTAAATTCTATTGACGAAAAGGAATAAAAGCTATGAAACGATTGTGATATTAAAAATACCGCATCTGTCCCACTCTCGCAAAGTGGAAACACCCCCCACCATTCCTAAATATATGAAAGGTATTTTAAATTGGAAGAAGACTATGTTGAATCCATCAAGATATTACTTGACCGGTGTGAAGATATTGCACTCTTGGATTTGATTTTCCAGCTTTTACAGAAGATGTGCGTAAAACCTTAACTGGTTTGTACAGTAAATGGATAAATAAAAAAGAGGGATGACCGAAGTCATCCCTTTAATTTTTGCGTATATTTTAAGTTTATCCATCCAGCACCGCTTTTCAGCTTACCCCATCCGTTGGATTCCTCTACAATAGTGTAAATTTCCCCTTTACGGACAGTTGTGGTAATAGGGTGTGTTACACCTACCCCCTTACGCACATTAAGCCAATCAGCAGTAATTTTGACCATATACGATGTGTCCTTATTCATAGCAACTTTAACAGCCTTACGGAAAGTATCCATAGTGTACCCCATCCCAAGCTGTTTCCACAGATGTTCAGGGTCACCATGGTTTGATGCAATACCTTTGGCAGCACCTTCCTTGTGACTGATAATGTCAGTCATTGGGTCAAGCTTGTACTTCTCACACAAGTGTGCAAATAACAACACCGCAGTGTCATAAGTGCGTTGTACAACAGCCCTTGCACTCACCTTATCGGTGCAGATGAATGTGTTCCCCTTGGTGTACTTGATACACGATGGTTCGCACATTTCCACACCGATGTGGGTGTTATTACACTTACCGCCACCGTGCCATCCACGATGATTCCAAGGCAATGTCTGATAGACCTTACCGTTGTTACCATCAATGAATGCGTGAACACAAGCCCTGTTGTATTCAGGCTTGTTCCAAGCTTTGATGAAGACCGTTGCGGAAGGCTGCGGTGTTCCTACACTGTGCAGCATCAATCCCTTAACAGTGATCTTCTTTCCAGTGGTATAGCAAGGGTTTTTAGTCAAGATATTTTGCGTTATCTTCATTACTTGTCAGCACCTTCCGTGTCTTTGACTTCCGGAAGACCTGCAACACTTGTTAGCAAGGACAGTATACCTGCCAAGAGGGAAGCAGAACCAAGCATCACCCAGTTGACATCACCCATCATGACAGAAGTGCCAATGGTGGCAATAGCAGTCTGTGCAACAGTCTTGATTGCTCTTATTCCAGCCGCTTTAATCCAAGTTTTACTCATGTATATCATCCTTTCAAGAAATAATAGACCATTTCTGTATTTCTTTATAAATCTTGTCTATAAAAGAATTACCTTTAAGTGCCTTGTATGCTTCATATAGCATTACAAAGTTTTCATACTCATACTGTCTGATCTCTTTGGTGTCCTTGTGGTGGTAATATATCCGCAG
>JAEIGA010019327.1_pt1 | contig 10390 bp, 8 predicted proteins | sample 9270691 | NCBI WGS metagenome assembly JAEIGA01 (sample SAMN17057246, study PRJNA624740) | gut metagenome | biome: biome; isolation source: fecal sample | host: Bos grunniens | place: China: Xizang | collected 2019
ATCCAAAATGCTTGACGCTGATATATGTAGCCAGCATGATGAAGATGCAGTTGATGACAAATAGATATGTGGCTCCTATGAAGTAGCTGAAGCTTCCGCTTGCCAATCCGAAACCAGCAGTGCACAAAGGAGGCATGAGCGCGGTGGCAATAGCGACGCCAGCAAATACGGTACCTTTTTCCTTGCGACATTGCTCTAGAATACCCGCAAAGCCGCCAAACAGCGCTATTAGTACGTCGTAGATGGTGGGGTTAGTACGCGCAAGCAATTCGCTGGGATTGGTCAGGTTGAGTGGCGTGATGAGAAAGTAGAAGAACGAAGCTGCAAGGCTAATGCCTACCATGATTAAAAGGTTTTTGCCCGAAGCTTTGATGAGGGGCATGTCATTGATGCCCAAACCAAGTCCCATGCCAAAGATGGGACCCATGAGGGGAGAGACGAGCATGGCGCCTATGATGACAGGGATGGAGTTGACGTTAAGTCCAACTGAGGCAATGACTACTGCTATAGCTAGAATCCATGCGTTGGGGCCTCGGAAATAGATGTTGCTACGAATAGAGCGTTCTGCCGCCTCGGTGTCTATGTATTCGGTTAGTCTGATGGTTTGCCGAAAGGATTCCATGAGTCTTTTTGCAACTTCATTCATAAGTAATCACTTTAAGGTTATTTATGATATCGCAAATATAGCTCAATTATTTGATTTCGTAGCAATGTTTTGTGGAAATCTGAATTTTAGTTTAGTAAATGGCATTAGTTGTGTATCGTCACGATGTTGCCATTGCGAGTAGTTCGGTAACGGTAAAGGGGTTTGTTGGTACCCGATTGGGGCATGCCGCCATTGTTGAGGTTGTAGGTGCTGTTGCATCTGTTGCATGTGGCTATGCCATCGGTATTGACGGTGAGGCGTGCCGAACTTTTGTCGCATTGGGAACATCCTAGGTCGTAGGCATAGATACCCTCCTCGAAATAGGGCTGTCCGATGATGAGGCCTGCCAATCCGAAGCTGAAGATGCGGCTTTGCACTTCAGTATAAGGGTACTCTCGCTCGGCGCTACCAGGCGACTTTACGCGATAGCCATCTTTGGTGCTTTTGGGGCGTACGGTGAGAAAGTGCCCTATGGTGTGGAGGCTATTGAAGGGCGCGGTGGAAATGTTGCACGAGAAGGATACGAAGTACTTGTCGCTATACAAGCTGTAGGTTTGCGTGCATGCGCCAAGGGTAAGTATTGATAGTATTAGCAAGAGTCTTCGCGTCATGATATTGTTCGCATTTTGTTGCTATTTAGTAACGTCTAGTGTGGGGTTTTCGTATAATCATTGGGGCGATTTTGCAAAACTTTCTAAAAAGATAACATTAAGCCCTGGAAAAGAATCGGCAAAACTTGCAACTTCGCGTAAATCCCACTATCTTTGTACTCTTTATTAGGAATAAGTAAAACAGCGTAACAGATATGGGACTTTTCTCTTTTACACAAGAAATAGCAATGGACCTCGGAACGGCCAATACCATCATTCTACATAATGGCAAGATTGTGGTAGATGAGCCTTCTGTAGTGGCCCTTGACCGCCGCACCGAAAAGATGGTGGCAGTAGGCGGACGTGCGAAATTGATGCACGAAAAAACATCTCCAGACATCCGTACCATACGCCCCTTGCGTGATGGCGTGATTGCAGACTTTAATGCTTGCGAGCAGATGATGCGTGGACTCATCAAGATGGTCAACACTCGTGCTCGTCTGTTCACTCCTTCACTGCGCATGGTGATTGGTGTGCCTTCGGGCAGCACTGAAGTGGAGTTGCGTGCTGTGCGCGACTCGGCTGAGCATGCCGGTGGACGTGACATCTACCTCATCTACGAGCCCATGGCAGCAGCCATAGGTATCGGCCTCGATGTGGAGGCTCCCGAGGGAAACATGGTGGTAGACATAGGTGGTGGATCTACTGAGATTGCCGTTATCTCATTGGGTGGTATCGTAAAGAACAGCTCTATCCGTGTGGCTGGTGACGACTTCACGGCCGACATTCAGGAGTATATGAGCCGTCAGCACAACCTCAGAGTGGGTGAGCGCATGGCGGAGCGCATCAAGATACATGTAGGTTCGGCCTTGACCGACTTGGATGAGTCTGAGGCTCCCGAGGAGTATGTTGTGCATGGTCCGAACCGCATCACTGCATTGCCTATGGAGGTGCCCGTATGCTATCAGGAGATTGCGCACTGTCTGGACAAGTCGATTGCCAAGATTGAGCAGGCTGTGCTCAATGCATTGGAGGACACTCCGCCCGAGATCTATGCCGACATTATTAAGAACGGTATCTATCTGGCTGGTGGCGGTGCCTTGCTCCGTGGCTTGGCCAAGCGTCTGCAGGATAAGATTAACATCCCCTTCCATGTGGCTGATGATCCCTTGCACTGCGTGGCACGCGGTACGGGCATCGCGCTGAAGAATGTTGACCGCTTCTCGTTCTTGATGCGATGAAATTCTTTTAGGTTTTGAATTCTGAATTCTGGATTCCAGGTCGTGGTTCTATGGGCGCGGCGTTAGGGTTCAGAATTCAGAATTCACAATTTTGTGTTAATGAACAGCATTTTCCAATTCCTATATAAACAGCTTCATTGGATAGTCTTCATTGTGTTGGAGATTATCTGTTTTGTATTGTTGTTTTCGTACAACAGCTTTCAGGGCAGCGTGTATCTCTCTACGGCCAATGGTGCTGTGGCGCGTCTGATGGCGGGTAAGGATAGGGTGACATCCTATTTCGGCCTTGTTGAGAAGAACAGGGCTCTGGTGGATCAGAATGCAGAGCTTCAGCAGCGTATCTTTCAGCTGGAGGCTTTGGCTTCGATGCAGCACTTGGACAGCATAGCCCGTGTGGAGGCTGTGGAGCGTGTGCATCGCATGGGGTATGCCATCACTCCGGCCCAGGTCTTGGACAAGTCCATCAACAGGGCTGACAACTACATCACTCTCGATAAGGGTACGGCCGATGGTGTGGCTCCCGACATGGGTGTGATGGGTGTCGATGGCATTGTCGGTGTGGTGTACAAGTGCACCGAGCACTATTCGCTGGTGTTGCCTGTGCTCAATAGCAAGAGCAGTGTGAGCTGTAAGGTTCTCGGGAGCGACTACTTCGGTTACTTGCGATGGGAGGGGGGCGACTCGCGCTATGCCATGGTGTATGACCTGCCTCGCTACTCGAACGTTGCGGTGGGCGACACGATTGTGACCAGTGGCAGCTCTTCGTTCTTCCCTGCAGGCTTGATGGTCGGTGTGGTGGAGGAGTCATATCCCTCGTCCGATGGCTTGTATGTGATGCTCAGGGTGCAGCTGACGACACAGTTTGCTCGTTTGGAGCATGCCTTCGTCGTGCGCAAGATGGATGCCGAGGAGTTGGCTGCGTTGCAAGAGATGTTGAAACCCAAAAAGAAGAAAAAGAAATAAGCATGGAAAGGGTACTTATTCGTGGTGCATGGTTTGTTGGGCTGTTCCTCGTGCAGGTGTTTCTGCTCAACAACATTTCTCTGTTTGGTGTGGCCACTCCATTCCTATATATCTATCTGATATTGGTGTCTGACAAGTATGTCGACCGCATCGCGCTGATGCTGCTTGCCTTTGCCTTGGGCTTGGTGGTGGATGTGTTCAGCAACACGCCGGGTGTCAATGCCGCAGCTTCGGTGCTGGTGGCTTTCTTGCGTCCGGGGATGCTTCGTCTCTTCACTCCGCGCGATGAGTTCGAGAATTTCGAGCCTGGCATCCACACCCTGGGGCTGTGGTCTTTTGTGCGCTATGCGGCGGTGTTTCTTCTCGTGCACCATGCGGCGGTGTTTCTTCTCGAGTCCTTCTCGTTGGCCCACATCGGTTATCTCATGCTCCGCATCGTGTGCAGCACGCTCGTCACGTTGCTGCTGGTGGTGGCTACGGAGTTTATTCGTCATCAGCGTTGATGACATATATACGGATTTTTTGACAATTGCCAATCGCACAGATGAACAATAATTATCGGTTCGAGAATCGCAAGTTTGTGATTGCAGGCATAGTGCTTGCCATTGTGTGTGTGTTTGTGGGACGTCTGTTTTATCTGCAGATTGTCAACGATGAATACAAGAAGCATGCCGACTCGAACGCCTTCCTGAACAAGACGATCTATCCCTCGCGTGGTGTGATGTATGACCGCAATGGCAAGCTGCTCGTGTCGAGCCAGCCCGCCTATGATGTGATGGTGTGTATGCGCAATGTGAAGGAGCTCGACACGCTGTCCTTCTGCAATGCCTTGGGTATTACGCGCGACTTCTTCGACAAGCGCATGCGTGACATCAAGAACAAGAGCCTCAATCCGGGCTACTCCTCCTACACCGACCAGCTGTTTCTCAGCCAGCTCACTGCCGAGGACTTTGCCATGTTCCAGGAGCAGCTGTACAAGTTCAATGGCTTCTCCATCCAGCGCCGCACTGTGCGCCAGTACGAGTATCCTGTGGCGGGACATATCTTTGGCGACTTGGGTGAGGTGTCTAAGAAGGACATTGCCAATGACGAGTATTATGTGCGTGGCGACTTCATCGGCAAGCAGGGTATAGAGAGCTACTATGAGAAGCAGCTGCGTGGCGTGAAGGGTAAGGAGATCCTCCTTCGCGATGCTCACGGACGCATCAAGGGGCACTACATGGACGGTGCCATGGATGTGGCCTCCGTGCCGGGCAAGAACTTGACGCTGAGCCTCGACATCGAGCTCCAGCAGCTTGCCGAGCGCTTGCTGCAGAACAAGATTGGCAGCGTGGTGGCCATCGAGCCTGCCACGGGCGAGGTGCTCTGCATGGCGTCGTCGCCCTCCTTCGACCCGCAGATGCTGGTAGGCCGCCAGCGTGGCGACAATCACAGGCTGTTGTCGAAGGATAAGCAGAAGCCCCTGCTCAACCGTGCCATCCAGGGTACCTATCCTCCTGGCTCCACCTTCAAGACCTCTCAGGCGCTGACCTACCTGCACGAGGGTATCATCACTGCCGACACCCCGTTCCCCTGCTCGCATGGCTTCAGATACAAGGGTCTCCATGTCGGCTGCCACCCCCACGGCTCGCCCCTGCCCCTGATACCTGCCCTTGCCACCTCATGTAACAGCTACTTCTGCTGGGGCCTCTACCGCATGGTGGGACACAGCAAGTATGAGTCTCCTCAGGATGCCTTCACGCACTGGAAGGACCACATGGTGTCCATGGGCTTCGGCTACAAGCTGGGCATCGACCTCCCGGGCGAGGCGCGTGGCTTCATCCCCAACTCCGCGTTCTACGACAAGTGGTACGGAGGGCGCTGGAACGGACTCACCATCATCTCCGTGTCGATAGGGCAGGGAGAGGTGACGCTCACGCCCCTGCAGATAGCCAACCTGGGTGCCACGATAGCCAACCGCGGCCACTACATCGCCCCGCACGTGGTCAAGGGCATCGAGGGCGAGGAGATTGACAGCCTCTACCGCACCCCCAAGCGTACGCTCGTGGACAGAAAGCACTACGAGACCGTGGTGCTCGGCATGCGCGAGGCGGTGCTCAGCGGCACGTGCCGTGCGGCCAACCTGCCAGGCATCGAGGTGTGCGGCAAGACCGGTACGGCGCAGAACCGCGGCAAGGACCACTCGGCCTTCATGGGCTTTGCTCCCATGAACGACCCCAAGATAGCCGTGGCCGTATATGTGGAGAATGGCGGTTTCGGTGCCGTATATGGTGTGCCCATCGGTGCGCTCATCATGGAGAAGTACCTCACCGGGACGCTCAGCGAGACAAGTGAACAGAAAGCGAATGACATACAGCAACGTGTAATCCATTATGGCAATCAGGAACGTTAACATTTGGCGGTCGGTAGACTGGTTTACCATCATCCTCTATTTCGTGTTGGTGGCTTGCGGATGGCTCAGCATCTGCGGCGCCACGTATAACTTCAGCGACACCGACTTCTTCAGCTTCTCCTCCTTCACGGGCAAGCAGCTCGTGTGGATAGGGTGTGCCGTGGTGCTCTCCATCGTGCTGCTCAACATCGAGAAGAAGTACTACGAGATGATAGCCTATCCGCTCTACGTAGGTTTCATCCTCCTGCTGGCAGCCACGCGCTTCCTTGCCGAAGACATCAACGGCTCGTACTCGTGGCTCAAGTTTGGTCCCATCAGCATACAGCCTGCCGAGTTTGCCAAGTTTGCCACGGCCCTGGCCCTGGCGCGTCTGCTCAGCACCTATGGCTTCTCCATGGCCAAGCGCTCCGATGTGGTGAAGATGCTCACCATCATCCTGCTGCCCATGCTGCTCATCGTGTTGCAGAACGAGACGGGCTCAGCCCTCGTGTACCTGGCCTTCTTCTTCGTGCTCTACCGCGAGGGCATGACCGGTTCGCTCCTGACCATCGGCGTGTGTGCCGTGCTCTACTTCGTTATCGGCGTGGGTCAGAGCGAGCATTTCTTCGCCCACATGCCCATGGTCAACGTGGGTCAGTTCATCGTCTTCCTCCTCATCCCGCTCATCACCGCCCTCATGGTGGGTGTCTATGGCAAGCGTATGGGGCGTGCCTGGGGCGTAGCGTCCGTCAACCTCGTGCTGACGCTCGTGGCGTGGCTCTTCTCGCGCTATGTCATCCCGTTTGACATTTGCATCGTGCAGCTCGTGCTATGCATCTGCACGGCCCTCTACCTGACCTATGTATACCTGCTCGAGCGCTATGCCTCCTACCTCCTCATCGCCCTCTTCGCCCTGGGCTCCGTAGGCTTCTACTACTCGTGCCACATGCTCATCGACAAGCTGCAACCCCATCAGCAGATGCGCATCCTCGTGCTCCTCGGCATCAAGGACGACCCCGCTGGCGTGGGCTACAACATCAACCAGTCGAAGATAGCCATCGGCTCGGGCGGCCTGTGGGGTAAGGGCTTCCTCAATGGCACACAGACCAAGCTCAACTACGTGCCCGAGCAGCACACCGACTTCATCTTCTGCACCATCGGCGAGGAGCAGGGCTTCATGGGCTGCACCTTCATCCTGCTGCTCTATGCCATGTTCATCATCCGCATCATCATGCTCGCTGAGCGGCAGGGAAGCAATAAGTTCACCCGCGTCTACGGCTACTCGCTGGCCTCCATCCTCACGTTCCACCTGTTCGTCAACGTAGGCATGGTCATCGGGCTGGCCCCCGTCATCGGCATCCCGCTGCCCTTCTTCAGCTACGGAGGCTCGTCGCTGTGGGGCTTCACCATCCTGCTCTCCATCCTGCTACGCCTCGATGCCGAGCGTGAGGCTCGCTTCTGACGGACGAACTGAGTTTTTAGTTTCTGAGTTTTTGAGTTTTTTCAGTTTATAAACTACCTCTCCGCATGTCAACCATCATCTATCCCTCCCCCATCTTCGGGCCCATCAAGAGCCGCCGCCTGGGCATATCACTCGGCATCAACCTCCTGCCAGGCGATGGCAAGGTGTGCACCTTCGACTGCATCTATTGCGAGTGCGGCCTCAATGCCCAGCGCCGTCCCCAGCAGAAGCTGCCCACGCGTGCTGCCGTGGCGCAGGCCCTGGAGCAGAAGCTGCAGCAGATGAAGTCTGAGGGTATCAGCCCCGATGTGCTCACTTTCGCTGGCAATGGCGAGCCCACGGCCCACCCCGACTTTGCCGCCATCATCGACGACACCCTCGCCCTGCGCGACCTCCACTTTCCCCACGCCAAGGTCAGCGTGCTCACCAATGCCACCCGCATCCACCTGCCCGAGGTGCATGCAGCGCTGATGCGTGTGGATAACAACATCGTCAAGCTCGACACCGTAGACCCCGACTACATCGCCCGTGTAGACCGCCCTGTGGGTCGCTACGCCCTCGACGAACTCCTCCACCACATGCAGCAGTTTCAGGGGCGCTGCGTCGTGCAGACCCTCTTCATGAAGGGCACCGATGCCGAGGGCCGCTCCGTGGACAACACCACACCCCACTACGTGCTCCCCTGGCTCGATGCCGTAGAGCGCATCGCCCCACGCGAGGTGATGATCTACACCATCGACCGCGACACCCCCGTGCAGACCCTCCTCAAGGCCACCCCCGACGAGCTCGATGCCATCGTGGCACAGCTCCACGCACGCGGCATCAAAGCCTCGGCATCGTATTGAGCCGAAGCCCGAGACGCAAAACGGGGTAGACACACATCCCCTAATCTCCCGCATGTGAGGAAATCTGTTTGCCATGTCACGAATAATCCTTACATTTGTATCACGAACATACAATAACGGCAGATAATGGAAAAGAATTTTTTGGGAACATCCGTCACGGCGGATATGCCCTATCCGCCGTAAATGAGTATCAGGGTCTGTGACCCGAGAAGATAACAGGGGTTACAAACCCCTACCTCAATACCCTTGGGTTGCAAACCCGAGGGGACGAGATTTTCAACCAAACGTTTGGAAAAGTCTGTGTTATAGACTAATTTTGCAACATATTAATACATTTAATTCTATATTGTTATGAAACGACATCTATTACTCTTCGGCCTATTACTGGCCATTGCGGGCAATACAGTAGCCCAAGAGCCTATTGCCATGGACGGTAAGGAGTGGAATATCAAGGCTGGACATTATATATACTTCAGCAATCATCACATGTGGATAGATGGTGACACCATTGTCAATGGAGAGGCATGTAAGAAGCTTTATACCCGCTCTAAGGGATTGTGGGACGGTGGCAGTGAAACACTCACTGTAGGGTATTGCCGACAGGATGGCGAAAAGTTCTACAAAAACGGTGTGCTGATGTTTGATTTCGGCATGCAAGTGGGTGATGTCGCTAATATAGGAGAAGAAGAGTTTGAGGTTATCGATACAGGCCGTTTTGTAACGAAGGATGGAATATCACGCAAGAGTCTGACTGTAAGAATTTCAGGAGGAACAGATATTTGGGTCGAAGGTCTAGGTTCTATAGCCATGGGCATTTATTCCAATAACTTCCAACCAGGTGAAATGAAAGCACTGGTATCTTTTTCATGCAATAACTCTCCTATTTACTATCATGAGCCAATAGCCATGGAAGGTAAGGAATGGATTTTTAGGGTTCAGGGGGCCGCTCCATCCGATATCCGCATGTGGATTGGTGGTGATACCATTGTTGAGGGCGTTACATGCAAGAAACTATATAAACATACACGTACACATGACGGTGTAGAAACTTTGGAGACGAGTTATTGCCGACAGGATAAAAAGACATATTTGCAAGACAATAAAATAATGTTCTGTTTTGGAATGCTTGAGGATGAGGAGTATTTATATAATGAAACAGAACGTTGGCCTGGTAGATCAAGTTTGTTGGTCTTTGAATCAAATTATACGATATTGGAGGATGGTGTGTCCCGCCAATATCAGAGAGCTACCGATGCTAATGGTTATTTTGATGAAACATATGAGGTTAAAGATGTTTGGATAGAAGGCGTGGGCTCAAAGTATACAGGTATCTTTGGATATAATGTCTTAGAGGAAGGGAATGAGGTGACACTAATAAGCTGTTCTTATAACGGACGATATATCTATAGAAATCCAAATGTAAGCATAGAAGGACTTCCGTATAAGCCCTCAACAATCGACACTCCCTACTACGACCTGATGGGCCGCAAGGTGGACAGCCCCACACGCGGCATCTATATCAAGGATGGACGTAAGGTGGTGATTAAGTAAAAGCAGAAGTTTAGTTTGTTGCATTATAAATGCTTAAACTCGCAAACGGCAGATTGTAATCTGCCGAAAAAGGCTCCTAGGTCTTAGTTCGTTATCACACAGGCTCCAGATTTTAGATACAAAGGAATATAAAGCAGGAGGCCACCCAGAATATGGGTGGCCTCTCTCGTTTTCAGGTTTTTCGGCAAAACCCCGATGAAATCGGCATTTGGGGATGAATGCCGTTCGCATAACACCCCTTTTCCAGGTGATAAAAGTTTATTTTCGGGGTGGCATGGCAGCGATAAGGATGCTGGTTCATTCTTTCTTTTCTTTGTCGACAGATGTAACCGAAAACACTGTTTTCCCTATGCTATCACGAGTGTAGCGCTGCGATCGCAGGTTTGTCAAGCCTTTGTCGAGCCTGTGAGAATTTTTTATCACGCTGTTGACAAAATTTTGTCACCACGGTGATAATTTTTTGTCAAGCCTTTGAAAATCCTTGACAAAATGGGTTGACGGCATTAATATCCGATTGAGGGCTTCGGTCGCTGCCATGCCACCCCGAAAATAAACTTTTCGCATAGCAGAGTGTGGGAGATAGTGCTTTGCTGGGCGGTGCGGATGGGTGAAAATGCATGGTTTGGTGAAGAAATATGCTCATAATACGATTTTTGGTGCATTTTTTTACGAAATTAGGGGAAAATATTTGGAGGGTATGAGAAAGTTTATTTCCTTTGCA
>JAEIGA010019328.1_pt1 | contig 10390 bp, 8 predicted proteins | sample 9270691 | NCBI WGS metagenome assembly JAEIGA01 (sample SAMN17057246, study PRJNA624740) | gut metagenome | biome: biome; isolation source: fecal sample | host: Bos grunniens | place: China: Xizang | collected 2019
CAAGGTTTCTCCCTTTGGGAACCCACTTCCTTTCATGGTGGCGCACGCGGTGCTTATGCACCGCGTTGATTGCGCCCAAGGTGACCTACACCAAGATTGCCGAGTTGTCGACAGCTGTCGACCAACTCGGTCGCGCAGAGAACGCGCGAGGCGGAAAGGTGTTCACACCAAGGGAAGGAAAGCTGTAATTTCCCTTTTGGGGAAAGCCAAATCAAGATAAGCCAACCGTCTTGAAAATCCCTGCCCACTGCACGCCTGCCGTGACTGTCCGAGTTGGTCGACAGCTGTCGACAACTCGGCACTATGGGCATAGGTGTGTATGGGGCGCGATCAAACGCGGCTGTGCCGCGTGCGCCCACCATCAAGGGAAGGGATTTTCAAGGGAAACCGTAGGTTTCCTCTTGAACGGCGCCTCTTTTGGTACTTTTCTCTCGCCGGGGAGAGAAAAGTACATAAAAGCAAACAAACAGCTAAACCCCACTTTGAAAGCAAGTCGTCCCTGTGTCCATTTGTCGAAAACACACCCCCGAGGCAATCGCCTCGGGGGGTGTCATTGTAGAATTCTCTATTACGATTCATTCTCGTGGGGGATGGCGTAGGGCTGACATTCCGAGAGGAATTCTCCCTTGATCGTAAGCTGCCGTACCGATACGGTGTCGATTTTTTCAATGGAATCGGTCAACCCCAACGACACACGCAGGGTAGAATTGTCGACAAACTCGGTCTTTCGTTTGCGCCCATCAATGACCACGTGGCTGTAGGTTGTGAAATTTTCGCCCGTGACATAGAGATATTCCTCATCGGCGGAGCATCCCGTGACGGTAATCGGCCGCCCGCCCATCACCATATCGGTGGGCTCGTAGGGGGTGTCGTACGCCGAGCAATCGTCGTAAAGGACGTTGTATTCAAGCTGCTGCAGGAGATCTTGATAGTCTTCATGGTCGCGGTAGGTGCGGTGAAAACGGTTCATCACACCCTCGCTGTTGTCGATCAGCTCCAGCACGGTGGGGAACATCTGGTAGGCGTACAGAGGGCCGCCTGCCAACGTCCCCTCGGTGGACAGGTCAAAGTTGGATACGATCACGTACTCGGTTTCGTATTCTCCCGTCTGAATGGTGATGCCCTCGTCCCGCGCAATGCTGGGCAGGTGGTCGCCGTAGAATAGCAGAACGGTGGGCTCGTCGAGTGCCATGACGGTTTCGTACAACTCTCCGATAAAGAAATCCATTTCGGAGAATTGCTTGATGAGATAGTTGTAGTGGCTGAGCACTGCCTCGTCCTCGATGCCACCCGTTACCACGATGTCGCCTTCCTCGGGGATATACTCGTCGGGGTAGCGGCCGTGTCCCTGCACCGATACGGCGAAGATGAAATCCCTCTCCTCGGTGGAGGTCAGGCGGTGCAGAATTTCCTCGGTCAGAATGGCATCCTGCGCCCAACCGTTGATATTGAAGGTGGGGTTGAGGAAGTATTCCAGAGAGGTAAAGTCCTCAAACCCGAGGTTGGGATAGATCTCATCGCGGTCGTAGAAGCTTCCCTCATGGTTGTGAATGGCGTGGGTGCGGTAGCCCGACGCGAGCAGGTCGTAGGCAATGGTTTCGCAGGTCTTTTTGGTGATGATGGAGCGGTAGGGATACTCGCCCGCACCAAAGTGGTTTACGTTCATGCCCGTCAGGATCTCGAACTCGGTGTTGACCGTTCCCGCACCGATCACGGGGATGTAGAGAGCCCCCGAGGGGTACTGCTCCTTGATCGCGGTGAAATGGGGAACGGGATTTTCCGAGAAGGTCACGCCCTCCATGTAGTTGGGGTCAAAGAAGGATTCCATCTGCACGAAAATGACGTTGGGCGTAATCGTTGGAGCGAGGTCCTCGGGAATGAGGTCGCCCAGAATGTCGGTAATGGCGCCGCTGTCATAGCCGTCGGGCTTGTCCACGCCCTTGTCCACCACGCTCATGGAAAAGCAGTAGGTAAAGCCGTAGTCGCTGTAGGCGTTGGTGAGGTTGGGGAATCGGTCTGAAAGCTGGCCTGCGGCAAATCCGCACACAATGGTCAGTACCAGCGCGGCGGCAGCGGCGGGATAGGTAATGGCGAATAATTTCAGTCGGCGGTCAAAGCGGGGGGATTTGATGAAGAGAACCACTACGCCCGCCACCGCGCCCACAAGCAGGCCGACGACCAGCACCACCTGCCACGCCTTGAGGTAGACGCTGATGATGGAGGCCACGCTGGTAATGAGGGTGAGATCCACCGCAGACAACGGAGTCACGCGGAATAGGAGCAGGATGCAATCGGCAATGCCCAGCGTGAGCCAGGGAAGGACGAGCAGGATAGTGGCCGCCACGCGGTGACGAAAAAGCAGGGCGGGTAGCAGGGTAAGGAGGATGATGCCGTAGTTGGCGAGGAATGCCAAAGGGGATATGAAAATAAATGTAAATCCGCCGACCACCGAATGGCGGGCAAGGCACTCTACGAGAACGGTCAGAACCAGCGCGAGAAGGAAGTAGAAGGGCAGGTAGCGGCAGTTCAGTAGTGTTCTTGCCGCCCCGTGCAACCGCTGTCCCATCGACCGTGGCTCTCGTGTGGGGGATTTTTGTTTGTTTTTGTTCATAAGTTCACCTGATATATGGAGCAGTTTGAAACAATAGAGCGAATATATGCATAATCGCATACGAAAATCATTATAGCACCAATCGACATAAAAGTCAAGTACGCTTCGGCGGGCTTTTAAAAATCAACGATTGGTTTATTGACAAGTATTTCCGCATCTGCTATAATAGGGGCATCACAGAAATGTGAAATTTATGCCCAAGGACGCGAAGGCGTACGCTCGCGTAGCAGGGCGAGAAAGAAAGGAGGCGGAGTTTATCTATGAAACTCGGTAAAACCGGATGCTGTGACCCGCGCCTCACGGGTTGGCGCGGCTGATGTCCGATCGGACGTAAGCGGCTGAAGCACACGCAATCAGACACGATTCTCAATCGGATCATCATAGCACATCCGCTCTGCCCACGGAGCAGAGGAGACATCCTCTGCTCCCATGGGTGGGGAGCTCGACATGAGTCGAACGCGGCGGTGTACCCACCGCTGACCGTTGAATACGCAAAGGAGTTGTGCCTGCATGATTCATCCCGAAACGCTGGGCTGTCACATCGCCGAGAGGCGAAGGCGGCTCGGACTTACGCAAGGACAGGTCGCGGATCGGTTGGGCATTACCCCGCAGGCAGTCTCCAAATGGGAGCGCGGCTTGGCTTGTCCCGACGTCGTATATCTCGATGACCTTGCAACCGTGCTGGACGTTGGTATTGACGAGCTGCTCACGGGCGCAAGCCCGCCTGCATCCCATCCCGACCGCGCACCGCACGAACCGAAATGAAACACGCTCTGCCAAACGGCAGAGCGTGTTTCATTTTTGTGGCAGCGACGTTCAGCGCGTCAGCTTTTTCATCCACCGATAGCGATTGGCCTTGATGGCGGCGGGGATGCACTTGAGGAGCTGATCGAGATTGAGGCAGAACAGCACGGCCACGGGGGGCCACCCAAGCAGAAATGCCGCCGCCAGCGACAGCGGGATCACCAAACCCCAAATGTGGATGAGGTCGTTGTAGAATACGAACTTGGCATCGCCGCCTCCGCGGATGATCCCCGTGATGGTGGGCATTTGGTAGGCGGTGCCGAAGCCCGTGACCGAGAGGACAAGGATGAACTGTTGCGCCATTTCGCGGCTCTCGGGGGTGATCTCCTTGTAGAGCCCCACGATGGGCCCGCGCAGGAGGACAAGCAGGGAGCTGGTCACGATTCCGATGCTCACAAATAGAAGCTGAAGGGTTTTGGCATAGGACTTGACTCGGTTGATCTCTCCGCTTCCGATGGCCTTGCCAATGAGAATGGCGGCGGCTGATGATGCCCCCACGATGGCGACCTTGACGAGCTGGTAGAAGGTAGATGCCACCGAGTTGGCGGCAATGGCGGTGTCGCTCAGGTGGCCGAGGATGACGGTCTGCATGGCAACCGCCGAGCCGAATATGAAGGAGGTCATGAGAAAGGGCGCGACGAGGCGCAGATAGTCCCGTATCAGCCCGAGATCAACGTGCTGAAAATCACGGAGCCGCCATACCAGCTTTTTGTCCATGAAGGCGAGATAGATCAGCACCACGCAAAGCTCCACCGCGCGTGCCGTCAGTGTGGCGATGGCCGCTCCGGTTACGCCCAGCGCGGGCGCGCCAAAGCGGCCTTCAATGAGCAGGTAGTTCAGGGATACGTTGACCACGAGGGTGGAGAGGGACACAAAAAAACCGATGCGTACCGTTTCCACGCTTCGCAGGGTGGCGAGGAGCAGGGTGGTCATGGCAAAGAGCAGGTAGGAGTATTTCATCACCCGCAGGTATTCCACGCCCGCGGCGCGAATGGCGGGGGATTTCGTGAACAGCGCCAGCACGGCCTCGGGGGCAACGGTGGCAATGAGGAATAGCACGAGCGCCATCAGCGCGCCCAGGAGAAGCGCGCCCACCGCGAATTTTTTGATTGGCTCGGTTCGATGCTCGCCCCAGTACTGGCTGCCCAGCACCACCACGGCGTCACTTGATCCTAAAAGGAGCTGTTGAAACAAGAACTGGAGCTGGTTGACGGCGCTCGCGCCCGACATGGCGACCTCGTCGTATGCGCCCAGCATCACGTTGTCAATGAGATTGACACCCAGCGTGATGACGTTGTAGAGAACCAGAACGATCCAGACCGAGAAGAAACGGCGGTAGAACGATCTCTCCCGCGCGAGGGGAATGTAATTTCGTGAAATGAAATTTCGTGTCGATTTCATAAAGGTATTCCTATGTATGACCCATGAGGGAGATAAATGCTTGTGTCAAAAGGGATTGATATGCCCGTTACCCCCGTTTCATGCGTGCGACAGTGCTTCTCAGAAGGGCGGCAAGGCGTTCTTCGGGGGGAGTGAGCCTGCTGCCCTCAGTATGGATCAGCGCGTACCGCCACGCGTCGGTGCGGTCGGTGCATTCAAGGGAGAGCAGGCCGTGACGGGCGAGCGCATCGGCAGGCATGGGCTCGCTCCACAGGTAGGCATCGGAGAGAGTGCCTAAGATGCGGTAGGCGGTGGCACGATCCTGCACCTTAATTTGCCGCACGGGGGCATGGGAGTATGCGCTTACGTCCACCGAAAGCACGTCGGGGCTGAGGTCAGCGGGCAGGGAGATCGCCGTCATGCGAACCAAAGCGCTCATGCAAGTGGCCGTGAGCGGTGTGACATTCGCGGACTTACCCACCAGAACGACGGGGGTAAATTCTCCAAGCGGCTCGACCGAGAGCCCTCGTCCCTCCAGCAGACTCTTGTAGTATCCGTCAAAACGGGCGGGATAGCGCAAAAGCCCCAGGTGATACGTGCCGTCAGCGACACGGTTGACTGTGTCGGCGGTGTCGGAGTCGCAAAGATCCGCGTCGAAGGACAGGGTAGGGGACAGCTCGCCGCACACCGCCAAAAAGGCTTCGGCGGCAAGTGCGGAGGGCGGCGCTATGACCGACAGAAGAACGCGCTCGGCTTTTCCTTCGGTGCACATAGCCTCCAGCGCATCCACGTCCCGCAGGACGCGTTCCCCTGCGGTGAGCAGACGCTCTCCCTCGGGGGTAAGAACCATGCCCTTGCGGGTGCGGTCGAAGATGGCAATGCCCAGCTGTCCTTCCAGCTCCTTGACGGCGCGGCTGAGGTTGGGCTGGGCGACCGAGAGATTGTCGGCGGCTCGGCTGATCGAGCCCGTGCGCGCGATCTCCAGCGCGTATCGGACGTACTGTAAATTCATGCGGGGATTACCTCCCGTTGTGGATTTTAGGGGGTGTCAAACCGTCTCCGAGGCAGGCGTATATCGCGTGTCGTGCGCGGCAAAGAAATCCAGCACCTTTTTCTGGTAGGTGGGGGTGTCCACCACGTAGGCGAGTCCGTGACCTGCCCCGGGGACGATCCACAGCTCCTTGGGTGCTTGGCAGGCGAGGTAATTTTCCAGACTCATGCGCCACGGCACGAAGTCGTCAGCATCTCCGTGAATGAACAGAACGGGGATGTCTTTGTTTTGAGCCATGGCGTCAATGGTGGAGTAATCCGAAAATCCAAAGCCCTCGCGCACGCGGCAGTTCAGATTGACCGCCGCCACGGTGGGCGCGGTTGCCTTTCCGATCACCTTGCCTACGGTCTCGGAGATGATCTCCTTCGGTGTGGTGTAGCCGCAATCGGCAATGATGCCCGAAACGCGGCCTGCGATGGGAAGTCCTGCCGTCATCAGCACGGTGGCGGCCCCCATGGAAATGCCGCAGAGGTAGACGGGCAGACCCGGAATGTTCGCCTCCACCCATTCCAGCCATGAAAGGACGTCGTAGCGCTCGTTAATGCCGTAGGAAATGAGCCCACCGCCGCTCTCGCCGTGACAGCGTTGTTCAATGAGTAGAAGCTCGCAGTCGTTGTCATGGAAAAAAGGACTGCTTGCGCAGAAATCACGGTTCCAGGTGCTGTGCCAGCCGTGGGCGAGGATCAGCACGCGGCGGGGATGCTCGGCACGGTATCGGTGGGCGCGGAGAACCATGCCGTCCCGCGCGCGAATCTCTACCGGATCGGTCGGGGTGTCCTTGAGCTTTTGCGCCCACTCGTCGTGGACGGGATCGGTGGGGGTGGGTGTACCCGTGGCGATCTCGGTCAGCTTGTCAGTCATGGGGGAGCGACGGCGGGCGATCACGGTGGTCATGATCTCGGTGTAGAGTGCACCGGCGGCCAGCGCCAGACCGCCCACGGTCAATCCTGCGCCCAGAGCAGCTTTTTTGGCTGCGGAATTTTTGGATTTGCGATTCATTCTGTTACCTCCTCGGCTATGGGGGCTTCACCCTCGGGCTGGGACATGTCGGCGTGAGCAGGCTCGGCGTGGGCGACGAGTGCCTCGCGGTGCTCACGCGATGCGCGCGAGCCGTGGTACACACCCAGAAGTGCCAGCGGAATGGACAGGCGCACGAACCATTGATGCAGATCCATCGCCAGCGTGCGGTCAACCTTCCCCTCAGTTTGGGGGAGCTTTTCGCCCGTCTGCTCAGTCAGCAATTTGGCGGCGGCGTAAAGCTCGTCGCTCAGATGGCAGACGTAGGGCAGGAGCACGGCGTATGTCAGAAGGGCAACGAGTGCCATCTCCCACATCATCTCTCGCTGAAGAATACCGTCCTCGCGGTCGTACCGATGGTACACCGCGTACTGAAACAATGCGATGACGATAAACGGGAGCATATATCCCAGCTCGCGCACCATCCACGCTATGGATTTGCTTTCGGCATCCAAAAAATGTGTGCGTGCATCGGTAAAAACGGTGTGATGCAGGTACAAACAGCCCGCGACCAGCAGAGAGAGCAGTACGCTCATGACCAGCACGCGAATCAGGCTGAAGCGATATATGGGTTTGCAGGTGGTGGGGTGATTCATGCCCAATACCTCCGTTAGTTGGAATAATCTGTTTTATTATACCACATATTGCTCGGCTTGTCCAGTAGAAAACATAAAATCCCTCTGTGATTGTGTTAAAATTCCACACAGGATTCTGCGTCCTTTTTCCGTCCGATAATCAGATTGCCAAAAATGGCTGAAACTTTTTCTAAGTTGGCAGAAAATCTTGACAAATGGAGCGTAAGCGTGTATAATAATAGGGTTGAATGTATATCTACCCGCCGTGCTCGGGCGAAGCCAACAGTTTGCCCACAACGGAGGGATGGAAGGAGAATATGATATGGAATCTACCAAGCTTTCTATGCTACAGCATGAGGCTGCCATGATCCGTTTGGGCATCCTGGACGGTACGCACGCCGCCGCCTCGGGTCATCCCGGTGGCTCTCTGTCCATTGCCGATCTGATGGCATATCTTTATTTCGCTGAAATGAAGGTTGATCCCACTAACCCCCGCATGGCAGATCGCGATCGCTTCGTCCTCTCTAAGGGACACGCCGCTCCCGCACTGTACGCTACGCTGGCACGCCGTGGCTTCTTCCCCTTTGAGGATCTTGTCACCCTGCGCCGCGTTGACTCCATCCTGCAGGGCCACCCCGATATGAAGCACATCCCCGGTGTGGACATGTCCACGGGTTCGCTCGGTCAAGGTATCTCTGCCGCTTGCGGTATGGCGCTGGCAGGCAAGCTGGAGTCCCGCGACTACCGCGTCTATACCATCGTGGGCGACGGCGAGAGCGAGGAGGGTCAGGTCTGGGAGGCACTTATGTTTGCTGCTCATAACAAGCTGGACAACCTCTGTGTTGTCATCGACTATAACGGTCTGCAGATCGACGGCGCGATTTCCGACATTGTCAGCCCCGCGCCCTACGAGGGCAAGATGACCGCCTTCGGTTGCCACGTCATTACCATTGACGCGCATAACTTCGATGAGATCGAGGCGGCGTTTGCCGAGGCCAAGACGGTCAAGGGGCGCCCCACCGTCATCATCGCCAACTCGGTCAAGGGGAAGGGCGTTTCCTTCATGGAAAATCAGGTCAAGTGGCACGGCTCCGCACCCAATGACGCTCAGTACGAGCAGGCGGTTGCCGAAATCAAGGCTCAGCTGTAAGGAGGATCCGAGATGGAATTCAAGATTGGAGAGAAGATCGCCACCCGCGAGGCGTACGGTAAGTCGCTGGTCGAGCTGGGTGCTGAGAATGATTTCGTGGTGCTGGATGCAGACCTTGCTGAGGCCACCAAAACCTGCTATTTCGCTAAGGCGTACCCCGACCGTTTCTTTGATTGCGGTATCGCTGAGGGCAATATGATCGGCATCGCCGCAGGTCTGGCCGCCGCGGGCAAGACCGTGTTTGCCTCTTCGTTTGCCATGTTTGCTGCCGGTCGCGCTTTTGAGCAGATCCGCAACAGCGTGGCATACCCCCACCTTAACGTCAAGATCGCCGCGACTCACGCGGGCATCACCGTCGGTGAGGACGGCGCGACCCACCAGTGTCTTGAGGATCTGGCACTGATGCGCTCCATCCCCGGTATGACTGTCATCAATCCCGCCGATGCCGTGGAGGCTGCTGCCGCATTGAAGGCTGTGCTGGAGCTGGACGGCCCCTGCTACCTCCGCTTTGGCCGCTACGCCGTGCCCGTGATCCACGATGTTGATTTCAAGTTCGAGATCGGTAAGGGCGAGGTGCTGGTCGAGGGCAATGATGTCACCGTGGTCGCCACCGGTATGATGGTCGCCGAGGCGCTGAAGGCTGCCGAGACCCTGAAGGAACAGGGCGTTTCGGCTCGCGTGATCAATATCCATACCATCAAGCCGCTGGATACCGAGCTCATTCTGCGTGCCGCCGCCGAGACGGGTGCCATCGTCACCGCCGAGGAGCATAATATCATTGGCGGTCTGGGCTCTGCCGTGGCCGAGTGCGTGGGCGAGGCTTGCCCCGTTCCCGTCGTGCGCGTAGGCGTGCGTGATACCTTCGGCCGTTCGGGCAAGGTTCCCCCCCTGCTGGAGATGTACGGACTGACCGCCAAGGAGATCGTTTGCGCGGCGGAAAAGGCGCTCAAGCTCAAAAAATAAGTGAATGCGATCCCTCCGATCTGTCCATGATCGGAGGGATCTTTGTGCGATTCCTTGTGCGCTCCCGTTCTCCGAATGTGGGAGATACTTGACAAATCGGGCGCCGTGTGCTACAATAGTACAATCCTTTTTATTGAGAGGTCATTTTATATGAATATCATGATCGTAGGCTGTGATAGGGTCGGACAAGCCCTCGCCGAGCAGCTCGGCGGGGAAGGGAATAACGTTACCGTCATTGACATTGACGCCGACCGCGTGCGCTCGCTGACCGCGCGGTTGGACATTAAGGGCGTGATCGGCAACGGCGCGACCCATACCGTGCAGGAGGAGGCCGGCATCCGCGAGGCGGATCTGCTCATCGCCGTCACGGGCTCGGACGAGCTCAATCTTCTGTGCTGCCTGATCGCCAAGAAGGCGGGCAACCATTGTAAGACCATTGCACGCATTCAAGATCCCGACTACAGCGCCGAAGCCCCCTACCTCAAGGAGGAGTTGGGGCTGGCTATGGTCATCAACCCCGAATACGCCGCCGCCGCTGAGATCGCGCGTGTGCTACGTTTCCCGTCGGCGATCAAGATCGACACCTTTGCCCGCGGTCGTGTGGAGCTTATGAAGTTCCGTCTGCCCGAGGGAAGCCGCCTTGTGGGCATGACGGTGCGTGACGTAGTGGCCAAGCTGGGGTGCGACGTGCTGGTCTGCACCATCGAGCGCGGAGACGAGGCGTATATTGCCAACGGTAGCTCGGTATTTGCCGAGCGAGACATCATTTCCATTATTGCCTCCCCCCGAAACGCCGCCGAGTTCTTCCGTAAGATCGATTACAAGATGCGCCCCGTTAA
>JAEIGA010019329.1_pt1 | contig 10390 bp, 10 predicted proteins | sample 9270691 | NCBI WGS metagenome assembly JAEIGA01 (sample SAMN17057246, study PRJNA624740) | gut metagenome | biome: biome; isolation source: fecal sample | host: Bos grunniens | place: China: Xizang | collected 2019
GCTTTTCATAGCCCTCGCACTTCTTCCGATAGGGACAGATACGGGAAGCAGGTTGCATTATGAAATGATGGAATATACATTGATTTGAGAGCGGTAATTACCGCTCTTTTTTTAGGTAAAAAATAAAAGAAAATTTGTCGCCCATCTATTGAAATTAATGTAAAAATAAGATATAATGTGATACAATGGGAAAAATTGAGGTTGATTAGAAAGGTAGGAGGTAAAATAATGAGTTCAATCGAAAAAGTATCCGACCTTCTTGCCAAAAAAGCAGAGCTTGCTTTAGGCGGCGGAAAGGAAAAACAGGAGAAACAAAAGCAGGGCGGAAGTATGACCGCACGTGAACGAATTGATGCGCTTTTGGATGACGGCAGCTTTGTTGAGTTGGGTGCGTTTGTTACTGCACGTAATGAAGACACCGCAGCAGACGGAGTTGTAACAGGCTACGGCACAATCGATTCAAGACTTGTGTATGTGTACTCTCAGGACATTACAGTGCTTAGCGGTGCTATGGGTGAGATGTATGCACAGAAGGTTTGCAAGGTGATTGATATGGCTTCCAAAATGGGTGCACCCATTATCGGAATGCTTGATTCAAACGGTGTAAGACTTTCTGAAGGTTCTCTGGCACAGAGTGCTATGGGGAAAATCCTTAATGCAGTTTCATCTGTAAGCGGTGTTGTTCCTAATATCAGCATCGTATTTGGTAACTGCGCAGGCGGCAGTGCAATTGCTGCAGCTATGAGCGATTTTGTAATTATGAACGAAAAGAACGGAAAAATGTTTGTTAACGGTATTGACGTTATTGAGGCTACCGAGGGAAAAATTCCTGCGGTAGATGCTAAGGGCAGCGTTAATGAAAGCGGTAACGCACATTTCTTAGGTGCAGATGATGCTTCCTGCATTAATCTTGCAAAAATTCTTCTTTCATACCTTCCCTCAAACAATCTTTCTGATTCATTTGAATATGAAACGTCAGACGAGCTTAACCGCCCGTGTGAAATCCTTGATAATATTGACGAAATTAATGATATGCGTGTTGTAATCGCTGAAATTGCTGATGATAAGGCTTATTTTGAGATTCAGGCTGATTACGCAAAGGAAGCGTCAGTTGGATTTATCCGTGTAAACGGCTCTACAGTAGGTGCTATAGCAACAAACGGAGAAGACCTTACGGGAAGAGCAGTGCAGAAGATGGCAAGATTTGTTCGTCTTTGCGATTGCTTTAACATTCCTGTTCTTACAGTAACGGATGTAGAGGGCTTTAAAGTAAGTGCGAGTGAGGAAAACTGGGGACTTGTAAGAAAGTGTGCAGAGCTTGCACACACCTTCAGCGAGGCAACCGTTGCAAAGGTAAACCTTATTGCAAAGAAAGCTTACGGCAGTGCCGCAGTACTTATAAATTCAAAAGAGGCTGGTGCGGACGTTGTTCTTGCATATCCGTCTGCACAGATGGCACCCCTTGCCCCCGGTGCAGGTGCTACAATGCTCTATGGCGATAAGTTCAAGGACGGTATGAGCCGTGAAGAGCTTGAAAACGAATATAAAGAAAACGAGGCAAGCATTTATAATGCCGCTAAGAAGGGCTGCATTGATGATGTAATCGTTCCGTCGGAAACGAGGGCACGTGTTGCAGCAGCATTTGAAATGCTTAAGAGTAAGCGTGCGAGCGCACCGCAGCGCAAGCACGACAATATGCCATTATAAGAGGTGAATGATATGTTGGATAAAAATGAACTTATTATGGAAGGTCTTGCATACACAGTAATGGGTATAGCAATAGTATTTATGATTCTTGTAATCATAATGCTCGTTATAAAGGCAATGGCGCTTTTTAGCTCCGATAACAGCGATAAGGGAAAAAAGGAAGAGAATGTAAAGACACAGGAGACTCCTGCAGAAAAAAAGGATAACAATGCAATTATCGCTATAATCACTGCAGCTATTGCCGCAATTCTCGGTAAGAGTGCAACGGGTTTTCGTATCCGTTCATACAGAAAAATTCAGGACGGCGAATGGAATAAGGCAGGTCGCCGTGAAGTTCTTGACAACAGAATTTAAGGAGGATTATTATTATGAGAAAATTTATTGTTAATGTAAATGGCACATCATATGAGGTTGAGGTTGAAGAGGTTGGTGCATCTTCCTCTGCACCCGTTATGGCGGCTCCTGTAGCGGCAAGTGCTCCCGCAGCGGCTGTTGCACCTGCAGCAGCACCGGCACCCGCACCTGCGGCTGCTCCTGCCGGTGGTACACCCGTTAAGGCTCCTATGCCCGGAAACGTTCTTGATATCAAGGTTTCAAACGGTCAGGCAGTTAAGAAGGGTGACCTTCTTGTAATTCTTGAGGCTATGAAGATGGAGAACGAGATTTTCGCTCCTTGTGACGGCACGGTAACAGTTGTAGCAAGTAAGGGTTCAACCGTAAACAGCGGTGACGTTCTTGTTACACTTTCCTAAAATACAGAATGGAGTGAGTTTAAGTGTTAGAGAAATTAATGTCAGGTTTTGCTAATTTCTTTGCAAGCACGGGTATTGCCAATATGTTTTCTGCTGACGGCGTTATCTGGTGGAAGACAGTTCTTATGCTTGTGATTGCGTGTGTTCTTTTGTATCTTGCAATTGTTAAAAAGTTTGAACCGCTTCTGCTTCTTCCGATTGCGTTTGGTATGCTTCTTGCAAACCTTCCTCTCGGTAATGTAATGCATCCTGAGCTTTTCCTCGGTAACAGTATTGATTACGGAAAAGTTTTAAAAGAGGGCGGACTTTTAGATATACTGTACTTAGGTGTTAAGCTTGGTATTTATCCTCCGCTTATCTTCCTTGGTATAGGATGTATGACAGACTTCGCGCCGCTTATTTCAAATCCCAAGAGTATTCTTCTTGGTGCGGCAGCTCAGCTTGGTGTTTTCATCACTTTCCTTGGCGCAATACTTCTCGGTGCATATGGCATCGGAGGATTTGGCGGTGAGGGTGCTACAGCCCTTGATATATTTAAAGAGGCAGCATCAATCGGTATCATTGGTGGTGCTGACGGTCCTACTGCAATTTATGTAACAAAGACTCTTGCACCGCATCTTCTCAGTGCAATTGCGGTTGCAGCATATTCATATATGGCTCTCGTTCCGATTATTCAGCCTCCGATTATGAAGGCTCTTACAACAAAGGAAGAGCGTATGGTTGTTATGGAAACACTGCGCCCCGTAACACAGAAGGAAAAAATACTTTTCCCGATTATCGTTACCCTTGTAGTTGTACTTCTTATCCCCGATGCAGCTCCCCTTGTAGGTATGCTTATGCTTGGTAACCTCTTTAAGGAAAGTGGTGTCGTAGAAAGAATAAGCAAGGCTGCACAGAACGAGCTTATGAACATAATCACAATATTCCTTGGTCTTACGGTTGGTGCTACTGCTACTGCAGATACCTTCCTTACACCAAAGACAATACTTATTATCTGCCTTGGACTTCTTGCCTTCAGCGTAAGTACGGCAGGCGGTGTAATTTTCGGTAAAATTATGTGCAAGCTTACAGGCGGTAAGGTTAACCCCCTTATCGGTAGTGCAGGTGTTAGTGCCGTTCCTATGGCAGCGCGTGTTTCTCAGACAGTAGGTCAGAAGGAAAATCCCTCAAACTTCCTGCTTATGCACGCTATGGGCCCCAATGTTGCAGGTGTTATAGGAAGTGCCGTTGCAGCAGGCGTATTCTTAGCATTATTTAAGTAATGCCAAAGGGTGTATAAAAATGCACGCTCTTTGAATTCTCTAAGAAAGGAAATAATCACAATGGAAAATAAAAGACCGGTAAAAATTACCGAAACAATTCTTCGTGATGCGCATCAGTCTTTGATTGCTACCCGTATGACTACAGAGGAAATGCTGGGTGCAGTAGAGCTTTTGGATAAGGTTGGCTTTAACGCTCTTGAGGCGTGGGGCGGTGCAACCTTTGACAGCTGCTTACGCTTTTTAAAGGAAGACCCCTGGGAAAGACTCAGAAAAATTAAAGATAAGGCGAAGAATACTCCGCTCCAGATGCTTTTCAGAGGTCAGAATATCCTTGGATACCGTCATTACGGCGATGATGTTGTAAAATATTTTGTACAGAAATCAATTGCAAACGGTATTGATATTATAAGAATTTTTGATGCACTCAACGATGTAAGAAATCTTCGTACAGCTATCGAGGCTACCGTTAAGGAAAACGGTCACGTTCAGGCAGCTATTTCCTATACAATCAGCCCCGTTCATACAAATGAAACCTTTATCAATATGGCAAAAGAGCTTGAAGGAATGGGCGCAAGCTCAATCTGCATCAAGGATATGGCAGGTCTTCTTACCCCTTACAATGCATATGACCTTGTAAAGGGTATGAAAGAGGCTGTTTCAATCCCGATAGAGCTTCATACACATTATACAAGCGGTATTGCTTCAATGACTTATCTTAAGGCTATTGAGGCAGGTGTTGATATTGTTGACTGCGCTATGTCGCCATTTGCTATGGGTACAAGCCAGCCTGCTACAGAGCCGCTCGTTGCAACTCTTGAGGGTACACAGTATGATACAGGCTTGGACCTTAACCTTCTCAGTGAGATTGCTGATTACTTCAGACCTATCCGTGAGAGATATCTTGAAAGCGGTACACTTAATCCCAAGGCTCTTGCAGTTGATGTAAATACACTTAAATATCAGGTGCCGGGCGGAATGCTTTCAAACCTTCTTTCGCAGCTCAAGCAGCTTGGTGCAGAAGATAAATTCCAGGAGGTTCTTAAGGAAATACCCCGTGTGCGTGAGGATGCAGGTTATCCGCCGCTTGTTACACCGACAAGTCAGATTGTTGGTTCTCAGGCAGTGTTTAACGTAGTGCTCGGTGAGAGATACAAGAACGTTACTAAGGAATTCCGTGGTCTTGTAAAGGGTGAGTACGGCAGAACTCCCGTTGAAATCAGCGAAGAGTTCGCAAAGAAAATCCTTGGCGACGAGCCTCGTATTACAGGAAGACCTGCAGATGATATTCCAAACGAGCTTGATAAGTTCAGAAGCGAAATCGGTGAATATATCGAGCAGGATGAGGACGTGCTCAGCTACGCACTCTTCGGACCTGTTGCTACTAAATACTTTGAATTCCGTCAGGGAGAAAAGTATAAGCTTGATATGACACTTGGGGATAAAGAAAATAAAGTTCACCCAATGTAACGTCGCAGCAAGCTACGCTAAATTCAAAATGCCCGCTAATTTGGCGGGCATTTCTTGTACGCTTTGCTGCTGCTCCTTGTTTCGCAAAGAGTCACGTTCATATCGGCTAACGGCTTGTAGACGCACCGTTTTAACGCCGATTTATTCACTACCAACTCTTTGCGAGGCGCCTTGCGGCGCAATGCAAGCCGTGGCTCAGTTTGTTCGTTCTGCACTATTTTTATCCATCCCCAAATGATGGCTTTTTTTATGCAGAAAAAACCCATCAGGATTTATCCTGATGGGTTTTATTGCTTTTTTAATAATCTCTAAGAAATAAGGAGATTACTTGTTTTTAGCAAAGCACTCACTGCAGTAAACAGGTCTGTCGTTCTTGGGAACGAAAGGAACCTTTGCTTCACCGCCACATTCAGCGCAAACAGCAGTATACATTTCTCTGTTTTCTCTGAGAGATGCTTTCTTTGCAGCTCTGCAATCCTTACATCTCTGAGGCTCGTTCTGGAAGCCTTTTTCAGCATAGAATTCCTGCTCGCCTGCTGTGAACACGAATTCCTGTCCGCAATCTTTGCAGACTAAAGTCTTGTCTTCGTACATTTTCGATCTCCTTATCTTTACCTATAAAAATATTTTTACCCATTGCGGCTAGCTCGCCGCATATAGGGCATATAGCATTTGTAAATGCGTATCTTAGTTACTTATAAGCCTTTCAAACTTACGCTTGATACGCTGCAGGGCATTGTCAATTGATTTGGGTTCTTTACCGATTGCCTTACCTATACTTGTATAACTGTAGCCCTGCAAATAAAGGGACAGTACCAACAGCTCAAACTGTGACAGTATACGGCTCATCTCAAAGCCAAGGCTGTCCACCTTTTCTTTGTTAATGATAATTTCCTCAGGATTGGAATTTTGTGCAAAGCCGACCATATCAGCTATTGTGGAATTCTCATCCTCGTCGAAAACGGGTTTGTTTAATGAAACGTAAAAATTAAGAGGTGCATGCTTTTGTCTGTTGGCATTCTTGACGGCGGTGATAATCTGCCTTGTAACACATACATCGGCAAAAGTTTTAAACGAAACACCGCGCACCGAACTGAAGTCCCTGACTGCCTTGAACAGACCAATCATACCCTCCTGAACGATGTCATCCCTGTCGGCACCTGCAATATAATACGAAAGAGATTTATTACGTACAAAGACACGATACTTACTAAGTAAATAGTCAAGCGCCCTGTCATTTCCCTGCTGAGCCAAAACGGCCAGTTTCTCATCACTGAATGAGGCGAAGTTTTCAAACGAATATAAAGTATTCATAAAAAATCCCCCATTCATATATAACTATAACACTCAAAATTATTAATGTCAAGAAAAAAATACCGCTATGCACTTAAAAAGAAGCGCACAGCGGTACTTTTTTTGTAATGTTTTGGAACAAAATTGACTTCGTCAATTAAATGTTCGCTTCGCTCACCTTTTTATAAAGTGAATTTTGTTGTTACAAGCAATTGCTGACGCAATTTCCTATGTTATAAAAATCAGTCATCAAGATTATTTACGGTCATTTCCTGAAATTCACTGCGGCTCATTAAAACTCTTCTTGGTTTACTGCCCTCGTGAGGACCGATGATGCCACGCTCCTCAAGCTGGTCAATAAGTCTTCCTGCACGGGAGTAGCCAACCTTGAGCTTTCTTTGCAGAAGAGATGCACTTGCCTGACCAAGCTCAACCACAATCTCGATTGCCTGAGGAAGAAGGTCATCAGCATCGGAGTCATCGCTGCTTTGGTGATCATCCGCTCCGTTTTCAATATGTTCAATAATATCCTCATTATAATGAGCGAAGGAATCTGCCTTTACAAATTCAACAATTCTTTCGATTTCCTTATCGGATACAAATGCACCCTGAAGACGCTTGGGCTTGCTGGCGCCCATAGGAAGGAAAAGCATATCACCCTTACCTAAAAGCTTTTCGGCACCGCCCATATCAAGAATTGTACGGCTGTCAATCTGGCTTGATACGGAAAAGGCGATACGGCTTGGAACATTTGCCTTTATAAGACCTGTAATAACGTCAACTGACGGACGCTGTGTTGCTATAACAAGATGCATTCCCGCCGCTCTCGCCATCTGTGCAAGACGGCAGATGGAGTCCTCAACCTCGTGAGGGGATACCATCATAAGGTCTGCAAGCTCGTCAATAACTATTATAATCTGCTCAAGCTCTCTTTCTCCGCTCATAGAGGCGTACTCGTTGTATCCCTTTATGTCACGCACGTTTGCCGTTGCAAACATACTGTAGCGTTTAACCATTTCCTGAACCGCCCAGTTAAGTGCACCTGCGGCACGCCTTGGGTCTGTAACTACGGGAATAAGAAGGTGGGGGATGCCGTTGTATACGCCAAGCTCAACCACCTTGGGGTCAATCAGGATAAGTTTTACCTGATTGGGGTCAGCCTTGTAAAGAATACTTGTTATAAGGGAGTTTATACATACACTCTTACCGCTGCCCGTTGCACCGGCAATAAGCATATGAGGCATTTTAGAAATGTCCGATATTACGGGCTGACCTGCAATATCCTTACCCATTGCAAAAGCAGTTTTTGACGGAAATGAAGAAAACTCTTCACTGTCAATTACGTCACGCAGACATACCATTGAAGGTGTGGTGTTGGGAATTTCAATTCCTACTGCCGCTTTACCCGGGATAGGCGCCTCGATCCTGACACCGAAAGCTGCAAGGTTAAGAGCAATATCATCTGCAAGATTTACAATCTTACTTACCTTTACACCTGCGGAGGGCTGAAGCTCAAAACGGGTAACGCTCGGTCCCTTGCTGACTTCGAGCACCTTTGCCTCAACACCAAAGCTTTGGAGTGTGTCCACAAGCTTTTTCGCCTGTGTTCGAAGGTCCTCGGGCCTGTCCTGACCGCCTGCAGACGGTTTTGCCTTTGAAAGCAAATCAATAGGCGGGAAGGTGTAGTTTATATAATCTGACTCAATTTCATCATCGGTTACTTCAATGGGAGTTGTATCAGGCTTTTCCTCTTCAACACCGCCCGATGCCTCCATAGCCATTTTCTTTATATCGTCAGGAATTTCAGCATTGGGTGCAGATGCAGAGCCAGGTTTTTTATCCGTTTTATCGTCATAAAGGTTTATTTTAAATTCAGCTTGTCCAGATTGTGCCTCGCCATCTTCCTTCGAAGATGTACTGTCAGAAGGTGCGATGCGCACACGCCTCTTTTTCTTTGCCTCTGACTCCTCTTCAATGCCGTTAATCTTAATTTGACCTTCATCCTGCCCGTCTTTGTGCTGCCCCCGCTCGTCACGCATACTGCCTACGAAGCCTGCAACAGAGGTAGAGAGGAATTTTATAAAATTCGTAATAGGCTCAGTACCCGTAGCAGTTACAAAGCATATAAGACAAAAACAAACAAGAATTACAGATGCCCCCGTTGTGGAAACAAGTGCACGAAGGGGAAGAGAGAGCAGTGCCCCGATTATACCGCCTGACTCGCAGAGTTTTCCGCTGTAAACTGTGGTTTCTAAAAGTGAAACAAAAAACGAATTTTCGCCTGCAAAAAGTCCTGGGTTAAGTGTTGTGTAATAAAGTGTATGAAGTCCGCTTATACATAAAAGACCAAGCAATGCAAATACATAGCGGTGCTTATGAGGGGAAAGTGTGCCCCTTAAAAATGTATGTATCGTCGCAATCAGCAAAATTACGGGGATAGCGTAGCATACACCGCCAAGCATTATTGAGCCGAGGTTTTTAAGAAGCTTTCCGACTATACCGAATGCATTGAAGTAGTAGGAAAGGATAAAAACAACGGTTGCAAAAACAAGGCATATTGTACGGATTTCCTTTGAAGGATATTTAGCAACGGAAGCCTTTTTTGTAGAACGTGTCTTTGGCGTCGGGGCAGTATTTCTTGAAGAAAGCTTTTTGCCCGACGGGGAGAGAGCCGTCTTTTTCTTAGCAGTAGAAGATTTTTTTGTTGTAGTTTTTTTCATTTTTATAACCATTCCTTGAAAAGTATAGTATAAATTCAAAAGGGGATTGTTAAGGGGAATCCCCTTAACGTATAATCTGTCAAAACCGGGGGCGTGTACATCGGTTTTGACACCTATAAAGGGCTGGCACGGTGAGCGGTGCGCGAGCGAAAGCCCTTACCTCGAAAGAGCATATTTTGCCTTGCAAAATTTCTCTTTCGAAAGGATGACCTTGTCATCCTATATCGTGAAATTAAGAATTATTGCAAATATACCTGCGGCTATACAGTAGTATGAAAAATAGCTGAGCTTGCTTTTTTCAACAAGGCGCAGTAAAAACCTTATGGAGAAATATCCGCTGACAGCGGCAGTAATCATACCTACCGCCACAGGCATAAAGGAGAGGGTTTGCGTTTGAGCACTCACCATATCTTTTAAATCAAGCACCAATGCGCCTAAGATAGCGGGGATTGAAAGCAGGAATGAAAAACGCACTGCGGTGCTTTTTTCAAGCCTCGAGAAAAGTCCGCCAACGATTGTACTTCCACTACGGCTTATCCCCGGGAGGGTGCCGAGCCCCTGAAAGCATCCCACACAAAATGCCCGCTTTACCGACATTTCTTCAAGTGAAATATTTCCGCCTGCAAGCTTTTCGCTGAGGAAAAGAAGAATTGCCGTAACAATGAGGAATATTCCAATCTGCCAAAGCTGCGGATTTTCTATAATATCACCAAGGAACAGTGCCGCAAATACGGCAGGAATTGTTCCTGCTATAAGCATTACTATAAGTCTGCGGTATGTAAATTCTTTAAGTCTTAACCCCTTTCCTGTAAAGAAGTCTTTTACCATTGCGAAAAATGCCTTAATCATTTCCCATATATCATTCCAGAAAACTATAAATACCGCCGCAAGTGTTGCCACGTGCAGGAGAATGTTGAATGATAACAGGTTTGAGCTTTCCGGGTCCATACCCATAAGCTGACCTGCGATGGAAAGATGCCCCGAACTTGAAATCGGCAGAAACTCACTCACGCCCTGAATAAGGCCGAGTATAAATGCTTTTATAACTGTCACATAAAAACCCCCATTAAAACATATTAGTTTTATTATAGCACACTTTACATAAAAAATCTACTGTTTTTTATGTAATTTATTAGTCAAAATACACATATTGGTTGTTGACGGACAGGGGTATTTATGTTAAAATAAA
>JAEIGA010019330.1_pt1 | contig 10389 bp, 12 predicted proteins | sample 9270691 | NCBI WGS metagenome assembly JAEIGA01 (sample SAMN17057246, study PRJNA624740) | gut metagenome | biome: biome; isolation source: fecal sample | host: Bos grunniens | place: China: Xizang | collected 2019
CAGTTCAACCACGATATCAGGAATATAATCCTGTACCCGCACGAAGGAGCTGTCCGTAATTCCAGAAGGCGGGTCCTTGGGTTTTATAGGTTCCGTAGGCGGAACTGTGGGCTCCGTAGGAGGTTCCGTTGGAGGTTCCGTGGGAGGTTCCGGTGGAGGCATCGTCGGAGGTTCCGTAGGAGGTTCTGTAGGAGGTATCGTCGGAGGTTCCGTAGGAGGTATCGTCGGAGGTTCCGTAGGAGGTTCCGTAGGAGGTTCCGTCGGTTGAGTAACCGGCAAAGTCACAACTGTCACCTGTGTCGGCTGGGTAGTCACCGCCGTTGATTTCGGCGGCTCTGTGACCAGCGGAGCCGTGGTATCCTCAGTCTGTTTCGGTTCCGAGCCCAGGTTCCCGCCTATATGGCAGCCACAGGCACAGCACAGCGCCAGTGTTGCCAAGAAAAGCGTGATCGCTCTTTTCATGATAACTCTTTCCTTGATTACTTCTTTTTCTTTTCCTTGCGGGCATTTTTCCGCTCTTGATGCTTTTCTTTAATCGCTTTGTGTTTCAGTCTCAGGTGAGATTGAAGCACAGGCGGATGTGGTTGCAATTTATCCGGATCGATATTCCGATTCGTCAAACGGTTCTGTGTAAACTCCTTCAGCAAGGCGTAGATCACAGAGGCAAAGGGAACCATCAAAAGCATACCCACTATGCCAAAGAGTCCGCCGCCGATGGCGACAGCCAGCAGCACCCACATACCGGGTAATCCAATAGAACTGCCCACCACTCTGGGATAGATCACATTGCCTTCAAACTGCTGGATGATCAGGAACATGATCACAAAGGTCACTGCCTGCATGGGATCATTGACCAGAATGAAGAACGCACCAAGGATACATCCGGCAAAAGCACCAACCAGGGGTACCAGTGCCGTCACACAAATGATCAGGCAAATCAACGGAATATAGGGCATCCGGAAGATGGCCATGGCGATGACGAAAAGGAACGCCAGGATCACAGCTTCCAGGCACTGACCCGTAATGAAATTAGAAAAAGCGGAATTGGTCATCCGCAGGATTCGGACAGCTTCATCGCAGGTCCGTTCCGGCAATAAGGCATAGCCCAGTCTTCTTCCCTGCCGTGCCAGGATTTCCTTATTGCTTAGGCAATAGAAAGCAAAGACGATGCTGATGACCGCATTAACAATCGCACCGGTCACACTACCCACAGCAGAAATCGTGCTATTGACAATGGCAGACAAACTGTTGCCAATCGTGCTGACAACCTTCTCGATCAAGGTCGACCAGTTCAGCGACTCCAGGCCAATGGTCTCCGTGACCCAAGCCATCAACTCCGGCCGGTCATCCAGAAAATCGATGACCTTTCCCTCCAACCGGGTGAAGAATGGCGGTAGCTGTACCAACAGCGTATTGACTGTCTCCTCAACCTGGGGGATCAGCAGCATAATGACACCGGCAATCACAACGGCGATTGCCAAAATTGTCAGCAAAATTGCCAGCGTACGACGAAGATGGAGGGATTCAATCTTTTTCAGCCAACCCTCAAAGGCACGCATGGGCACATTCAGAACAAAGGCCAGGGCTGAGCCGACAACAAAAGGCATGATCAGGCCACTGATGAAGGACCAGACCGTCTTGACCCGTTCTTCCTCATGCAGCAGCCAATACAGAATGATACAGGCCGCAACACCGAAGAAAATATTACGAATGGTTTTCTTGTTCAGTTCCAAGTTTACCAGCCCCCTTTGTCAAAATTATACACTTCCGGCGGACAAAAGTCCAATGAATATTCTATAAATATTTTATCGAATCCCGGCTGATCTGTCAAGGACACATATTTTCCCACCAAGGCGCATAGAGTCACTTAGAGCACACAGCATCGGAGGGAAAATTATGGCAGATACCATCGAGGATCGGGTATGTGACCTGGCTGTGTACATAATCGAAACCGGCGCCACCGTTCGCGGGGCCGCAAACCACTTCGGCATCTCCAAATCCACTGTCCATAAGGACCTGCAGCAACGGCTGCCAAAGTGCAATCCTGCCCTTTATGCCGCCGTACGGCAGGTTTTGGATATAAATAAGCGGGAACGCCATATCCGCGGCGGGCTGGCCACCAGAAAGAAGTATAAAGGCAACTGAAAATATGCAGGATGCCGGAGCATCCTGCTTTTTTGTTAAAGATCATCCGCATCCTGCACCGGCTGCTCATCCGGATCCAGAGGTACACCAGTGTAGCTACCCTGAGGATCCGCAGCTACGGGCAATAAACCCACCATGTTCAGCGGCATGATCCGCTTCGCCATTTCCCTTTTCTTCTTATCTTTTTCCATACTTGTTCACCTCCCGCGGATAGTTTTCACTGAGAAACCAAAATAATTCCTAAAAAGATGTTGCTCAACAACCAATTGTCTTGTATAATATAGCCAGATATTTTTTAGGAGGTCATCACCTATGTACGATCGCAGCTATAATTTCTCCGCCGGTCCTGCCACCATGCCCGTTCCCGTTCTGGAAGAGATCCGGGATGAGATGCTCAACTATCGAGGCAGCGGCATGTCTGTCATGGAAATGTCCCACCGTTCCAAGATGTTCCAACAGATTTATGACGAAGCGGAAGCTGATTTGCGGGTCTTGATGGGTATTCCCGAAAACTATAAAGTGCTGTTCATCCAGGGCGGCGCCACGCTGCAATTCTCTATGGTCCCCATGAACCTGCTGAAAAACGGTGTTGCAGAATACATCGTCACCGGAGCCTGGTCCGAAAAGGCTTATAAGGAGGCCAAAAAGTTTGGTGATGTGCAGTGCATCGCTTCTTCCAAAGACCGCAACTATTCTTACATCCCCGATTGCTCCGATCTGCCGATCCGGGAAAACGCAGACTATGTCTATATCTGTGAAAACGAGACTATTCACGGCACCACCTTCCAGCAGTTGCCCAACACTAAGGGCAAGATCCTGGTTTCCGACCAGTCTTCCATGTTCCTTTCCAAGCCCTGCAATGTTGCGGACTACGGCATGATCTACGGCGGTGTGCAGAAGAATATCGGCCCTGCTGGTATGTCCATCGTCATCATCCGGGAAGACCTGATTCGGGAAGACCTGGACCCCAAAACTCCCGTTTATATGCGTTATGATACCCACGCCGGTGCCGGTTCCATGTACAACACTCCCAACTGCTGGGCCATTTATGTCTGCGGCAAGGTCTTCAAGTACCTGCTGAAGAACGGTGGTCTGGAAGCCATGGCCAAATACAACGAGGAAAAGGCCAAGGTGCTTTATGATTACCTCGATGCCTCCCAGCTGTTCCAGGGTACTGTGGATAAGGAAGTTCGATCTTTCATGAATGTCCCCTTTGTCACCGGTTCCAAGGAGATGGATGCGGAAGTAGTGGCCTACACCAAAGCCGCCGGCTTTGATAATCTAAAGGGTCATAAGTCCGTTGGCGGTCTGCGGGCTTCCATCTATAATGCTATGCCCATTGAGGGTGTGCAGTCGCTGGTAGAATGCCTGAAGCAGTTTGAAGCCGACCACAAGTAAGGAGGAGTAATATGAAGATTCTGATCACCGACGGCATGGACAAATCTGCCATCGACGCTTTGAAAGCAAACGGTCACGAGATTGTGGAGCAGTTTTATGCGCTCGAAGAGCTGGGTACCGCTCTGCGGGATTTTGATGCTGTTGTCATTCGTTCCGCCACCAAGATCCGCAAGGCGCAGCTGGAGGTTGCCAAGGATTCCCGTTTGAAGCTGATCATCCGCGGCGGTGTCGGTGTGGATAACATCGATGTTGCCGACGCAGAGGCCATGGGCATCGCCGTCCGCAATACCCCCAACGCCTCTTCCAATGCTGTGGCTGAGCTGGCCATTGGTCTAATGTTCTCCTGTGCCCGGTATATTTCCGTTGCCGGCCACACCATGCGGGAAGGCAAATGGGAAAAGAAAGCTTACGGCAAGGGCTTTGAACTGTACGGCAAGACCCTGGGTGTCATCGGCTACGGTCGCATCGGAAAACGCATCGGTGATATCGCCCAGGCCATCGGTATGAAGGTCATCGCCTATCAGCGCCATCCCAAGCCGGAGTACGAGTGTGAAACCATGCGTTTTGCCTCTCTGGAGGAACTACTCGCGAATTCCGACATTATCGCCCTGTCCACTCCCTCCCTGGGTGCACCCATCATCAACGAAGAAAACATCGCCAAGATGAAAGATGGTGTCGTAATCATCAATACCTCCCGTGGCGGCAATGTAGATGAAGATGCCTTGCTGGCCGCCCTGAACAGTGGAAAGGTCAAGGCTGCCGGTTTGGATGTTTGGGCCGAAGAACCCACCAGAAACGAAGCTCTTTCCCGTCATCCCGCTGTTTCCGCCACGCCTCACATCGGCGCATCCACGGTAGAAGCACAGAAGCGAATCGGCGATGAGATCGTTTCCATCATTGAGAATTTCTAATGTTTGAAGTTACATTACTTGCCATGGGCAAGCTGAAAGAAAAATTCTATATCTCCGCCACCGAGGAATACACCAAGCGGTTGGGCGCTTACTGCAAGTTCCATTTGCTGGAACTTCCGGAAGTGCGGCTTCCGGAGAACCCCTCCCCTGCCGAAATTGCCGCAGGGTTGGACAAAGAGGCGGAAACCATTTTCGCCAAGATTCCCAAAGGTGCGTACCTTTGTATCTTTACCCCGGAAGGTAAGGAACTCAGCAGCGAAGCCTTCGCCGAAAAACTGGCCCAGGTAAAACTTAGCGGCAAAAGCAGCATTTGCTTTTTGATCGGTTCCTCTTTCGGAATCTCCCCTAAGGTAAAGGCCGCGGCGGACTTTAAGCTCAGCATGGGACCCATGACCTTCCCCCACCATTTGGCTCGGGTTATGGTGCTGGAACAAATTTACCGTGCAGAAGCCATTCAAGCTGGAAGCAAATATCATAAATAGTTCGTGGCATTGCGAGCCGGTTATATTCCGGCTCGCAATGTTTTTTGCAGAGATACCTTGACAGGCGAGGTACTTTATGATATCATAGTGTCAAAGAAAGGAGGCGGTGAGATGTCCATTGCCGGCGATTTGATCCGTGGTCACACGGATGCCATCATTTTAGCCCGACTTCTTCAATCAGACAGCTACGGTTACGAGATCAACAAAACCGTATCCACTCTCTCAGACGGCCAATTTGAACTAAAAGAAGCCACCCTCTACACCGCATTCAAGCGGCTGGAAGAAACTGGCTGCATCGTTTCCTATTGGGGCGACAGCGGCGCCGGTGCCCGCCGGCGGTACTACACTATCACCCCGGAAGGAAAAGCCTTCTGCCGCCGATTGCTCGCAGAATGGCAGGAAACCAAAAAAATTATGGATAAACTATTGGAGACGGAGGAAACAGTATGAAAGACCAACTGAAACAATATGTGGACCTGCTGTTTGCCGGTTCGCCGGAAAATGAAGATATGAAGCAGGAGATCCTGCAGAACACTCTGGATAAATACGACGACTATATCGACCAGGGAAAAACCCCGGAAGCCGCCTACCGCCTGGCCATCTCCGGTATTGGAGATGTGAACGAGGTCCTGAGTTCTTCCGCCCCTGTCGAGCCTACTTCTCCCGTTCCTCAGCAAAGTAGATACACCCAGGAGCAGCGCAAACATATGCGGGCCACCGCCATCGGTATGTATATTGCCTCCGTCATTCCCGTGATCGCGCTGAATGATATTGGAAATGGAGCCATCGGTGTTTGCCTAATGTTCATGCTGCTTGCTGCCGCCACCGTACTGATCATCCTTGCCTCCAGAGAAGAAGAAAAAGAAAAGGAAAATGAAAAAGAAGACGGTCCCAAGCACCCCATCTACAAAGCCTACAAAGCCCTCTCCGGTGCTGTGACCCTGGCTATTTACCTGCTGGTGAGTTTTGCCTCTGGTGCCTGGCATATCACCTGGCTGATCTTCCCCATTTCCGCTGCCATCGACGGAATCGTCAAAGCAATCTTCCAGTTGAAGGGGGAGCATCATGAACCGTAATGCCATTGCAAAAATCGTAATCTATTCTCTCGTTGCGCTGATCCTCACAGGCATTCTGGTGTCCGGGCTGGAAGACAGCATCGATTTCGAAGGAAACGGAACACCCGTAGATTACGAAAAGATGATCGACGCTTCCGTCATTGATGCCATTGAAATCAACTGGGCCGCAGGCAATGTGGTGGTAAAAGCCGAGGATGTTAACTGCATTATCCTCCGCGAAACAGCCGATCACGAGATTAAAAAGCCTATGACCTATGTTTGCGGCAACCGCACCCTGATGATCAACCACAGCGACCAAACCACTATTGCACCTTTCCAAAAGATCCAGGAGAAAAATCTTGTAGTGATCGTACCTATTGATTGGGTCTGCCAGTGGCTGGACATTGACGGTGCCGGTCTGGAAGTGACTATCAACGGCATAACTATCCAGGAATTGAACGTGGACGGCGCCGGCATCATTTTGAATGCCTCCGGCGACATTAAGAAAATGGACATAGACGGCGCAGGCTGCGATGTGACCGTATCCTACCCCAAAGCACCCAAGGAACTGAATCTGGACGGTGCCGGCTGTGTTCTCAACGTCTCCCTGCCCGATGGCTGCGGCTTTGCCGTAGAGATGGACGGTCTGGGTTGCACCCTGGATACCGATGCAGAAACCCGGAAGATTGACAGTGAAATTGTCCATGGTGATGGTAATTTTAAGATTGAAGTCAGCGGCATGGGCTGCGATATCACCATATAATAAATCAAGTGCGTTGCCCATTTGTGGGCAACGCACTTCTCTTTTCTCCCCCAGGGTGAAAGGAGGCATTTTTATGAGCAAATTGGACATTTACGCAAAAGACAGCACCGATCGCTTGCAACCAAACTTCAGGCTCAGCGAGTTTTCCTGCAAGTGCGGCACACGAAACTGTCAAATCGCCCTGCACGACCCAAACCTCAGCCGTCTGCTACAAGTGCTGCGGCAAGAGTGCAAGAAACCCGTCACCATCACCAGTGGCTACCGCTGCCCGGAACACAACAAGCTTGTTGGTGGCAGTGCCACATCCTACCATGTCAAAGGAATGGCAGCAGATATCCAAGTTGCAGGAGTTCCGCCCAAGCAATTGGCGCAGTTGGCAGAAAAAGTGGGGTTTTCTGGAATTGGGCTCTATGATACCTTTGTCCATGTTGATACACGGCCTAGGAAATACTTTTGGAATCAAAAAACCGGCGAATCCGTAGCAACATTTCAATCCAAGCCATAAAAGAATGCCAGCCGGTGTCTCCGGCTGGCATATTATTTAGAATTCTCCTGCATCATACATCACAGCGCTGAGGGCACACAGCGGTGCTGTTTCACAGCGCAGGATCCGCTTTCCCAAGGTACATACCCGAAGTCCGGCATCCATTGCCTGCTGCACTTCCCGCTCCTCCAAACCGCCCTCCGGGCCTGTCAGCAGGCTGACGGTAGTATACTCCCCTTCCAAGGCCATTTTCAGCGTTGTAGCTCGCTCATTTTCATAGAACATTAGCGCTCTATCCGCCTCTGCCGCCCTGGCCAAGGCCGCTGAGAAGCTGGGCAGCACCAAGACTTGCGGAATACGACCACGGCCGGACTGCTCTGCCGCAGATGCCGCGATTTTCTGCCAGCGCTCCAGCTTTTTACCCAAGCTCTTTTCATCCGGACGGGAAATACAACGGGCGGAGGGAAACGCAATGATCTCATAGGCACCTAATTCTGTTGCCTTCTGGATCACATGCTCCAGTTTGTCCGCCTTTGGGAATGCCATGTAAACACTGACCAAAACCGCAGCTTCCGTGTCTGACTCTTGCCGCTGCTTCACCACCAGGCTGATCTGTCCGGGGCTAACATCACTGATGGTGCAAAGGCACTCCTGTCCTTGCCCATCGCAAACCAGAACTTCTTCCCCATTTTTCAACCGCAGCACTTTTGCGTGCTGCGCATTCTCGCCCGTGAGTACCAGAAAAGATGCCTGCATCTCCTCTGGAGTAACAAAGAAACGCGTCATAACCTATCCTCCGCATGGATCTTTTCCCTAGCGTACCATAGGTAGATCAGTATGTCAAGAATTCTCAGGTCATTGCTTTTCGTAAACGATCTTGCCATCCACAATGGTCATTCTGGCCGCAGCCCCCAGTGCCGTGATAGGATCCGCTGTCCAAATGACTATATCGGCATCCTTTCCGGGTTCCAGAGAGCCCACGCGGTCAGCAATGCCCAATGCAGTTGCTGGACGAATCGTGATAGACTTCCAAGCTTCCTCCGGGTCAAGGCCGCCGTCCACCGCCAAACCGGCACACATGGGCAAATACTGCAGCGGAATCACAGGCGCATCTGTAATGATACTGACAGGAACACCGGCTTCATGCAGCACCTTGGCAGTTGCGAAACTCTTATTGGACAGTTCCACCTTGGACTTAGAGCCTAAAGACGGACCAACAAAGGCAGGATAACCTTCCTTCGCCAGTTCATCGGCAATAATAGCACCATCCGTGCAGTGATCCAAGGTCAGCTTTACACCGAATTCCTTGGCAATACGAATGGCGGTAAGGATGTCATCTGCCCGGTGGGCATGGGCTTTCAGAGGGATTTTTCCTTCCAAAACCGGGATCATAGCTTCCAGTTTCATATCAAATCCAGGATTTTTGCCGGCAGCCTTATCTTCCAAGTAACGGCGAGTCTTAAACAGCAACTCCCGCAGCAGAGCTGCCACGCCCATGCGGGTCATGGGCGCCTTTTTACCGCCCTGACCATAGCAACGCTTAGGATTCTCGCCAAAGGCGCATTTCATCGCCACCGAATCTTTGAGAATCATATTATCAACACGATTACCGCAAAGCTTAATCACCACAAAAGTACCACCCACCACATTGGCACTACCGGGTCCGGTGCATGCAGTGGTGACACCGCCTTGAATTGCCAATCCAAATGCTTCATCCTGGGGATAGATAGAATCGATGGCGCGCATTTGCGGTGTCAAAGGGTCAACAATTTCATTATAGTCCATGCCTTCCCAGCCGACCGCTTCATTGTCCAGGCCAATGTGGCAATGGGCATCAATGCAACCAGGAGTCACCAAGGCACCCTTTGCGTCCACAATCGCACAGCTCTCAGGCGGTACCAGCTGCTCGCCAACCGCAGCGATTTTCCCGTCGTCGCCGATCAGAATATCACCCTTCAGAAGGTCCGGGCCGCTCATTGTCTTAATATGTCCGTTTCGAATGAATAGCATAATGTTTCCCCCTTATCTGTAATGTGCCAAGTATAGCACATCCACGAGAGAATGACAAGTGTTTTTGTATCAACCGCCATCACAAATCACATCAAACTCCCAACCTTTCCTCTGGTTGGCCTTTTCTGGTTCACACACCCAAAAAGAGGCCATCCATTCGGATGACCTCTTTTTTGGGTAAACGGCAATTATAGATACAATTTATTGCGAACTCCGGACAATTGACATATTAGTGAAAACTGTCTAACCGAATATAGAACAAACAAGTTCGTTTTTTCATGTGGAAGAAATAAAAATCCCTCTGGAACCATGTAACCATGATTCCATAGGGAGATGGTGCGAGAGATGGGACTCGAACCCACACGGCGTAACCACACGCACCTCAAACGTGCTTGTCTACCATTCCAACACTCTCGCAAAGCGTACTCATGTATTATAGCCATAGCAGATTGTTTTGTCAACAACTTTTTCTGGTCACAGGCCGCCTTCCTAGGTTGATCTGCATAATCAAATCTTAAGAAACACTTATAGAAATCTATATTGACACTTTTTGTAATCTTTGGTATCATTTTTGTAATTTTTTAAAAACGAGGCGATTACAGTGCAATTATGGACATATGAGCACGCGGTATCTCTCCTGCCTGCTTTGGGCGGGATGATTATTGTTGCTGCGCTGCTCCGTTTTTTCATAGGTAATAAGGATATACAAATCCGTATGATTCCCTTTCATATTCTTAGCATCCTGATTGTCTTACTGGAAGTCGGTAAGCAAGCAGTATCTTTCCACCGGGGCTATGATCTGTATCACCTCCCCTTTCATTTCTGCTCACTATTTATTTTTGTACTGCCATTTATGTCTATCTACCATGGTCGGTATTTGCAAATCGTCCGTGGCATCACTGCATCGCTCTGCACTGCAGTCTTCTTGCTCATGATTCTCTATCCCAATTTAATCTTTAGCGCCAGCGATGTACAGAATTTCTCACAGGATTTCCTTTCATTCCACACTGTAGTATTCCATATCATTGTTATGCTTGCACTGATTCTCATTCTGGCCTTGCGACTTCACGAGCCACAAAAGTCAACTGAGCCAAAAGCGATCATCGTCTTTACCATTGTATTCTGCGTTGTATCCGCCACA
>JAEIGA010019331.1_pt1 | contig 10389 bp, 9 predicted proteins | sample 9270691 | NCBI WGS metagenome assembly JAEIGA01 (sample SAMN17057246, study PRJNA624740) | gut metagenome | biome: biome; isolation source: fecal sample | host: Bos grunniens | place: China: Xizang | collected 2019
CCACCCAATGCGATTAAAAGAGCATCGGGAACCAAACTGGAGCCATTGCCTTCAAACATTAGCGAAGGAACAAGGAATGCGATTGAAACTTCGTTGAATATTCTTGTGGAAAACCGTCCACAGAGCATAGAGGAATTCCTCAAGGCATTAGAATTTAAAGAAGTAACAGAAGAAGAGGGGACAGATATAGAAGCTTCAAAAATAAAGAATGAAATCAACGGTCATGAATATGTTGACCTTGGCTTGCCGTCAGGGATAAAGTGGGCTACGTGCAACGTTGGAGCAAACAGCCCAAAAGAATACGGAGACTATTTTGCCTGGGGAGAGGTAGAGCCGAAAGAAGAATATACGGAAGAAAATTATCGGCATTGTGCTGTTAAGAGAGGCTTTTTAGGAATTAAGCGTACTGAATATGAATTTATAGGTGATGACATATCAGGAACAGAATACGATGCTGCGCGAGCCAACTGGGGCGGCAGCTGGCGACTTCCGACAAAAGAAGAATTAGAAGAGTTGGAAGAAAACTGCACCTGGAGCTGGACCACACAGGGCGGCAAGAAAGGGTATAAGGTTACGGGTCCTAACGGCAACAGCATCTTCCTTCCTACTGCGGGTTGCCGTTACGGGACTACGCTCTACGGCACTGTAGAGAACGGCTACTATTGGAGTTCGACGCCTTACGGGAGTGTTACCGATGGCGCGTACTCCCTTGACTTCAATAGTGGTCGCCAGAATGTGGATTGGGACTTCCGTTACTACGGTCAAAGTGTTCGTCCAGTCTCAGAATAAAAGCGAAGCGCATCCGATTCATTTAATTCATTTGATTCATTTCCGTCGGGCATTTAAAGAGCCCGACGTTTTTTTTGAATTTTAGAACTTCAGAATTCTAGCATTTTTTTTAAAATCAACTGATAGTTTTTTAAAAATAACAGTCTCTATGATAGAGAAAATTATTTAAAAACATTAGCAGTTGTGCCCGACACGAATAAGGGTTTAAAAAGATGAAAAAAATATTTTTAATGTTAGTTGTATTATCAGGTATGTCCTTAACAGCAAACGCACAATGGGGTGCAAGGTATTATTATCCGTCATATTCAAGTGATCCATGTGTACAGTCAAGCATAATGCTAGCACATTCGTCAAATTGGGTGAATCAAAATTGGCAGATGATTAATAATCAGACGCAATGGCTGAATAGTAATGGTTATTATGGAAATAATACCTATTATCAACAGCCACAGTATGCTCCTGAACATAATCATAGTAACTATAGCGGCCGCACCCCTAAGACCTGCGGGCTTTGTGATGGCAAGGGCACGATAGCGCAAACAGGAACAACATTTGGCTTGTCGGGCACCGAGTGGTGCAGCGAATGCGGCAAGACTGTTTCGGTAGGACACTATCATGAGAAATGTCCGAGCTGCAATGGAGCAGGCAAGTGGTAAAAAAAACTGTGCAGATTAAAAATGAGGGTGTCATCGATATAAGTGGCATCCTTTCTTGTTGATAAGACCAGATGCTGAATGAAGAAATAAAATAAAAATCCGCTAAGTGTGGAATCTTGTAAAAAATATTATTTTTGTGAATGTGATGATAAAAGAGATAATGTAATAAATATATTGAAGATTATGCATTTAAAACCAGGCACATTACTCCAGAGCGGGAAGTATAGAATAGTCCGCTTCATCAACAGCGGCGGCTTCGGCTGCACGTATGAGGCTGTACATACGAGCTTGGACGACAGGTTCGCTATAAAGGAATTCTTCGTGAAGGACTTCTGCAACAGAGACGAGAATACGTCATACGTCACAGTAGGGACAAACAGCAAGAAGGCTTTGGTGGAGAAGCTGAAGAATAAATTCATTAAGGAGGCCAAGTCTATAAGGAAGCTGCATCATAACGGCATAGTAAAAGTAAGTGACGTTTTTGAAGAGAACGGCACAGCCTATTACGTCATGGATTACATAGAAGGCAGGTCGCTGAGCCAGCTCATAGACGAGAAAGGAAGACTGACGGAGACAGAAACCATGAGATATATCAGAAAGATTTCTGAAACGCTTAAATATGTCCATTCCAAAGGAATGCTTCATCTTGATATAAAGCCTGGCAATATCATGATAGATGAAGAAGACAATCCCATCTTGATAGACTTCGGCACTTCGAAGCAGTATGACGAGGAATCAGGAGAGAACACCTCAACCTTGTTGGGCAAGACGCCAGGCTATGCGCCATTGGAGCAGATGGACAATTCAGTTCAGAAATTTTATCCTGCCACGGACATATATGCTTTGGGAGCTACCATGTACAAGATGCTGACAGGAATAACGCCACCCAATGCGATATCAAGAGCTGCAGGAAGTAAGATGGAGATGCTTCCTTCCAAAATAAGCAGAAAAACGAAGACTGCTGTTTATACATCGATGCAGATTCTTAAAGAGGGCCGTCCGCAGAGCATAGAGGAATTCCTTAAGTCTTTAGATGTGAAAATTGAGACAGAAGACGAGGTGACAGACATAGACATATCAGTAGTGCCAGATCCTGCACCGGCTCCTGGGCCAGGACCTACGCCCAATCCAGTACCACCACCGGGACCGACGCCAAAGCCGAAAAAATGGCTTCAGATGTTTATGATATCATTATCGTTAATAGGTGTAATAGTACTTGTGTTTATAATGAAACCTATAAAATATGAATGCAAATATGTTGACTTAGGCTTGAGTGTGAAATGGGGTGATTGCAATATAGGAGCAGACAATGCATACGACTATGGTGAATATTTAAAATTGGGGAAAGCCAACCGTAAACAAAATTCAACATGGCGTCTTCCGACCATAGCAGAACTAGAAGAGTTGAAGAAGAACTGTACCTGGACTTGGACTACGCAAGGCGGCAAGAAAGGGTATAAGGTAACTGGCCCTAACGGCAACAGCATCTTTCTTCCTGCTGCGGGTTGTCGTAACGGGGCATCGCTCCTCGCTGGAGAGAGCGGGTACTATTGGAGTTCGACGCCTTACGGGAGTGATACCAATCGCACGTACTACCTTGGCTTCAATAGTAGTGGTCAGTACGTGGATTGGTACAACCGTTACTACGGTCGAAGTGTTCGTCCAGTCTTAGAATAAAAGCGAAGCGCATCCGATTCATTTAATTCATTTGATTCATTTCCGTCGGGCATTTAAAGAGCCCGACGGCCAAATACCGGCGAAGCAGGTTTTTTTAAAAAGACAACAAGACCACAAGACCACAAGACTACAAGTTGTAGGGGTGATGGAGTGCTGGAGTGATGTGTTTTTTTTACCAAAAAAAACAATTTCGTGAAGTTTCGTGAGGTTTAGTGGATGTTATTTTAAAGACTACAAGACAACAAGACCACAAGACTACAAGTTGTAGGGTTTTGAGATTTTAAGTTTCTGAGTTTTTAAAGCTACAAAAAATAATTCCTAATTCCTAACTCCTCATTCCTAATTAAAAAAACTTTACCTTTGCGACATTACGAAATGATATAAAAAAACAAAATATTATGCATTTAAAACAAGGCACATTATTAAATAACGGCACTTATAGGATAGAGAAAGTTCTTGGCCAGGGTTCCTTCGGTATAACGTATTTGGCTTCATTGGAAATCAAAGGTGCGCTTGGAACAATAAGCAGCACCTTGGTGGCTGTCAAAGAGTTCTTCATGAAGGATATCAACGGCAGAGAAGGCTCCGTGGTGACATGCGGAAGCAAAGGCGGATTTTATGAGGACTATAAGAGGAAGTTCGTTAGAGAAGCAAAGAATCTTAGCCGATTGAACCATCCTAATATCATAAAGGTGATGGACTTGTTTGAGGCAAACAATACTGCCTATTACGTGATGGAATATATTGACGGAGGCAGTTTGGATGAGTATATAAAAGAACAAAATGGTCTTTCGGAAAGCATGACTATGAAATGTTTCAAAGGGGTAGCATCGGCATTGTCGTATATGCATGAAAACAAGATGTTGCACCTGGATCTTAAACCATCCAATATAATGCTTCGTAAAAATGGAGAGACTGTTTTGATAGATTTTGGACTGTCAAAACAGTATGATGAAAACGGAAATCCGGAATCAAGTACAAGCATAGGAGGCGGCACTCCTGGTTATGCGCCTATGGAGCAAAGTAACTACCACGAAGGAAAAGACTTCCCTGTCACTATGGACATATACGCCTTGGGCGCAACTTTATTCAAAATGTTGACAGGTGTTCGCCCTCCTGAAGCATCTGTTATATTCAACGAAGGCTTCCCTTATGATATGTTAAAAGCCAGAAAGATTAATCCTGAAACTATTGGCATTATAGCAAAGGCCATGTCTCCCGCTAAAAAAGACAGATACCAGCATGTAGGATATTTAATATCTGAGTATATCAATTGTTTCACAGACGAAGATACACATGTAGATGACAGGTCTAAGAAAGATGAAAATGATGAGAAGACAGAAGTTGAAATAACTTATGATAAAAAAAATAATACGATAAAGAACATAAAATCCCTTTTGCAGACAAGACATTGGTTTGTAAGTATTATGTTGCTTGTTGCATTTGTGACTGCTATTGGTGTGGGAATTGGAACAACAGTTATGCTGGAAGGTAGAAATTACTTTTGCTTATCTTTAAATTTGATGATGGCTGTTTTTTTGTGTTTAGGTATCATTGGCTTGATGGCAAATAAAAGATTTGGATTTAGCATTATGTTATTGTCAACAACAATAGGCTGTTTGGCAATGGATTGGGTGTTTGGAGATTTTGATATAGCATATATCAATTTCATGTGGTATATGTCGATAACAGCTGTTTTAGGCTTGACGTTTTTTGTTCGCAAAAACAAGGCTAGCGCATGGTCAAAATTAGAAAAAGTTAATCATGCAAGATGCAAATACATAAGGATAGCTACAGTAGTGTTGATAGTGTTGACATTCTTCTCTCAAATAATATATCCAGTTAGCGTATCATCTAAAGACTCAGGCCTTGAATGGACTAGATATGATGATATAATAGATATTTATGAAGCTAATCAGGATGTGAGCAAAAAAAATAAAATTTAATTTGAAATGTTATAATAAATATATATATTTGCGAGATACGAAGTGATATGTTTAATGTTTATAAAAGAAAAGTTATTATAAAGTTTTTTTTGATATACTGATAGATTATAATGGATAATATCTCTTTACCAATGTAAATCTTTTATGACAGAAAACATTTATTATTAACAATTAAAAACGTATGTTTATGGAAGACAATGGTAACAAAAAGAATGTAGATGTAGTATCTGGTGCAAGTGCAGCAGTAGGATCTACAATAGGTATGGTAGCAGGAACTTTTATAGATTCGGAACTTCATGCAGCAGAAGTGGTGCCAACACCAATGCCAGAACCAGCACCGGCACCAATGCCATCATCAACTATATCAGAAGAAACTCCAGTTACGGTAACGTCAGTGCAAGAAGAAACTGTAACAGAACCTGTATCACAATCTCAACATAATAATAGTAATAATAATACAGAGATAGAAGTGATGGCATATGAGACAGTGACAGATGAATACGGCAATGAAATGGATGTGGCTCTTCTTGATGTAGATGGACAGCAAGTAATGCTATTTGATGTCGATAAGGATGGAACTGCTGACGTTATGGTTGCAGATGCCAATTCTGACAATATGATTGATGATAACGAAATTGTAGATGTGGTAGATTACAACATTTCTATGGATACATTTGAAAAAGAAATGGGCAATGACTATACCAACGAATCATTAGCATATAATGATGACTATGTAAATGATGCTGATGTAACAGATTTTATGGCGTAACAATTTAAATTTATAATTATGAAAAAGTTAAGATTATTATCATTATTAGTCCTTATGACATTGTGTACAGTTGTTTCAGCACATGATTTCACAATAGCAATAGATGGACAAAAAGTTTATTTCAATATATTGAATAAATCGAATAAAACAGTTGAAATAACATATAATGGAAGCATAGTTGATAAAGATCCTACCTATTATGAAGGTGAACTTAAGGTTCCATCAAAGGTAAAATATAATGGAACGGTTTATACGGTTGTAGGTATTGGCCCTAAGGCTTTTGCAGGCGCAGATAAACTTACAGCAATAGAACTGCCTTTGGGAGTTGATAAGATTGGAGATTTCGCTTTTGAAGGATGCACTTCGTTGGCTAAGATAATCTTCCCTGGCAATGTTGTTAAATTTGGACAAGGCGTCTTCTTTAAATGCGACAAAATTCAGAATGTATCATTTGGCAGCGAATGGACAGAAGTTGATCTTAAAATGTTTAGATGGAGTGACAGCTTGACAGTTGTAAATATTCCAGCAAAAATGGAAAAGATATTAAATTCCAAATCTGTTAAAAAGCTTGAAATCTTTGCAGCTGATGTCAATAATTCATATTTTACAACATTAGAAGGTGTTTTGTACTCGGCAGACAAAGAAACTCTTTTAAGTTGTCCTAGAGCATATAAAGGCAAGGTGGTTGTTGCAGATGGAACGAAAAATATCGCTAAAGGCGCATTCAATTACTGCAATGATGTAGTTTCAGTCGATTTGCCAGAGTCAATTGAGTCAATGTCATTCAGAACATTTTTCAGAATGTCATCTCTTAATGAGATTATCATCAGAAATCAAAATCCTATTGCAACAGCAAAAATATCAGGAGAAGAAGTTTTCTTGTTGCAGGTTTCAAATCCGGAATTGGAACTCATAGTCTCAAAATCAGCTAAGAAAGCATATAAAAAAGCAATGAACCTAAAAGCTGGAGAATATACCGACTTGAATGAAGATATACCATATTTCGTTGAATTGTCTGAAATGCCTAATTTCGTAAATTTAGTGACTGTAAGAAAGTTTTAATCTTTAATATAAAAATAGTATAATCATGAAAACAAGATATTTAGTTATAGCTGCAATGATGATGCTGTTGTCAATGCCAGCATTTGCACAAGAAGAAAATCGCACTAATGATTCAATTGCAAGATTTGTTAAAATCAAGGAATTGAAAATAAAAAAAGATAATCTTATCAAGCAAATTAAGATGGAAGATGCAAAGCGTGATATGAGTATTGATGGCGTGACATTTGAGTCACAGGAAAGACTTAATGACATCCAAGATTCTATCTGCCTTGATCTTCGCTCTCAACTGGTGTCTATTGAACTTGAAATTAAAGAGTTGTCTCCTAATGATGTTACAGGAGCTATCAACAAGCATATGAATAAATTGAATGCCAATTCTCAACCAATAAATAAAAAAGAAGAATAAAAACTTGTAACCAATGAGACTTCTGCTGATGAATATGAAAAGATTGTTGTCTATAGCATTCCTTATATTGTTGGCCCCTTGTACCTTAAAAGCAACCACATACCTTGTTTCGGTCGGAATATCAAATTATCCTGGTACATCTTTGGATTTGAATCTTCCAGCTAATGACGCGCAGACAATAACATGGGTGTATTCTAAAAATAAGGATCTTAGATATTGCCAATTGCTTAATGAGAATGCAACCCGAGCAAATATAATCAAAGCTATGGATAAAGTCTTTTCAATGGCCAAGGCAAATGATGTGGTGGTGTTGTATTACAGCGGACACGGATATGAAGGCGGATTTAGAGTTTACGATACTAATCTTAGCTACAACGAAATACGTGAAGCTATGTCAAAAACCAAATGTAAAAATAAAATGATATTTGCAGATGCATGCTTCTCAGGACAATTGCGTTCAAATAATAATAATGGTAGAGCAAACGAATCTGCTAAGAAAGCCAATGTGATGCTTTTCCTTTCATCAAGAAATGATGAGGTGTCAATCGAAAACTCGGCAATGAAAAATGGATTCTTTACAACATATCTGCAAAAAGGTCTCAAAGGAGCAGCTGATAAAAATGAAGATAGAATAATTACAGCAAAAGAATTGTTCGATTACGTACATAAAAATGTGATAAGAATTTCAAATAATCAGCAACATCCTGTCATGTGGGGAAAATTCTCCGACAATATGCCGGTTATGAAATGGTAAAAAATACAAATGATAATAATTAAAAAATAACAGTTATGAAAATAAAATGCCCATATTGTGGAAAAATATTAGAAGTAAAATCCAAAACAGATGAAAAAATAAATCTTGCAACAACACTGGCATGTCCACTCTGTAAAAGTAAATTCAGCTTGAGTGAATGTGAAAGAGTTAAAGAAGAAGGAGGAAAGCCAAAGTCAGGTTCAGGAGAAGGAACAGAAGTTAACCTGGGTAAACACATAAAAGGAGAGCTTAAAGTTCTCAACTCCAATCTTCCCAACTTCAAACTTAAAGAAGGCAGTAATGTTGTTGGAAGAAAAGCGCAGACTTCACAGGCTGATGTCCAAATTCCAGCAGAAATACCTGCAGGCCAAGAAAAACATAGATTCAGCCGCGAACAGATTGTTATAAATGTCGTCAAGACACCTAAGGGTTATGTCCATAAAATGTCTTTGTATAAAAGCAAGGTGAATGCAACATACTACAATAATGTTGAGCTACAGTATGGCAATTCATATATATTGAAAGATAATGACATAATCAAATTCCCAGATAATATTACAGTGAAGTTCGTTATGCCAGATTCAGAAGGAACAGAAATAGATTGATAACATAAAATATAATAACAATGAAATATACCTTAAAAGCATATAATATATGGGAATTGGGAGCTAGAGACAACCAGGAAGATTCTCTTTTCCCAGCCTTTGGCAAATTAAGTGAAAATGACAGACTGTTTATCGTTTGTGACGGTATGGGCGGACATTCGGATGGCGAAGTCGCAAGTAAGACCGTATGTGAAACGATGAGCGACTATATAATGAAAAATGTGGCAGACCAGGAAGGCGAGTTCACTGATGATGACTTCAAGGATGCATTGAACGCCGCTTATCTTGGACTTGATGCCAAAGATAATGGAGCAGAAAAGAAAATGGGCACGACACTCACTTTCCTCAAGCTTCATAGTCAAGGTGCTACGATAGCTCATATCGGAGATAGCCGCGTATATCATATACGCCCAGGAAAAGACAATAACGATACTCAAATACTTTTCCAAACCCTTGATCATTCTCTGGTAAACGACTTGGTGAAAATAGGTGAGATGACACCAGAAGAGGCAAAGACATCTCGTCAGAAAAATATCATAACAAGAGCAATGCAACCTAATGGAGAACATCGCCATAGAGCTGATATATATCATACTGTTGATATAAAGCCTGGCGACTATTTCATGCTTTGTTCTGATGGTATTCTGGAACAAATGGAAGATGATAACATCAAGTTCATATTCTCTGAAAAAGCAGGTGACGATGAAAATAAGGTGGATATGATTATAAATCTGACAGAAAACAATCGCGATAATCATACCGCTATCATTGTTCGTATCACCGATGTGATAGACCCGCTTCCTGTCCCTGAACCAAAACATGAAGAAGAACAATTTTTGCCAGCAGTGACTGATGAAACCGATAATGTTGTGTCAAATGATGATGAACCAATATCGGATCCTGTAATAGAAGATGAAAAAAAAGTAGGCTTTTTTGAAAATATGCTGAACAACATCTTTAAAAATCATGTGATTTCTTCTATTGTAATTGTAGCTTTGCTGGCAATTGTAAGTTTAATTATCATCTTTAGGAATACTAATGAAAATAAGGTTAATGAGGCTATAAAATCAGATTACAATGAATATATTAATTTTTTAGAATCTGGAGATAAAGCATATAAATCAACTGAATTTTCATTAGCAATCGAAAATTATGGAAAAGCGGAGGAAATTGAGAAAAAATACTCTGCTTCAGAGCATGCTGAAAAATTTGCAGGTAAAGCGACAGAAAAGCTGGCATTGGTTAGAAAAGAAATACAGCAATTACAACAAGAGAACGAAGCATTAAAAGCAGCAGAACAAGCTCGTCTTGAAAAGGAAAAGAAAGAACGCGAAGCTGCAGAGAAAGCTCGTCTTGAGAAGGAGAGGAATGAACGCGAAGCTGCAGAGAAAGCTCGTCTTGAAAAGGAAAAGAAAGAACGCGAAGCCGCAGAACAAGCTCGTCTTGAAAAGGAAAAGAAAGAACGCGAAGCCGCAGAGAAAGCAGGGGCGGAAAGGCTTATACAACAAGTAAAGAGTGGAACAGAAACTTCTGAACAGAATAATGCAACACAGCAAATTATGAATCAAGTATTGCTGCCTGCATCAACGGCTATAGATACACTTGAAAATGAGCCTGTGAATAAAAACGATTCTACAACAGTATCTCCTGAAAATTGATTTGGGAGATATATTTATTAAAAGAAAAACAAATAAGATTATGTCATTGGAAGGTAAAACAATATTA
>JAEIGA010019332.1_pt1 | contig 10389 bp, 28 predicted proteins | sample 9270691 | NCBI WGS metagenome assembly JAEIGA01 (sample SAMN17057246, study PRJNA624740) | gut metagenome | biome: biome; isolation source: fecal sample | host: Bos grunniens | place: China: Xizang | collected 2019
TAAGTAAGTAAGTAAGTAAGTAAGTAAGTAAGTAAGTAAGTAAGTAAGTATTTATCTTATATTTTTTACATTTCTACTTCACAAAATATGAAAAATATTACACTATATAGGAACAATATAATAAATAAGGAGTGTTACCCAAATGATGACACTAAACAAAAAACAACCCCTAATAAAAAATGACATAAACCCCCACCACCTAAACAAAACAAGCCTACTCACAATAATAGGAGTAATAACCACCTTCCTAATAACCCTACAACTAATGGTGATACCATGATAAAAGAAGTAAAAAAAGGAAACAAAATACCCTACAACGGATACCTACTCGGAGTACACGAATACCAAGACTATCAAAAACTAAAAGAACTAATACCAAAATTCATCAAAGAACTACAAGAAATCAAGGAGGCATAAAAACCCATGATTCAAGGATACATAAGAGGAAAAACACAAAAAGCAGAAGACCGACAAATCAAAACCACAATCTACAACATCCTCAGAAACACAGAAGCCATAGGCTGCAAAACAATGGAATACCACATGCTAATACAAAGAGTCGGAGAACACCTCGATGAAATCAGATACACATACAACAACACCAGAATAGAAAACTGCCTACAAGAAATGATCCAAGACAATATGGTCTACAGAGTAACAGGTGAAAATGAAATAAGAATAGGACTGGTGAAATAAATGACAGTTCATAACGTACAAGTACAACATGACTTAATCAATACACTTGGAAACGCAATACAACCATTAAGTATTGATGAAATAGTACATGAAGTTACCAATCGTGGCTTCAAGAAACAGAGAATCTATACTGATGATGAAATAATAGATGTACTACACTACCTGGTAAAACTAGGTTTTGTCAAACAATCAGAAAACAAATACGAATGGATAAGATAAGGTGGAAACAATGGTAGTTGAAGATAAAATACAAGACGCCAAAGACTGCTTCGATGAAATAGTGAAAAGTGGATACAACAGTTACCAAAAATTCAAATACATCGAACTAAAAGACCTAAACCCCATAATCAGAAAAGTATGCAGAAAATTCAAACTAAGAACCAACTTCGACTGGAACTTAGAAAAAAACAGAATGTACCTCCAAATCACGGACCGAGAAGACAAAAGTGAATACATAGCAAACATACCTACAGCACCCATAACTGCAAGTGACCCTGGTAAGTACATGCAGGATGTAGGTCGTGTTCAAACATATGCACAACGATACTTGTATGTTCAAGTATTTGAAATAGCAGTACCTGATAACATAGACAATCAGGACCAGAAAAGAAAACCTAAAGAAAGAAATGTCAATCACTTAAACAAAGCACAGAAAAGTGTTCCTCAAAGCAAAACACCAAACCCTGCAGAAATAAATCCACTAACAGAAAAAGAAAAAGAACCCACAGAGGAAGATGTTAAAGAAGCATTAGACAATGTATATGAGATAATAGTTACACAGGGTGGATCAGAATTCACACTGGAAAAAGCAATGTTCCAACTACAAAGACAATACAAAAGAAGACCACATCTCATAGAAGCATGTATAAACGCACTGAAAACCAACACAGCTGAAGAGGTGAAAAAAGATGAACAATGAAAACATCCGAGAAATCAAACCCAAAGAATTAGTAAACGAAACAGAATCCTCATGGAAAGTATTCAGAATCAAGTACCAACAATGGGATGACATCATACCCAAAACCAGAGAATACAAAAGAAAACAGGACATCATAAGAATACTTGACAATCCAGTAACAACCAATGCAAGAGTATGGGTAATAGAGATGATAGACAATGGCTGAAAAATTAACACAAAAGCAACGATGGGAAGAAAGAAACTTCATCCTACTCTCCCTTATCAGATTACACAGCATGATAAACCTGGAAGATACAAGTGTAACTGCACTGTTAAGTGTCTCACAAAAATTAAGACACATAGAAGAAGATGGTGGAACACTCAGTGATGAGAGATTGTTGGAGAAGTTTATGGAGGAATTAAGTTGAATGTACGTTTTTATGAGTATTATACTCCTAATGGGAAAAAAATGTTGATGGCTTATTATAAGGGTAAGAGTTTGCATATTGCTACAAGAGAAGAGGAAGAAATTAAGAAGATAAGAAAGGAATGTGAAAACGTTCCGTTCAGTCAATTGAAACATATTAAAAGAAAATATCGTGTTAATCGTAAACATACGTGGAGGACAGGCTTATGAATATCATGACAGAAATTAAGGCAACCATAAGTGATTTCTACAAATACCTCAACACCACAATACCAGAGGGTGTTGATGGACAATTATTCACGGACTTACTATACACTAATCGTAGTAGGATTGTGGATTTTGAGGAGGCTCACCCAGAGATTGACCGTAGGCTCTTGGAAAACATAGCTGTTAATGAATACTTACGAAAATCTGAGGAAGAAATATTAGAAGACTGTAAAATATATGGAGTTGAAAGGGAATGCAGGAATTACAAGATGACATCACACACATCATCAGAGAATACTTCAAAATTGTAGGGTGTGGCACTTGTCAGAACAAAAGACAAGCACCTTACTGCAACAGTTGCAGTATGAATATGAGCAGTGGAAGCTACTACTGTGTAAGCGAGAAATATGCAAGTGATGTAGCAGGCACTATACTAAAATTCATAGGAGATGAAGAGTGATGGATAGCCCAGGTGATATGGACAAGAAAGTGGAACTCTACACTTACTACCTATTCCTAGGGTTGGTAGTGTTCTTCCTTTTTTGTATCATAGTATTGGTTATTCAGTTCGTGGTTGGGTTATTAACTTATATCAGTATGGGGGTATAGTATGGAGATTCCAGTATACGATAAAAAGCACAACATAATAGCGGTAGAAGAGTTCCAACCCAATCTTAACCATTGGAAAAAACCATCCTACTGCAATGAGGGAGGCAACCTCGGACTCGTAAGAATAAGCGAGGGTGACTATGAGGGCTGTCTTGCACTTCTCTACCAGGATGACTGGTTCCCATCATGTAATCATGGTGAACTTATTAGTGATCATGATGCTTGGGAACTATGTCAGAGTAGAGGGAAAGTTCATCTGATAGAACAGTTAAGGATTGAGTGGAACAGGGGTATAATATAGGAGCGTGGGTCAATGACCCAGTTTTACATAGTAAATGGTGAGATAGTTGGATTGATGTATGCGGGACACAGGAAGCGTTGGAAGCAGTGTAAGTGGTGTCCTTCTACTTTCTTGCCACAGCATAATAAGCAGAAGTACTGTTCCAAAACTTGCAGACAGTTGCAACGAAGAGCTTACAAGTCTAAGTGGCAGTTACACAGAAGATACCAGGAACAAAATGGTGTTATTATTAATGACCGTAACATCTTGAATGTGGGAACTGGACGGTTGGGTGAACATTGTTGCAGTAACTGGAAAAAGGAACAGAACAGTATAAATAAGGAATTACGAGAGATTGGATTACGATGAAACCTTATGAAAAAATAAGCGAACACATCTACCGACAACATCGCAAATACAGAGTAGTGCAGAATAATACTTTGTACGGTAGTTTTGGCACATTAAAGGAAGCAGTAGAGTGTCATGAACGGTTAATCCGTGAGGGTGTAATCAAGAAGAAACATAGAGGAAGACCATTCAGTAGAAAGAGCGACAGGTACATAAGTCGTTCAAGGAATGGTAATTACCGGATACAAAAAAGTGTACACGGTGTAAAAGGACATTACGGAACCTTTAAAACCATCGAGGAAGCACGTGAAGAACGAGATTACCTCGAAAGCATTGAATGGGATTATGATAACATGGAGTGAAAGTAGTATGATAGATATGGAATTATCCAGTTTTGTACGTACAAGACTGGACGAACTAACAAGCAACAGCATAGGAGAACTCGAATACAATGAGACCAGAGACCCTGAAGACATGGTAACAGAGTTGATAGCAGAATATGAGGCAACACGAGTACTCATCGCCGAACAAGAATACCTTCACGATAAACTGGAAATAGAGTACAATACCAGTTTATCAATACTCAAAGCACAGTTTATGGAGGAAGGCTCTAAGAGTACGGAGGCAAAGGAACAAGCCAAGAACGAATTACTTGATAAGCAGATGTCCTTACTAAAAATTCAAAAGGACATCACGTTACTCAAAGCTAACATGCACAGTTTGGAATATCAGCTAAGATTGAAGTTCCAACAGTTAAGAACACTCACAGAGTTAGAGGTGGGAATAGATGACACAGACTCATAAATGTGATTCTTGTAAGCATCTTCTCACTTATTTTTGGATTGGTGAGGGGTATCGTCGTGAGGTGCATAGTTGCAGGGAACACTTACCCTTGTATACGAGGGATTGTCGGTTGTATAAGGGGGATGCTGATGGAGTTGAAATTAGACAAAAAGATTAAGTTGTACTTGTTTGATGCTAGTACTGATGGTATCATAAAAAATAGGAAACTCGTAACAGAGTTCGCTTATCATTGCAAGGACACCCCAATGGATAAGATGCATACACGGATACCGTCATTTACACGTGAACCGTATTATGCATCCAAGGCTGAAACCACACGAAGGAACTATCTTGTAGACTTAAAAAAGTTCTGTAAGTATGTTTATCTCAGAGAGGGGGTGGAGGTTCCTGATGAGGTAAGATTACATGAGGAGTATTCTAAGCCTCGTAAGAAGTATGAGAGTCGTAAGGTGCAGGTTGTGGAGCATACTGTTCCTATGGCAGAACCCGTGGTGAGTGATGAGTATTATGACTTCCTCCGCAGGTATGAGGAGTTAGACAAATGAAACCACGAGATTTACCCAAGTACATTTACAAGCGAGGTAACAGGTATCATCTTATCTTTGACCATAAATATCGTGGGAGTTTTGGTAGTGTTGAGGAAGCTGTACAAGGTAAGGAGGAGTTGATTCGTGAGGGTGTGATTTACCCGAAACGGATTGGACAACCATTCAAGAAGTATGAGGACCGGTATGTGTACCTCAACAAGAGAAGTAACAAGTACCACATACGAAAAATTGTGAACGGAGTACCAGAACACTTCGGCACATACGCTCGAATAGAAGATGCGAGAGATGAGAGAGATTACCTCGAAAGCATAGATTGGGATTACAGTAACATGGAGTGAAAAAAGATTATGGAGTATATAGGAAACGCTTTCTCACTAGGAATGACACCCTACGAGGAAGTAACGATAAAAGTACAAACAATAACAAAAAAAGAATTCGTGGAAGCAGGAAAAACTGCATACAGTGTCATAGGACACCCAGAAATAGCAGAACAATTCCAACTCCCACTAAACCGTGAAAGCATAACTCTAGAAATAGGTGATGTGATGTACGTGGTCAACCCCCGCAGGAGACCTGATGAAGGTTTGACCGTGGAGAATGGGGCAAAGTACACATTCATACCTGAGAGTGAGGGTTACGTGTACAAACGAGTAACACTAGAAGAGGTGTAAAATGATGTTTACTGAGTGGAACAAAGCTTTTGATAAGCTACGGTATAAGCATGATACTTGGTATATTTTCAGGGATTGGCTTGACCTTACGATTGATCAGTTTACGATTCCTGGTGTGGAACCGTTGTTCGAGGATAAGGGTAAGTATACTGAGGAGGAGTATGGGTTTTTCAGTGAGATGTTTGTAGCATATCTCAAGATAATGCAGGAGGCATTGGAAGAAAAACCTTACTATGATTTCCTCGGGGAATGGTGGGAAGGTGACCAAAACATGACAAACAAATTCAAAGCACAATTCTTTACTCCCATGAATGTATGTAGTCTTATGTCGACATTGGTTGTGCCTGATCCTGATGAGTTAGGAGAGGAGGCTACTATTATGAATGATCCGTGTTGTGGGTCTGGTCGTTTTGCTTTGGTGCATCATCATAAGAGACCTCAGGATTTTTTCATGTTGAATGACCTTGATGATTATGCTGTGAAGATGACGGTGGTTAATATGTTAGTGCATGGTATGCGTGGTGTGGTGGCTCATCAGAATACTTTGACTGGTGAGGTTTTCTGGTGTTGTCAGGTTACTCCTTCCTTGTTTGAGTATGGTGGTATGCCTTATGTTGTTCCCTATGGTACGGATTTGGAGGGTGCGTGTCGTATGTTGCCAAGAGATGTTATCAAAGTGGATAATGACAAAGAGGAAGAGGATGATGTCATAAACGACTATGACAAGGAAGATGTCATAACGGATTATGATAAGACAAGTGTCCTAACAGAGTATGACAAGACAAGTGTCTTAACAGAGTATGACAAACCAAAAGGATTAGACCAATGGATACAATAAGGAGGTGAACACTATAAAATGGCAAAACAAAGAACGTTCTGGGAAAACACTCCAAAAAAATACCACAAACTATTACAAGAGTACAACGAATGGCTAGACACAACAAACTATGCAGAAACAACAAAATACACATACTTCAAAGGACTAGAAAACTACATCAAACACTATGAAATAACCAACAAAACAGAACTAACACAAAAAATAGTGAACTCCAAAAAATCAGCATACAACATATCCGGTGCAAAAAAATGGTTAAACCTACCCTCAGTAAAACACACCCAACGAAAAACAACCAATAAACAAACGATACAAAAGAAGACAGGATACCATCCAAGAAATGACCCACTAGTACAACAACTATTCAAAGAAAGAAACATCAAACCAACCACTTGTGAACCTTACATAAGTGCACTACTAAAATACATACCCCTCATAGGTTTCAAAAACCTCAAAGAAATGATAAACGAGGCACTTGAAGATGAAAGAAAAAGAGTACCAATCAAAGAAGCAAGAATAAGCCAACACCTAAGACAATGGAAAAGAGCATTAATAGATGACAAAACAGTTAAATCCAACAGGACAGTACATACATACTACACCAAGATAGAAACAGTATACAGACACTTCCATGTAACAGTACCACAAAGACCACCAATGAAACTGGAAAAACAATACCATGTATCCTACTATGACCTTCCAGATAAAGAAATGATAGAAACAGCAATAAACCAAACAACACTTGAAATGAAATCACTCATACTATTCATGAGTAGTAGTGGAACTGCAAAAGCAGAAACACTAGGAATCACAGTAGGAAAATTCATAGATGGACTAAGAGAATACACAAAATCAGACAAACCACAATATGTAATAGAAGAACTAAAAGGCAGAAAAGATGTAGTTCCAACCATAGCACTAGTACGAAAGAAAACCAATGTACCCTATTACACTTGTTGCAGTTCTGAAGCAACATATTACATACTACAATACATGGAACAATGGAAGAAATTCGACAGAGAATACCCTCTATGGAACATGAACGGAAGCTATATGATGAAACAGTTCCAAATCATAAATGACAACAACAATTGGGGTAAAATAGGACCATACCGAAGATTCAGAACACACACACTCAGGAAGTTTCATGCAAGTAACCTTGGTTGCAGTTTCGATGTAATAAACACGCTTGAAGGCAGAACCAATGGAACAATACATGAAACCTATGTGAAACAAAGACCTGAAAAACTTAAAGAGGTTTACATGGAGTATATGCATAATGTGATGATCCATCCGGAACTGTTTGAAGGACCACATTGTGGAAGTGAAACAACAAGAAATATTGTAAATAAAATTGTTGATGAGAAAATACGGAACACGCAACCACAAGGGGAAGTCATTACTACAAATGAGATTCCTATAATTCAACAGACAGTTCCTCAAATGGTACAACAAGCACCTTTTGATTACAATATTCTCAAAGATATTGCAAGATTGGAAACACGAATGGATGCGATAGAACAACGATTAGAAAAATTAGGGGGTTGATATGTATGGCATCAGTATGGGAAATGATTGAAGACAAAACAATAATCCTACAAATAGAAGACGAAATATACGAACTCGAAATAGACGCAATAGGAGAAAACCTGATAATACTCGGAAGCACCGAACTAGAAGACAAACAAAACAAAGAAAAAGAGGAAGAAGTGAACGAGACCTCCTCGAAATCATAGAATGGAACTGGGAATATGTAGACCTGATCTGAAGAAGAAGTAAGGAGGTGATGATATGAGACCTGATATTGCATTGATTATACTTGCTATTATTGTAGCAGGTATATTTTCTCTACATTTAATTATGGGATGTATTGACTGTATTACTGATAATATCATACGCCTAAAACAGAATGGAATATTTGATGATGAAAATAAAACCAACAAACAAGATGAGACAGAAAGGAAGATGAATATGAATAAAATAAGAGAAAACCTCAAAAAAAGAATCAATCACAGAAACCCATGGGATAAACACGTAACAATCCTTGAAGAAGTAGGCACAGGGTACAATGTTTTGAAATGGGAATATAATAATAACACAGTAGAAGCAAGAAGCAAAGATATGAACTTATTGTTTGCATTACGTGACTGTATTGAAATGTACCTTGAAGAAACAGGGGAAGTGAAAGAATGAATGCAAATGATATTCAAGAATGGATAGATCATCTCAATGATGAAGAAAAACACATACCAATCTATCTCAAAGAAAAAGACAAATACTACAATGCGGATAGTATAATGCATTGTTTACAAGCAGTTCGAGTAGTTGATGGGGAAGTGATTCCTCCGAATGATTTTTTTGAGGTGAAGATTCATCGTATGAAAGATGGAGGACTATCCAAATATATGCTTGAGCATCCACTACCTTTTAAAGAGATTTTTGATGCTCTTCACACCATACTTGACAAATATGAGCTAATGGAAGGAACAAGTTGTACTGATGAAGTTTGCAGAGGTCTTATTGATGTGATTACTATGGTGCATGAGTATGATTTGAGGGTTACGAGAGAATATCTCAAGTATGCTGACTTGCACGAAGAGGAAGTGAAAGAATGAGAAAACTACCCAAAGATTTGATGGTGGAACTACATGATTTCACCCTCAAAGAACTACGAACCAAACTGGAAGAATTACCAACAGAATATGATGAGGCAACTCTACGATGCTTATCAAATCGTTGTACAATTACAGGATTTGAATTGGACATTGGTCCTGAATGGGTATTGTGGTTTCACACAGACCTTGACAAAGTGGAGGACTGATACAGTTGGTGAATGACAACATAATCACAACAGAAATGTACCACAAAGTACGAGGCATCATCAGAGGAGAAATAGCACACATCTACTGCACTAACTGTAAACAATACAAACAAGACAGATGGGACTGGAACGCAATAGACCTATACTGAAAAAAACTCAGAGAATAGCAAGATATGTGTACAAAAATCATCAGAAGTATTATGTCGTGTGTGGAAAAAAGACAATGGGCAAATTCAACACACCAACGGAGGCATTACAATACAAAGAACAATTAATACGAGAAAAAAAGATAATACCCAAGCGTAGAGGAAGAAAACCACGATGTGAAGAGGACAGATACATCCGAAGAGTTCGAGGGAAATATATGCTTCAAAAAAGTGTGAACGGAAAAACACAATACTTCGGAACATTCAAAACACTACAAGAAGCAAGAGAAGAAAGAAACATCTTCGAACAAATAGGATGGAACTGGGAAAACATAGATTTGGTATGAGCAGAGAATAAATAATGTTGAACCGGCTGTACAAAACTATCTGATGATACATGGAGAGGTGGTGGAATGATTATGGATCTTGCCAGTTTAATTCATGCACTTGTAGTGTGTGGGTGGCTTGGATTGTGTTGTGTGTGGAGTAAGTTAATATGGGAGGACATCCTCAACATCGGAAAAAGGAAGTAGGAATGAGAAAGATGGTGAATGTAGAAGAAATAAGACAAAACCTCTAATGATACATGGAGATGTGAAGAAACAATGATTATAAGATTACAATTTGAAGTAGAATGTTGTAAAGACTGTTTGTTTTTTGAAGTAGATGACTATGACTCAAAATGCAAGTTAATCGGAGAATTTCGCTACAAATTGCATGATGTTTTTTGTGCTGATTTTGATGAGGATGAAGAAATATACTCAAAATGTCCTTTCAAATATGAACTGTATGATGAAGAAAAAGACACAATAGACCTCGATGCTTATCAAAGTTATATGAGGAGGAAAAAATACAATGAATGTTAATCAAGCCACAAATCTCATAGTAGTAATACTGCTCTTTACAGCTATGGGGGGATTTCAAAGAGATGGAATAGACTTCATATGGTGTGCAGTTGTATGTGCTATTACTGGAACACTCATTGTAACAGTAGCAGACTACTTGTATGGGAAGAGGGAGGGGGTATAACTGTGTATGAAAACATACTACTACTCCTCATCATACTCTGCATAGTAACAATCATATACTGCAAAAAAGA
>JAEIGA010019333.1_pt1 | contig 10388 bp, 14 predicted proteins | sample 9270691 | NCBI WGS metagenome assembly JAEIGA01 (sample SAMN17057246, study PRJNA624740) | gut metagenome | biome: biome; isolation source: fecal sample | host: Bos grunniens | place: China: Xizang | collected 2019
GACTATTGAAATACTCGATTATCTTATCAAAGTTTTCAGCTTTAAATTCAATTCCAAACGCATGAGCATGACCTTTAGCGAATGTAAATAAATCATTGCCACATAGACTCTTAGCATCAATAGGCGACCTGCAAGACCCCAAAAATTTGCCGTTATTTGACTCATTTACAAGCATTACAGTCTTATTGGCTGAACTCATTACCTTATTAGCTACAAGCCCTATAAGGGGCGATTTGAGCCTCATATCGACCAATATAATGTTGTCGTCCTTATAATTACCAACATCTATCGTCTGAGCTATTTTACGGCTTTCTACTGACTGCTGAGAATGATATTTTGAACAAACATCTATTATATCATCATCTCCCCAACCACATAGATAATAAAACAGTTTTTCTTTATCTTCAAGACTGCCGAGCCTTATCAGACTATTACAACAAGTAATAAATCCAAAAGCATATCCATGTGGGGTATAGTCACCTTTATTAAGCTTTTCAACTCCATCTTGTAAATAAGACGGCAAAAATTTCTTTTCAAGTCCCCATCGTAAGAACGTTCCATTCTCATTTGATGTTATATTCATTGAATCTGAAATCAAACTAATAGCAACATAAGGAACATATTTTTTAGCCAATTCTTTATCAATGGCTTGCATTACCTTAAAGGTTACAAGAGCCCCACTGCCATACTTGTTTTCAACTTTTGATTCAGTTTGATTACTTACTAATATACAATATGGATTATCAACTTCAATTTCATGGTGGTCAAAACAAAGAATAAGCCAACCTGTGTCTGATAATTCTTTCATTTGCTTAACATCATTTGAGCCTGCGTCGGGAATTATCAATACACTTGGTTTAATTGGTTTTAATTGTTCCATTACAGTTTTATCTGTAAGTCCATGAGTTTTTGGCAATCCATGAAAAATAGGGATGAGATTAAATCCATATTTTTCTTTATAAAATTTTGTAAACATTGAAGCTGATGCAAACCCGTCAAAATCTTCATCGACAAGAATGTAAATAAAATCGCCTTGTGTTTTCTTTGTTATTTCAACAGCTTTGTTAATATTAGGATAATGCCGATAATCCTCAACTGTATTGAATTTTAAATATTGTTCTGTTTCAATTCCGCATTTAGATAAATAGCTCTCTAGCGTTATATCTTCTGTTGGTTTAAATAAATTATTTATCCTCATGTGTACCTTTCACGACCGCTATATAATTTCATAAATACGTCTTTACCTTTATCTGTAGGACTATCTTTATAATCCAATAATCCTTCTGTGTCATAAATCACATTAACTTCTCCATAAGGTGTAAGTTTAGTAATGAAATCGTTAACAATCTTTTCATATCGTTTAAATTCGTCACTATCATACGTTGACTCATATTGCCTGTCAAGACAAATATTAAACTTGGTCACGCCTAAATCAAGCAATAACCCAATCTGTTGTTTGTGTAAATTCATTCCAAACATAGCAACCGCTGTATTGTTTCTCAAAATATTTTCACACTGTAATACAGATTTTGGGGCTTCAAACAGAAATACTTCATGTCTGTGTTTAATATTCTCTTTATTAACATTCAGCCCATATAATACAGCTCTTGTGTTAAACTTTAATTCAGTACCGTCAAGCAATCTTAATATATCATATTTATGACCGCTTTCAACCATAACAGGATTTAAGTTTCTGCAATGCGTGCCAACCAACGCCCCAAACTCATTATAAATAGGAATTACAATCTGCTGTGTGCGACTGTACCATTTAATACCAAATTTTTCCATAGCGTCAATTGTGATTCCTTCATCAATCCAACCTTGATAATATATGTCGTCTAATACGTTCAGTAAGTTTTTATCGTAAGTTTTATTTTCAATCAGATTAGACTTATTAATATACTTCATTAAGTCTGACTTCCAATTATAACGGTTCTCACGACGTTTCTGATATACTACATCATTTGAAATTCCGCATATAGCACACACATAACGTAAACATCTTATAAAATCCCACTCTTCGCCTCTTAAACCCATTGCTGTGTCAATTAGGCTGTAAATATCATAGGACTCCGAAGCTGTATAACAATAGAATGAATGAGTCTCTTTATAATAGTATAATTTCTTTTTGTGTTGTTCAAAATCAATATGAATATCAAATGATGGGAATATAATCTGCTTATCGTCTTCATGTACAGGTTCAGCCCCAACTAAATCATATATGATTTTTATTATATCATTTGATGTCAAACTTTCTTTTAAATCAACAGCGTCAATCATGATTAATCCTTATACTTTTCAATAATGTGTTTTATTTTTAAAGCTTCATTTAATCTAATAATAAGCTTGCCTCTGTTCAATTCTGCCGTTTCGATTTTTCTCTCTGCAATCTTGTAATCAATCATCTTAATACTAAAATCTTTAAGTGTCTCATGTATCTCATCAAGTGCTAATGTCTGCATCGTGATTTGATACTCCAAATCTTTAATTTCTTCGTCTACTTCATTAAGTAATTTCTTGTAATCCATTGTTGCTCCTTTCATAAAAATAAGTGTCATAAGCACATTATAATGCTTACAACACTTATAGTCAATTACTTTTTTTTAATAATCTGCAACAATTCTTGGATTTTTGTAAACGTATTTTACAAAATAATTTTCTGAATCTGCATAGGCTATATCTTCTTCCAAATCATAAACCCATACAGCTCCATCACTTTCACAAATAATCATAGCATCAAATTCATTTCCGTCTGCTATAATTCTTGCAACTGTTCCACTTGGTAAATCCATTGCCCTTTCTGCAATTTTTTCATTAGGCGTGCCATTCTTTTTAAACACCATAATCTTCCACCTCATTACTTTCTATGACTAATTCCTCTATATTAATAGGCTTATTGTCTTTTGTCAAAGCAATTATATCTGTGCTTCGACAAGTTCCTAAGTCTATATTTTGCATTATCTTAATATATTTTGGATATTCAGAATTTCTCCCTTTGATAATGTGCATAACTCTGTTGCACTCTAATCTGTTTCCAAAACCACGAGTTGTTTGCTGATACAACTGCATAGCTTCAAGTTCTTTTTTGTTTGGTGGCAACATAACCATAGCACCATCAAGTTTACGAATCTGAGATTTACCACCTGCAAGACAAGCTTCTGTAGGAAATGGTAAACTATCTTCCATTCCATTAAGCTGTGAACCACTTAACAAACTTATTCCAAGTTTTCTCTGTAAGATTTTAAGCCTATCTGTAATCTTAAGTAATATTTGGTCTTCTCTTTGTGGTATTTTACTCTCATTAGCTATTTCTGCTCCAACTGCACCATTAACATTTACATAATCAAATACAACATTTTTAATGTCATACATTTCAACATAAGCTGTAATTTGGGTCTCGATGTTTTTAACAGTAAAATTTGGATTATCAATTAAAAATATTGGACTTTGTGCAAGTATTTCTGACGCTCTCATTACACGCTTTTCTTCTTCTGCTGTAAGAGTATTTTTACGGATATGAGAACGTTCTACGTTTGCAATCCATGCAACAAACATGGGGTCAAGTTCTGTTTCCAAATCAAGCTCTGTGTTAATATAAAGCCCACCACCTGTAAAACTCTTGTTTGGTATAAAATCTTGAGCTTCATCATCCCAATAAGCAAGTGCCGACGTTTTACATAAATCTCCAACATACGTTACTGATTTACCGTCGCCACTTTTACCGCTTCTAAAGATGAAACCATACATACCATTAAACACAGCATTAAGTAAGTTCGATTGAAATGAGCTACCTATCAATGCATTTTGTTTAATAAGCTCCATTGTGCTTTCAAAATTTGAACCTGCTTTATATTCAATTATATCTGAGTCTTGGTCATACTTCTGTTTTTTAGAAGCTTGTAATCCGTCAAACCAATTTATAATATCTCTGATTGTGTAATTCTCTAAATGAGCATCTTGTGATTCTGTGGATTTATCCAAATCATAAAACTTTGAAATATCAAAACCGTCATCTAAATAATCTCTTAAAAGACTTCTTTTTCTGACTTCTTGATAATAATACTCATAAGTGTTTTCACCATTATCAAGAGCTTTAAGTGTATCAATATAACTTATCCAATCGTCAAGTTCTTCATCAAGTGTGTTTTTCTGAGCTTCATATTTACTTAAAAATTCCCCAACATCTTTAGCATCAACTGAATGACAACCATTTTTGGCTAAATTTGCTATACATACAAATATAATATAATGTGGCTGATATGGTTTAAAATCCGATTTGTCTAATGGGTATCTACCGTCATAGAGTAAATCTGCTCTATTAAGCAACGCTCCTAAAACGTTTCCACTTGCTGTCTTTGAGTATATTTCCATGCTGTCTCGTCTCCTTCTAAATATTAATTCAATTATATCAAATCACATTTAAAAGTCAACAGAGTGATAGTGTTTTCGCTCTGTATTAGTTCTGACAATAACACGTTTATCATGCCCTTGAAACTCTTTAAAGGCTTGTTTAAGCTCTTTTTGTTGTTGCCAATATAATTCTGCGTTTTTATATTCATAAGGCACTAAATTGAGTATTGAGCCACCATATGAGTCATCAATAAGTTGTTTTTCAAGAACTTCAATCATATACCATAAACAATATCTAATACCACTATATTTATATCCAAAATTTGTTGTAAGATTTTTTATCTGTGAGCCAATGAGATTCCAATTTATCTCGTCGTCTCTATATCCTGCTTCACGATAATATTTTTGAATTAAATCTGTTAATTCTCTGCGTGCCGTCCCTTGTTGTGGTTTAAAATTAACTTTGCTTTGTTTAGAATGATTACGTTTATGTTCTGCCATTTCTTTACATTCATCAGAACAATAATAAACTGCTTTACCAACTTTAACAGCCGATTCACGGTCAACTTCATTTCCACAATATCTGCATTTAACTTTTGTTGTCATAAGCTCTCCGTATAAAAAAAAGAGAGTATTAGCCAAAACTAATACTCTCACCAATTTTGGCTAATATGAAATTAAACTTCAATTCCTAAAAGGGTAGCCTTTGTAACAAGTCTATTATAGATATTATCAAGCTTTACAAGCTCGTCATCTGTTGCTGATGAAATCTTACGTCCGTCACCAAGCTCTTCTGCTACAATCAAATTAACCTCGTCCTTGCATACCTCAAAAAGCTTTGCCACATAAGGCTTAATAAGTTCAAGATAATCTTCTTTGGTCATCTTCTTAGATGATTCTGCGACTCCAATCTGTGCGCCCTCAAGCTCTGCTGACTTACGAACAGCCTTTTCAATAGCCTTGATAATATTCTCTGCTGTAAATGGATTTACAATTGTGTCAATAGCAAATCTTGAACGAGCGAATACATTCTTTGTTCTCTTACAAATAGCCATTGATGGAATTGTTTCAAATGTTTCGGGATTAACACCCATTGGCTTAAGATAGATACAGAAATCACAAAGGTCTCTTAGCATACGCATTGAACCCTTTTCAGATGATGTTCCCTTGGGCTGAACAAATGTATATGTCTCGCCTGTAATTTCTTCTACTTCATCAACCTTTTCTTCATGGGCGATAAAAATTACACAATATCCAACAGAAGTGAGTCTGTTAATCTGCATAGAGAAATCTGAACGAGCAATCTTATAACCATTCTGACGACCCGTAATCTCTGAAAGGTCACGAACACCAAACTCATTACATACAGAACGCTCTGAAAGGTCAACAAGGTTCTCTGCTGTATCAATAATGATTGTCTCAAGGTCGTCCTTGTATTCGTCATGATTCTTCACAAAATCATCAACCATTGACTTAAACTTAGACCAAGAATCACAAGTATCTTTTGGTACATTAAGAGCTGAACCGCCACTCTCTGTCATAACAAGAAATGGATGTGGGAAATGACAAGACTGATAAGACTTTCCTGTGTCGTTAACAGAATAAAACATAATTTTCTTTCCCTTAATGCCATCATCAAACTTATTCTCTTGAGCTAAAATATCTTTAAAACTAAACTTTGCCATAATATTCACCTTTTTCTTAAACAATGCTAGGGACATTACGCCCCTAGCTAATCAACTGTCACGACTTATATATTAGAATGGAGACTCTTCATCATCAACTGTTTCTGTCATTGTTGATGTTCTGTTTCCAAGACCTTTCTTTGTTTCACCCTTAGTAGCAGGCTTGTTCTTCTTGTCGTTAATCTTCGCATCAATCATGATACGTCTGTCGTCAAGAAGCTTCTTAATCTCTGCGTTTCCAATGAAATACTCATGCTCTTCATCAAGAGGCTCTTCGCCACCAAAGATTACATACTCTGAGATTGCAAATCCGTCAACAATCTTTGAATCTCTGTTTCCGAACTTACGAGCTGACTTCTTTACGCCACCAACCATTCTTGTTGCTGTCTCATAATCAAAAATAACGTTGTCGCCTGCTGAATACATATTCTCAAAATCATCTGCAAGGTCGGCAGGAACAATAAGATTGAGTGGAATTGCTGAAAGACCATTAATTGTGTCATTTGCAATGAAATAGAACTCAACCGCAAGTCTATCGGTCTCAACCATATCGTCGCCACGCTTTACAGTTTCTTTCTTAATGTTTCTGATAATGCCCGAAATTCTTGAGTCTGTCGAATCATCATCGGGAACGTTTGTCGTTGAAACACTGAAAGCATTGATTCTGATATATGACTTATACTCGAATTGGTCATTTACATAGCCATTCTCTGCAAGCGAACCATTAATAACCACTCTATCGCCAATGGCAATTTCGCCGTCAAGAACTCTCTTGAGTGATGTGTAGTTGCCATTTTCCTCAAGTTTACCATCCTTTTCTCTCTTAGTATAAGTAGGGTAGAAATCAACTCCAATAGCGTTTCCATTTACTTCAATAGTAACTGATGGGTTCTTGAAGTCGCTCTTAATAATAGCACCCTTAATCTTTGGGTTCTGCTTATTCTCTGCCGTAGCATCATACACAAGATTTACTTCCTTAAGTGTACCGACAACCTGCACTCTGTTAATTGACTTCTTTAAATTTCTTTCTTCTGACATAACTTTGTCTCTCCTTAAAATTATAAAATATTATATTATCTCTTGTTATTTTTTTATTCAAGAGTTGTGTTACAAAACTTATTATACTCATTTAAAACAGATTGTCAATATTTCTTTTTAAACTTTTTGGCATCATCATTTTAATATCGTATAATGTACTACTATTATGATATGTATTATAATATCTCACTAACTTATTGATGTTTTCTATGTGGTCAATAAGTAATATTTGAGCTGTTATTGACATTTTATTTGTATAAAAATCTTCTATCGTAAATTCCTTAATCATTCTTTAATCCATGTGTAATTAATTCTGAATATGGCAATGTTTCAATCCAATCACAAAAATCATGCCATTCTTTAAGTTTGTGGTTTTTACGCTGTCTATAAATATTTCTAAGAACAGCATAATTAGCTGACCATGTTTCCATGTAGTTATAACCCATTGGCATCATCTGACGCATACATCTAAAGAACGTATAATCTTTTGTGTTCTTATATGCAAGTCTGTATGTATTGATAAAATCAAGCCATTCATTCCACATTTCATCAAATACTCTTTGCACTTCTTCGTCGTCATCACTTGGTCTGTCAATAGTAAAATCTTCCATAGAATAATCACTAACCATGCCTCTGTGTTGTAATGACCTTGAATTTGTAACTGTTGCCACCTTATAGGTATCCATCTCACGCCACCAATAAACGGGTGCGGTTATGTTAACAGTAACATAAATCATTCTTAAGAACTTACAATCCGAATCCGAGCCTGCATCAATAAGTCTCTTTGCAAGGTTCATATCGGCTTCTCCGATGTAATAATCTACTGCATTTTCAAGACAAATGGCTTTCTGTGCTTCATTTGCATTTTCAATTTTACAAGAATCTGATTTAGCCCACGAGTCCAAGGGGTTGCGTGCGCCCGATAAGGCACTCTCAAATCCACCTACTTCAAGTTTTTCAAACTTCATGCTTTTCTCCTTATCTGATAATTGATAATATATATGTGGTGTCAAATAATAACCATAATATTATTATAAACATTACTCCCGTAAGTTCAATTATATATTTAAAAAAATATCGTGGGTCATGATTACGAGTAGTGTCGGTTATCATCATTAACATACAAGTAACGATGATTGCAACAATAATATTAATTCCAAAAAATACTATGTTCATATCTTCCACGCCTCAAACTTAGTAGACAACATAAGGTTATTTGTATGAAATACTAATGTAATTCCATCTGATAAATCCATTGATAGTAAACCCATCATACTTTTAGCATCCACAACATACGAGCCTTTAATTGCATCTACGTCACAATCAATATCTGTTATTGCTTTATGAAAGCTCTTAATGTCTTCTATTGTTTCAAATCTTACCTTAATTTCAAACATTTGTTCCCCTTTCTTATAAAAATATTGTAACAATGTGTCATGTGAGGCTTGAACTCACGACTTATCGGTTAAAAGCCGATTACTCTACCAACTGAGTTAATGACACAAACGGATAGGCGACACATAATCTACTATGGTCTTTAAAATGTCTACCGACGAAACAACCTATCCTTTAATTATCCGTACACACGCCGTTTGTTAAAACAAACAGTCGGATTTTACACCCCTTATTCAAGATAAAGAGCGTGTACGGCTGTAATGCCTATTACTCCAAAAAAGAATTTTGAGTAATGCGTCTCTTGTACGGCACTGTACGCAAGTGTTCGTAGCGACTCGCCTCGCTCCCTATGGCTAGACATCGCCCTTTCAGACTTTGCCATTCTTAAGACACCATATTAGGCTCTGCATAACCTCTAGGACTCGAACCTAGACTAACAGTTTGGAGACTGTTGTGCTGACCAATTACACCAAGGCTACAAAAGAGAGTAGTGGGAATCGAACCCACGATAGTTAAAAATAATATGTAAATGGAGGTAAACAAAAAATACAGAAAAGAAAGGTAACACTATCTCGCCTACCGATACTCTCATAATATGGGCGATTTCTCGCCCATTAATAAAAAGAAAGAAAGTAAATATGTTTACAACTCGTTAGAAGCGATTGTTGTTGTCAACTTATATCTGCCATCGGGCATTTTTTCAAGAGAAACTTCCGTACAATCCGCTTGGGCTTCATAATATGATTTCAATTCTTCTAATACTTCAATATCATTATTAATAATTGTAAATATTTTTTCTTTCATAGCGTGTTCCATTTCTTATTTTTCCAAAGTTTCCACTGAATTGTTCCACTATATATCCGAACTTCAATATCTTCAATATGGTTTTGTCTCTCAAAGAACTCTACATAATCATTATAGCACTCTTCTGAGATATTGTAAATAGTTTTATAACGATTTAATGTATTTATTATTTTTTCAAACGACCACTCTGCATCAGTAAGTTCTGTTTGCCGTCTCATTTCTGCTTCATAAGCATCAATTACGTTCTGAGCTTCTTCTAGCGTAGCATAAACTTTATCAAATGTCAACGTAGTTCCTAAATGATATTGTTTCCAAGGTTCAAGCTTTCTTACAAGTTTATAGCCATTCTTGTCAACAAACGACTCAATATGTTCATATCTAATTAATGAATCCTTAACCAAAACACCCTTATCATAAAGTTTCTTGACATTTTTCACATCTCCAACCTTTATTTTCATAAGACTGCTATCAAGTGGACTGTATTCTATATGATACAACTCTGTATTGTAAGTCCACCCTTTAGGCAACTTCCGATATTCCATGTCATTCTGAAACTTTTCAAAAGGTGTTTTCTTGCCGTCTAAGTCAACCACAATTCGATTGTCTTTCACTACAATGAAATCAATGCATACATCTGTACAGCTATAAAAATCAACTATACCAACCTTAATCTGTGGTTTACGTGAATAACAATTTCCATATTCTATTGTATAAACTATCTGACCTACTTCAATATCTTCTCGTTTCATTTAAAACTCCTTAATTCATTTTTGTAAGGCAAGTATATACGAGAAAAAATCGGTTGTCAATATCTTTTTGAAAAACTTTTGTACAAATGAACTTCTACTAATTTAATGCTCTCTTCGTGGCAATAATCCAACCAATATTCTTTGAATTTTTCCATTAATTCACTTCTACTATATTCGCCTTTTAATTCTTTTCCGACCCATACTTTAAATTTTGTCATTGTAGGATATTCCCACTCACACTCTCTCACCTGTATCAACTCTTTACCTCCAACCCATAAGCCCACTCTCTTTCCCATTCCAACACTTGTTTCTTAAATGCCTCATATTCTTCCCTTTCAATGCCCCCACGCTTTCTTTTCCACTTATA
>JAEIGA010019334.1_pt1 | contig 10386 bp, 8 predicted proteins | sample 9270691 | NCBI WGS metagenome assembly JAEIGA01 (sample SAMN17057246, study PRJNA624740) | gut metagenome | biome: biome; isolation source: fecal sample | host: Bos grunniens | place: China: Xizang | collected 2019
ATCGATAAGTGCATTGATATCCAATCCAGCGCAAGCGATAGGCAACAATCCCACTGGAGAGAGTACAGAGAAACGACCACCGATATTATCCTCAATAACAAAGGTCTTATATCCCTCTTGGGTAGCCAATGTGCGAAGCGCACCTTTCTTTGCATCAGTGATGCATACGATAAGTTGCTTAGCCGCTTCTTTGCCTTGTTGCTCCTCAAGTTGAGTTTTCAAGAGACGGAATGCCAAAGCAGGCTCTGTAGTAGTACCAGATTTAGAGATAGAAATGATACCGAACTTTTTGTTCTTAAGTAGTGCTTGCAACTCGTAGAGGTAATCCTCTCCGATATTTTGACCAGCATATACGATAGCAGGTTTGTTGCCCTCTAGCCATGCGAAGCTGCTAGATAACGCATCAATAACGGCTTTCGCGCCCAAATACGAGCCACCAATACCGATACATACGATTACCTCGCACTCGCGGCGTAGGAGATCAGCAGTAGCTTGGATGGCAGCTAGTTGAGGACGAATATCTGCTGGGAGGTTCATCCAGCCGAGGAAATCGTTGCCTTTGCCTGTACCATTTACGAGTTGGTCTTGAGCTAAAGCTACTTGTTCTTTGTATGCGGCTACTGCCTCTGATGATACGGCTTTAGCGTATGAAAATTGTATATCTTTCATTATGATTTTAAATTATGTTTTTATTGAAATTTTTTAGTTAGTTCTTTGATTGTATTTTTAGGTGATTTGCGATTGTATAGGATCTGATATACAGCCTCGACGATAGGCAGATCTACTTGTGCTTCTTGATTGGCTAGCCAAATGGCTTTGGTGCCATAATATCCCTCTGCCACCATTTCCATTTCGGTTTGTGCAGCTTTGACGCTATATCCCATACCAATCATCTGACCAAACTGGCGATTGCGTGAGAAGTTAGAGTAGGCAGTCACTAGCACATCGCCTAGATAACCACTATCGGTGATATCGCGTTGGATATCGGCTTTGGCCTTGGTGAAGCGAATCATCTCGTGCATTGCATTGGTCAAGAGCACCGCTTGGAAATTATCACCGTAGTGCAAACTCTTGCATATACCCGCTGCGATAGCATAGATGTTTTTCATTACGCTTGCGTACTCAAGCCCCTCTACATCGTTGCTTGGTGTAGTACGCACATATGGTGTATCAAAGAGTTTGCTCCATTCAATGGCTTTATTTTTGTCTTTGCAGCCCACAGTAAGGTAGCTCAGACGCTCTAGTGCAATCTCTTCAGCGTGGCATGGACCAGCGATGACGCCAAGATTCTCCTCAGGAACCTTGAAGTACTGGTGCATATATTCTGTTACGAGTAGGTTCTCGTCTGGAATCATACCCTTGACTGCTGAAATGACCATCTTCTGTGACATATCCACCGTAATGTCATTCAAGCTCTGCTTTAGATATGGCGATGGCACCGCAAGTACTAATAGATCAGACTGCTCAATAACAGCGTTGATGTCTGCAGAGAAATGTATGCGTGCCACATCAAAATATGCCCATTCCAAATGGTTGGGATTGCGGCGAATCTCAATGAACTCATCTATGGTTTCCTGTTTGCGGATGTGCCAATTGATTTCTTGCGCATTATGCATCACAATCTTAGCAAGAGCCGTTGCCCAACTGCCAGAACCGATTATTGCTATGTTCATATATTCTTGCTTTAAAACTTTAAACTGTAGCTCGCTTTTGCGAGCGACCTCTCCACTGAGAAATAAAGCGCAAATGCTTTATTTCTCTGGCTTCATAGTAGGGAACAACAATACATCTTGGATAGATGGTTGTCCGGTCATGAAGATAGCGAGGCGATCAATACCGATACCAATACCCGATGTAGGAGGCATACCATACTCAAGCGCACGCATAAAGTCGTGATCAATAATCATTGCCTCATCGTCACCTTTGTCTGCTAACTTCATTTGTTCTACAAAACGCTCGTATTGATCAATAGGATCGTTAAGCTCGCTATACGCATTAGCTAACTCTTTGCCGTTAACCATCAATTCGAATCGCTCTGTCAAGCCCGCTTTGCTACGGTGCATCTTGGTCAGAGGTGACATCTCTACTGGATAATCAGTGATGAAAGTAGGCTGAATGAATGTACCTTCGCAAGTCTCGCCAAAGATCTCGTCAATAAGCTTACCTTTACCCATTTTTTCGGTATCCTCAACACCATATTTCTTTGCTACTACGCGAATCTCGTCCTCGGTCATTGTACTCAAATCATAACCTGTCTTCTCTTGGATAGCTTCCAAAATAGGCAGACGACGATATGGAGCTTTAAAGTCCACGATGTTATCCCCAATCTTCACTTGTGTAGTACCGTTTACTGCGATAGCAATCTTCTCCAATAGTTGCTCGGTGAAAGCCATCATCCAGTTGTAGTCTTTGTATTGCACATAGAGCTCCATACAAGTAAACTCTGGGTTGTGAGTACGATCCATACCCTCGTTGCGGAAGTTGCGACCAATCTCATACACACCCTCAAAACCACCTACAATCAGTCGCTTAAGGTACAACTCGGTAGCAATACGCATATACATATCAACATCGAGTGCATTGTGGTGAGTAATAAACGGACGAGCTGTTGCACCACCCGCAATAGCTTGCAGCATTGGTGTCTCTACCTCGGTGTAACCGGCCTCGTCAAATACTTGTCGCATTGTACGGATAATAGTAGCGCGCTTCAGGAATACATCTTTTACACCCTCGTTTACTACAAGATCCACATAGCGTTGGCGGTAGCGTTGCTCTGGATCATTAAAACCATCATAAGCCACACCATCTTTATATTTAACAATGGGCAATGGACGAAGACTCTTCGCCAATACTGTCAATTTTTGTGCGTGTACACTAATTTCTCCCATTTGAGTACGGAAGGTAAAACCTTCAATACCAATGAAGTCACCTATGTCAAGGAGTTTTTTGAACACCACATTATACATCTGTTGTTCAACAGTTGTAGCGGTTTCGCCTTCTGGGGTAGGGGCTTGAATATCATCGCGACTTACATATACTTGGATACGACCTTTAGAGTCTTGCAACTCAATGAAGGATGCCTTACCCATAATACGGCGTGACATCAATCGACCGGCTATGCGTACTGGCTTACCGTTGTACCACTCTGCCTCTTGGTTGTCATCTTCAAAAGTAGCTTTAATCTCGGTAGAATAACCTGTAACTACATATTCATCAGCAGGATAAGGGTTGATACCCAAATCTTTCATTTTTTGCAGACTTTCTCTGCGGATTACTTCTTGTTCAGTTAGTTCCATATGTTAGTATTTTTTTATTCGTGAATGTGTATGCGCGTGAATGCGCAATTTGGGCGCAAAGGTACGAAAAATTTTACAAATATGCAAATTTTTATTTTATAGTTTATTGTTTACTGTTCCGCCTTGCCTATTTCTTGTAGTGCTCGTTCTAATTCTGGATCAAATCGCAGCATATAGGCATAGTAACCTTTTTGGTAATAATAGCGCTTTATAATTTCGCCACCAAGCCACTCTTCTATCTCTGTGCGATTGCGTTCAATAGCCTGCCTATAATCCATTGTTAGACGAGGTTTAAGTGCCTGTAAATCTGTCAATAATACAGAGTCAATATCCTCTTTGGATGCCAACTCTAATAACTCGTTAAAGTAGCGACCTGTTTCTGTCTCGTACTTGAACTCTTTGGTATCAAGGAATTTACAAAAATCTGCAATATCCTCGTCGCTTAACTTAAAATCATTTGCTTGTACTATGCTTGCGTGCTCTCTGTGGTAGATTGTTGCGTAGTCAAAGAAGTAGTGGTCACGATACAAATTATAGCATATATCTAGTTTATTCGAATCAGACAATACGATATCTGGCAATATGCCACCTGCTGTATCACGATGCAGTTCGTGTCCTTTTTGGCGCTCTGCGTAGTCTATTGCTTGTATACAACGACCAGATGGCAGATAGTATTTAGCTGTTGTTACTTTCAAGTGTCCGTCGTAAGCTATTGGGCGTAGGTTTTGTACTAGTCCCTTGCCATATGTTCGTTGTCCAATGATAGTCGCTTTTTTCAAGTCTTGTAGCGCACCTGCCACAATCTCTGCTGCCGATGCCGAATGTCCATCTACCATCACCGTCAGAGGTAGATTAGGGAATATAGGTGATGTCTGGGTTTTGTACGAATGACAAACGCGAGCAGTTTTGCCTTTGGTAGATACTACTTCAGTGCCTTTGGGTAAGAAGAATCCGAGCAGTTGTACCGCCTCATCTATCAGACCTCCGCCATTGCCTCGTAAATCAATAATGAGATGGCGAATTATGTTCGTTTGTGACAACTTATCTAATGCTGTCAAAAACTCCTGTGCAGAGCGTGAAGTGAATTCTGCAAAGGCGATATATGCTATTGTGTCTTGCAACACTGTTGCATAGTTCACAGCTGGTAGATGTATATCTTGTCGTGTGATAGTCTTCTTCAATGTTTCATCGCCACGCTTGATTGTCAAAATAACCTGCGTACCAGGCTTACCGCGTAAGGCATCACTAACTTGTTTAGTTGTTTTGCCAATACAATTCAATGTGTCTACATACAAAATCTGGTCTCCTGCCAACAGACCTGCCTCTGCAGCGGGCATATGCTCATAAGGCTCACTGATATACACCGAACTATCTCGTTGCATAATAATCGAACCTATTCCGCCATATTTACCTAGCGTCATCATACGCAGATTATCATCCTCACTCTTTGGTATATAAACCGTGTAAGGGTCTATCTGATAGAGCATTGCGTTGATACTAGTCTTTACCAACTGTTCATAGTTCAATGTGTCAACATAGTTCATATCTAGTTGACGCATCACATCTGCATAGATGCTTAGGTTTTGTTCAATACGATTGGTTGATGTCTTTGCTGATGCAGATAGTATACCTACGACAATCAGAACAATGGATAAAATCACTCTTTTCATCGGAAAGACAAATTATAATGTGTTGCTAATTATTTTATTTTGGCATATATGCGCTAATATCGTGACCGTGCGCATACAAGTCGCGTACTAACGACGATGATATATGTGCATATGCTGGATTCGTGTATAGCAGTACCGTTTCAATACCTGACAACTGCTTGTTGGCATCCGCTATACTGCGCTCATATTCAAAGTCTTGTACACTACGCACCCCACGGATGATATGCGTAGCATTGTGCTTTGCTGCTAGTTCTATAGTCAGTGTATTGTAACTGCATACACGCACACGAGGTTCTTGGGCAAATGCATTCTCTATAGCAGCCAAACGCTCCTCGATAGGGAAAGTCGGTTGTTTGCTATGGTTGATACCAATAGCGATGATTATTTCATCAAAAAGCGTAAGACTTCGCATAACGATGTCATAATGACCGATAGTGAAAGGGTCAAAACTTCCAGGAAAGATGGCTGTTTTCATACTTATTCTATAGTTGCATTATTTAATGCGTCCTTGGTTGCTTCACGGTAAGCTACCATCAGTCCGCCTGTTCCTAGCAGTGTTCCACCAAAATATCTGACCACTACCACTAGGATATTATCAAGATTTTGCGCATCAATGCTGCGAAGTATAGGCATACCAGCTGTACCGTGTGGTTCGCCATCATCTTTCGTGCGCCACAGATTTTCGCCTAGTCGGTAGGCATAGCAGACATGGCGCGCATCGTGGTACTTCTTCTTGTACCACTTGATGCGCTCCTTGGCTTGCTCCTCGTCCGTGATGGGCTCTGCAAAAGATAGAAACTTACTACCTCTATCCTTGAAGATACCCTTCGAGAGCTCTGTAATATGTTTTTTATCGCTCATATTTTTGCTACTTAACCGCCTAACCGTTTAACCGCTAACTGTCTACCACGCAAACAATGGATACTTAACCATCTCTGCGTTTACTTCTGCGCGAACAGCTGCTATATTCTCCTCTGATTCAGGATTAGAGAGCACACGGTCAATCAATTCTACAATCCATGCCATCTTGTCCTCCTTCAAACCACGAGTAGTAATAGCTGGTGTACCAAAACGCAAACCGCTGGTTTGGAAGGCACTGCGCGAATCAAATGGCACCATATTCTTGTTGGTGGTGATATCTGCTGCTACAAGTGCTTTTTCTGCCACTTTACCAGTCAAATTAGGGTATTTGGTGCGCAAATCTACTAGCATTGAGTGGTTGTCTGTACCATCAGAGATAATCTTATAACCCTTGTCCATCAATGCTTTAGCCATAGCAGCTGCATTAATCTGCACTTGCTTTTGATATTCCTTAAACTCTGGAGTCAATGCCTCGCCAAAAGCTACTGCTTTAGCTGCAATAACATGCTCAAGTGGTCCACCTTGTGTGCCTGGGAATACTGCCGAATCAAGCAATGCTGACATCATCTTCACCTCGCCTTTTGGAGTTGTTTTGCCCCATGGGTTAGCAAAATCCTTACCCATCAATATCACTCCACCACGAGGACCACGCAAAGTCTTGTGGGTAGTTGATGTTACGATATGTGCGTGCTTAACAGGGTTCTCCAATAGACCTGCTGCTATCAATCCTGCTGGATGCGCCATATCTACCATAAATATAGCACCAATCTCGTCGGCTACTTTACGGATACGAGCATAATCCCAATCGCGACTGTACGCGCTCGCGCCCGCGATAATTAATTTAGGTTGCTTCTCGCGTGCCACTTGCTCCAGTTGCTCATAGTCTACACGACCAGTATCCTCTTTCACATTATACTCCAATGCATTGAACATCAGACCAGAGAAGTTGACTGGCGAACCGTGACTCAAGTGACCACCGTGACTCAAGTTGAGTCCTAAAAATGTGTCACCTGCTTGCAAACAAGCCATAAACACAGCCATATTAGCTTGTGCGCCAGAGTGGGGTTGTACATTGGCGTACTCTGCACCAAACAACTCGCAGAGGCGTTGACGAGCTATATTTTCGCTCTCGTCCACTACTTCGCAACCGCCATAATAGCGCTTGCCAGGATAACCTTCAGCGTATTTATTGGTTAATACACTGCCCATAGCTTCCATTACTTGCTCACTTACAAAGTTTTCACTAGCAATCAACTCGATGCCTTTGGTTTGACGCTCACGCTCACGACGGATGATGTCAAAGATTTCTTGATCTCTTTTCATATGATATAAATGTTTTAGTAATTCTAATGTATGATGTTTATTCATTACTCATATGTAGGAACTGAGAAATGAATCTACGGAAATTGCTTTGTACACTATTATTGATATACGATTCTATCATTCTTGTATGCGCTGTTGTCGGAATAATATCGTAGTCTGCTATCGCCGCAGGGATCAGACACGAATATCCCTCACGAATACTTATCTCATCTTGTGTGCTGCGGATACGAATCTTACACTCGCCTTCTATACAAGACTGAATGATAAACGAGTCGCACTTCACCATATTTCTGTGTATAGGTGCTTCTATATCTACTACTCGCACCGTAAAGAACTCTGTATCCAAACACAGATTAGCGGTATTGGTGTTCTCCTTGTACTCATTCTTGTACTCTTTGTACACCTGATAATCTATTGCTTCGGCAGCCAGTTCTGTATGCAATTCGCGTGGTTGACCATCTAGGTCCGCACGCTCATAGTCGTATATTCGATAGGTGACATCCGACGATTGTTGTACCTCCAACAGCCTAATACCTTTACCTATCGCGTGTACTCGTCCAGCAGGTATATAGAACACATCTCCACTCTTCACCTCGTGTTTAGCCAGAGCATCCACGATGCTTCCGTCCTTAACACGCTTTTTATACTCACTTTCGCTCAATTGTTCTTTAAATCCCGCATATATATATGCTCCCGCTTCGGCACTCAATATATACCACATCTCGTTCTTACCCATCTTGTTGTGCTCGCGTTGCGCCATTTCATTGTCTGGATGCACCTGAATGCTCAAATCGTCGTTAGCGTCAATCAGTTTTACCAATACGGGCAATTGATTCTTATGATTCTTTGCCACTGCTTTACCCAAAATAGCCTCTGGCATCTTGGCTATCACTTCTGTCAGTGGATAGCCTGCCCAAGTGCCGTTACTCACAATAGATGGTGCCGATGCCACTGCCGATACCTCCCAACTCTCACCTATATGCTGCTGATGGGGGAGATTCTTCCAACTCGCTAACTGCTCTCCGCCCCATATCTTCGTATGCAAGTTAGGCTCAAAGAGCATAGGGTAGAGTTTTGTGCGTTGCGATTCTATCACACAACCCATTGCCAACATCTGCACATCGGTGATTGCGTGCAACTCATATGATTTCAAGTGCTCGATAAAGATAAAATCATCCTTATGGCACAAATTAGCTTCGCCATCAATCGTCACTTCTATACTTCCATCCAGAATATAAAATGCGTCCTGTAAGTCTGGATGAATATGCATCGCACTCTTCTCCCCTGCTTTCAACTCAATCACCGCAATCTGCGTGATACTACATCCGCTCTCGTTAGCTGACAACAGTACGCGTTTGAGACCCATCTCATACGATGTACTAGCTGGTGTTATTTCTTGTAAATTTCTTCGCATAATCTTGCCTATAATCTATAACCTATAACCCAAAACATTATAAATGTTTCCATTATATAAGATATACATTTGCCCATTTTCGTTTATCCATTTCTGATATCCCTTGCATATGCTTGGTGCATCTACACCAGTCGTTGCCTCCGTATAGGCTTTCCAAGCATCGGGTATACCGTAGCCATACTGCTCTTGTGGTTGCGTATACCTATCTGCCGAACGAATAATCATTTCCCTTATCGCCATATTACTTGCCTCGGGCAATGCCGACCACAAGCACGCTGCCATGCCTGCTATCAGCGGACAAGCGAAACTCGTACCATTGCCAGGAAATACATTGCCATTATTCACATCCAACAATGTAGTCCCTTCACCCAATGCACATACTTCGGGTTTCACTCTGCCATCTGCCGACGGACCATATGACGAAAACTTCGCTATCGTTCCCTCTCTATTCACCGCTCCCACACTCAATATACTATCTGCATCAGCAGGGGTAGAGAGATAATGCCACGCTTTTGCACCATCGTTGCCCATTGCTACTACTAGCAACATTCCTTTTCTTGCAGCTATCACTGCTGCTTGGGCACCACGCGATGTCTTGCCATCCATATCGGCATAGCTCCAATTCGTAGCCTCATCATCAAAAGTCGTATACCCCAACGATGTTGATACGATATGCAATCCCAACGAGTCTGCCATCTCTATTGCCGCTACCCAGTTATCTATCTCCTTGATGCTCTCTGTGGCGGCTTCCTCTGTTTTAAACAGATAATACGATGCCTCCGTTGCTGCTCCTTCATAATCCGAACGCCTAGCAACTATCGTGCCCAAGCAGAGCGAACCGTGATTACCCGTTCTGCCAAATATACCATCCGTATCATCCGTCAAGTCGGCATAACCCAACCATTGTTCCCTAGGCAACCAATCCAAACTATCTGCGCGATAAAACCCACCGTCAGCCACACCTATGCGTATACCCTTGCCCTTATATCCTGCTCGATGTAGAGGCAACAGATTATACAACTGCAATTGCTCGTTGGTCGTCTGCAATACATAGTCATCTCCTGGACCTTCCTGCGCCTCTTCTACTATGTGTTTGTTTATTGAGCGTGCAGATATACTAGCTGCTTCGTCATCGTTTCTAGTCAAGTATACACCATCTACAAATCCGCATTTGCTTATTGCCTCTATCGTCTCCTTGCTGGCTTCTATGGTTGCACCATTCATCCAGCGCGATGTGTGTAGCACTCGGGCACCTAACTGCTTTACAGAGTCCAAGTACACAGGCGATACCGCGTAGTCTAACGAGTCTATCGCTATTCCTCTCTCCTCGCGCATCTCTATGGCTGTCGTACTCAAACACACCACATCCGAGCCCGCCTTATCAGCGAACTGCAAGAAGAATATAGCGAGTAGAGTTAGCATTTGGGTGCAAAATTACAAAAAAAAACGCATATACGCAAGGAAAACTTGTTTTTATTGCTATAGGCTACATTTTTTTTGCAGTGACTTCGGGGATGAAGACCCCTTTTTTAGTTTCTGATTCATATTTCGTGGTGATTTTATATTTCTTGCCGCTCGCAATGTTGGCGAGCGGGAGTCTTCGACCAATTTGTTGATTCCCTTGAGCGCGGCAGGGAGTTGATTGCCGCGCAAGTTGTTGATGTTGTTTTCTTTTAACAAAAATTGAATAAGACACCTTTTTTCCTCGATATTCCCTTTATATCCCCCCTGTTTGCCCTTTACTTGCCCCTTGTCTCCATCGGAACCTCATCGGAACCTCATCGGGACCTGATTGGAACCTCGCCGAAGGATAAGCATAGGA
>JAEIGA010019335.1_pt1 | contig 10386 bp, 11 predicted proteins | sample 9270691 | NCBI WGS metagenome assembly JAEIGA01 (sample SAMN17057246, study PRJNA624740) | gut metagenome | biome: biome; isolation source: fecal sample | host: Bos grunniens | place: China: Xizang | collected 2019
ATATAAAACATGGAACACAAATGTACCACTTTTACAGAGTACACGTTCTGCACGACTTGTTTAGTTCCTACTCGTACTCCCGTTCCTAGTACCAACTCCGAGTACCCTGAAGTACCATTTCTTAATCACCGTTCCCACAACAAAAAAGAGGTACTGGAATATTTCATCCAATACCTCAAGTATCTGCACCATGTAGACTTACAAAGCGTGTACCATTCACGTCGGTTCACAGGCGGTTCTCACGCCGTGGTATCCTGTTCCCCACATTATAAGTACAAACATGGAGATACGCATTTGATCGCGCGTGTACCAATCACGCAGTACCTCTGAGTTGTAAAGAATATGACAGTACATTCATCAGCATATCCTTACATTCTATGTCATAAAATCTGAAACTACCTTGTTCAAATAAAGTTCTCAACTGTGTAAAGAAAAAACTGTTCCTCATTAACATAACATAATCGACGTTGTGGTCTTCAGTAGTAGCGACAAACCTGTACTTACTTGTTACGTCAGGAGATTTATCTACATACATGATACCATCGTTGGTAAACTCTCTAATGCCAAATTCTGTACCTTTATATCTGATAGTACATATGTACCTGTTAGCACCTCTAGGCCTTTCAATAAATGCCATGTTATCGTTCAAATAAATATTCTGTGCCGCATATGCAACGTATTTACTCTTAGAAAATGCCTTATTAAAGCCACTCTCCATTTGCTGTTTACTAGCACTCTCATTGAACCCGTTTTCGAGTACAAACCCGTCACCTCGTAAGAACTTAGTATTTGAGTTAATCCTAGATGCAATTCCCATCATAATATAGTAAGGATTGAGTAACGTAACGTTATTGCTAACCATGTACACAGGAACATACCTAACCTGTTCACCCTGTCCTCGTGCAATACTCGTATGTACACTAATGAACTTATTGGCTTCATCAGAACAGTAATGGTTTGTTTCACTTTGAAATTCATCAAATTCCATGTTTTTAACGTCACTGAATACATGAGAAATTTTCTTAATATTATCCGCAGTATTTAGTGCAATAGCGTACCCACAGTTTTCACCATTAAGCCATAAACTAGTGTACATACCGCGCATTTCTTTGCTACTCTCAAAAGTACAGTCCCTAAAGAACAAGCCGCCGATATCTTTGAAGAACTTCTCGTCAACATTATCAAGTTCATATGAGAACCTGTAAACTAAGCAGAATTTTTCCTGTTTCTTGAGCCATCTGTTGACCATCAACCTATTGAAGTACGTGGTTTTACCTGCGTTACGGTTTGATGTACATAAGAAAACCTCGGGAGTATTCCCATTAATATCCTTCATAGATAAAAGCTTAGTTCCATCATAGAAAACGTTTTCGCTCATACAACTACCTCTCTTTTAATGATATAACACTTGATCAAAATTGTCAATATAACGTTTGACTATTTTACATAAATGTGATATATTGGAATTATGAAAGGATGGTGTGTTATGGATATAGCGTCAATCGTTGGCTCAATCGCAAACTTAGGCTTTCCTGCAATTCTATGCGTTATCCTTGTGTACCTACTAGAGAAGAACAATGAACGGCACAAAGAAGAACTTGAAAAGCTAAATGAAACAGTTAAAAATAATACAGACGCAATAAACAAATTAACAGAAAAGATTTTAGCTGTAGAGCTTGCGCGTGAAAACAGGTACAGAAAATTCGACAATAATAGGTGAATAGTATGCTAAAGGGAATTGATTTATCGCATCATAACAGTAACATATCATTAAAAGGCAATGACTTTGTAATAGTCAAAGCTACAGAAGGTACAACGTTTAAAGACCATAAACGTGATTATTGGCGCAATATGGCTGAAAAATCAGGTATAACTCTGCATGGTTTCTATCACTATGCAAGGCCTGAGAAGAATAATTATGTAGATGAAGCACAGCATTTTGTAAATACAATAGCAAAGTACATCCCATTTAATAATACAATATTAGCGTTAGATTGGGAGAATATTGCACTTAAACATGACCTATCATGGGCAATCGGTTGGCTTAATACAGTTGAACAAATGACAGGTGTAAAGCCTGTATTCTATTGTCAAGCATCGTACACACCAAAAATAGGTGAAATCTATAAAAACGGTAATGGATTATGGGTTGCACATTATACGAGTGCTAATAAACCACGTATCGGTACATATCCTTATTGGGCTTTGTGGCAGTACAGTAATTCTAATGGTAAACTTGACAAAGATTACTTCAATGGCACAAGAGAACAGTTCCTCAAATACTGTAAGGTACACTGATATGGCTACTATAAAACTAGAAGGTTTATGGGTAAATCTAAATGATGACACATACCATGTTTTAGGTACAGAAAAAGAAAACGAAAATGTCATAGCAATTTATGATTACTTATCTTCTAATTATGGATGGACTAAAGAAGCTGTAGCAGGTCTATGCGGAAACGTATATTCAGAAGGTGCTTTCAATTCTGCACAGTGGCAGGTTGGTATCGGTTCAGGAATAGGCGATTGGTGGCACAAAAACTCAAGAGGTAACTACGACATGGGTTTAGGCCTGTGTCAGTGGACACCTGCAGGTGGCTTAGCTACGGCATGGGGTTACTCAACATCAGAGTTAAATGCTAATGACATACATTGTCCTGTATATTCACCTCATTTGCAGCTTGATGCTATAGCAACTAATAAGCCTGCAAAATGGATGAAAAGAAATAGTAACTACTATCTTGCATTTTCCGACTACGGTTCATCGACTAGAAGTCCTGAATTTTTAGCAGGTGTATGGGGTTATTCTTTCGAGAAAATGCTTACATCCGGTGAACTTTCAACACGTAAAGCTAAGGCAAGATATTATTATGACGATGTACTGAATGGTGAAACACCTACTTCTGATACATTCATGGAAACTGATTTAATAGACGCTAGGTGTAACTATTCCGAAGGCTACTATCCATCAGGTCAAACGCTTAATCTAATCGTAACTGTACGTGAAGCAGGGTATTCATTTGAAGCAGTTCCATACATACGTGATTCGCAAGGAACTGTAACATATTTCGAAGGTACATCATCGACACAGTTATCTCATGATTATCTCGTCACAGATTACGATTTTATAGTGGTAGCTCATGCGATATGGGTAGGGCCTGGCCCAGTACCACCAGAGCCGCACACAAGAAAAAAGAAAAAGCATCATTCAATTTTACCAATATTAAGACTGTGGTAATACCCTGCAACCCCTGAGCAGGATTTACATAGAAAGGACGGTAAAAACGTATGGCTGTAAAAAGCAAAAAAGAAATAATGGATTCATTATCAAAGGTACTCGGTGAAAACAATTCTGATGATGCACTAGCATTATTGGAAGACGTATCTGACACTCTCGATACAGCCAATTCTGACTTACCTGCAAAGCTGAAAGAAGCTGAGGATAAGTATAATGAGCTAGACAAGAGTTGGCGTGAGAAATATCGTTCTAGGTTCTTACAGAGTAAGGAAGATGCTGCCGAACAAGATAATGAGTTCAGAAAAGAACAAGAAGAACAGGAACAGAAAGACGAACAGGAAGAACGTGCAGAAAATGTGTCATTTGACGATTTATTTACGTCAGATGACAAATAAGAAAGGAGTACAGTATGCCTACAATTCCTAAAAAGCAGAGTTTAACGACTTCTGTGTATGATATACTGAACGCAATTAGAAATAATGCGTCTACAAATTATCAGAATTATATACCACCTGCAACCGATAAAGCTTCACTGCGCAAGATAGGTTCTATTATGATGCAGTATCAGGCACTACAGAATGAGTTCCTGAGCGCACTCGTGAACCGTATTGGTCGTGTAATCATTTCCACAAAGTTATACGAAAACCCTTGGGCATCATTCAAACGTGGTTATCTTGAGTATGGCGAAACTATAGAAGAGATTTTCACAAGCATAGCTAAACCTTTTCAGTATGACCCTGAGGTAGCAGAAGAAAAGATATTCAAGCGTGTTAAGCCTGATGTTCGTTCAGCTTTCCATACAATGAACTATCAGAAATTTTATAAGACTACTACAACACAGGAACAGCTTAGACAGGCATTCTTGTCCGAAGATGGTGTATCATCCCTTCTAGCTGACATAGTTCAGAGTTTGTACACAGCAGCTAACTACGATGAATTTCAGGTTATGAAGTATCTTCTTTTCCGTAATATCCTTAATTCACGTATGTACCCTGTTACAATTGACGCAGTAAACACAGCGAATATGAAATCTATAATCGCTGATGTAAAGTCAATGTCAAACAAGCTTGAGTTCATGTCTGATAAGTATAATGTAGCAGGTGTAAAGACCCACGCAAAGAAGTCAGAGCAGTACATACTCATTGATGCAGATTTTCAGGCTAAGATGGACGTTGAAGTTTTGGCATCTGCATTCAACATGAGTAAGGCAGAGTTCATGGGACACCTTGTACTTATTGATGGGTTTGGTGAACTTGATACTGAACGCCTTGCTGAGTTGTTTGAAGATGACCCAGCATATACACCTATCACTGATGAAGAGCTTGCTGCTCTTAAACAGATACCTCTCGTACTTGTTTCTGAAAACTATTTCATGATTTTCGATAATCTCAATCAGTTTACAGAGCAGTACAATGGTGAAGGTCTGTATTGGAACTATTGGTATCATCAGTGGAAGACATTCTCAGTGTCACCATTTGCAATATCACTTATGTTCATACCTGCAACACCATCTGTTACAAGCGTATCCGTATCACCTGATACAGCTTCTATCGGTGTAGGTGAGAACTTGTCATTTACTCCAACTGTAGAAGTAGAGAACTTTGCGCCTAAGACTGTAGTTTATACTTCATCTGATGAAGACGTAGCTACAGTATCAAATGCAGGTGTAGTAACAGGCATAGCGGCAGGTACAGCTACAATCACAGTAACATCTACATTCGATGATACAAAGACAGATACAGCATCAATAACAGTAACAGCTTGACACTGTTATTCCTCCTACGGGTACAAGGTTCTTAGCTACTCCTTGTACCCTATTTTTAAATGAAAGGTGGTAAGCCTTATGGCAATATCTATAGCACCAAATAGTACCATTAAGTTGCTGTTTGTCAAAGGATTAGATAATAGGTACTTACATACTTATTATTTTGATTCTACAGCTGCACAGACAAGCTTTTTCAATAGTAAAGCCATATTTACATTTACAGCCAATAGCTATACAAGAAATACAGCTAATTTCATTAGAATACAGGTAGCAAATGACCCTGTATCTGTAGCAACTATGGAACAATATTTTAATTGCAATTATATGATGTTCCAAAATACAAGCTTTGGTTCAAGATGGTTTTACGCTTTTATCAATTCTGTAGAGTACATTAACAACGTAACTATACAGATAAATTTCGAAATAGATGCAATGCAAACATGGTTCTTTGGTTCAAACATGGCGCAGGGTAAATGTTTGGTACTTAGAAGGACGCCAACAAAGACAGAAAATACCAACAACACTAACTTTGAACCTGAACCAATTGCAGGTACAAATTTTTACTATGCACCACAGGAAAGGGCTGGACTATACGATGAAGGTAATGCAATAGTAATTACTTCAACATCAGATGTAGATAAAACTCTTGGGGTAAAACAGCTTGGTTCTGTATTTTATGAAGGAATTTTCTCAGGTGTAAATATTGTTTGTTTTGACTGTAACAGCACTGCCGATGCTCTTGGGATAGCTGATTACCTAGAGAGTGTTACAGGTGTTACTGATTCAGAAGGTAACGTTACACGAGAAACAACAAACGTAGTTTCTATAGTTCAGATGCCTAAAAAATATGCACGTAATGTTTTTAGTAAGGTTGGTGATATCACTGAGGATGAAATTGACATATCTTCTTATACATGGGATAGCGTAAATGGATATACACCTAAGTACAAAAAATTACTTACATATCCATTTCACTATTGGCTATTAACAGATATGGATGGTCAAAATATCATACTCAGAAATGAATTTTTCAACGATCAAAATGTACGTAAATTGAAGATATATTCTACAGGTATAGGACATGGTGAAATATTGTGTTACCCACGATACTACAAGGGTATGATTAATGACTTAACAGATAAATTAGTTATGACTAATTTTCCCATGTGTCCATTTTCTATTGATTCATTCTCTGCTTGGGTTGCACAGGGTGGACTTGCATTATTACAAGCTAATGTACAGAACACAGAAACAGCCTTACAAGCTCAAATGGAAACAGGATTTGTAAGTACAATTGCATCAATAGCTACAGCAGGAATGAGTGCAGATTATGCATCAAGAACTAGTAGCAAGCCTACTAAGGCAGGTTTCAATTTTGCTATGAATGAACTTAATTCACTTGTTAGCTTTGGTGCTCAAGAACAGATGGCAGAAGCAAGTTTGGAAATTGCACGTAATAATTATGAGGTACAATTTGCAGCTGCTCAGGCCAAACCTGATATCATGGTTGGTTCGGTATCTCCTAATGTAACAGCACAGGCACAGCTTAAAGATATTTTTGTTATAGAAGTTGGCGTTACATATGACGAAGCTAAACGAATAGATGACTTTTTCAACGTGTATGGTTATGAACAGAATTATGTCGACTATCCAATATACAACCCTGCTAACTCAGTTACAGGTAAACACGAGTTCGTAAAAACATCCGGTTCAAATGTATCAGGAACAGCACCAGCATTTGCACTAGCCGCAGTAAACAGAATATTAGATAGTGGTATAACAATATGGTCTAGTAGTGCAGAAATAGGTGATTACTAAGAAAGGGGTACAATATGGGGAACATGGAAAGTCAGAAATATTTACGCAAAAGTAAAAAGTATAAAAGAGGACAGGATGTTGAGTTCCTAGATTCTGCCATAGTCAATAGAAGGATGTACGACTATTACCTAGATCGTTTGCAGGAGATTTGCATCACACGTTTTAGATGGAACAATCTTCCTGATACTATTGATGAACGATTCATAGAATATACACTAATGATGGACGGTCACGCAATATACTTTAATGATGACGTAATGGGTAACCTTTGCTTACAGGCAATGCTTGGCGGCAAGTGGGACGTTTACCGTGTACCAATAAGTCGCAGAGCCTACGCTGTAAATGGCTACAATGACTCCACCTTAACACCTGAAAACTCAGTAATAATCTACAACAACACAATTCGAACAAATACTTATCCGATACTTGAATTATTCGCTTATAGGTTGTATAATATAGACAGGAGCGCAGATGTGAACGTTCATGCACAGCGCACACCTATTCTTATCCGTTGTTCCGAAAATGAACGCCTTACTCTCAAAAATGTCTACATGGAATATGACGGAAATCAGCCCGTAATCTTTGGAGATAAAGATTTAGATTTAACAGACAAATTTACTGTACTTCAAACATCAGCACCTTATGTAGCGTCTGACCTTGCTGAATATAGACAGCAGGTATGGAACGAAGCATTGTCAGCTCTTGGAATTGCATCAGTTACCAATGAAAAGTCAGAACGTATGCTACGTACAGAAGCCGAAGCAGGTATGGGTGCAATCGTAGCTACAAGAATATCAGCTATCAAAATGCGTGAAAAAGCTGCTAAAGAAATCAATAAGATGTTTGGTACAAATATAACCGTTGAGTTTGATGAAGGTATCGACCACTCATTGTCACTACAGCTTGAAGCTGCTCAGGTCGAAGCTACACAGGCACAGGCAGAGATAATGACAAACACTGCTGATGCTTCATCAAAAGGTGGTGTTGGTGGTGCAATGAATACACCTAACTACACGAAAGGTGGTGGCAAGAATGAGTAAGTACACTACTGAGGTTAGATTTATTTGTGAAGAAGCGATTGGACTAGAGAAGTCGGTAGATAGAACATCTGTCGAGTCAGTTCTTAAACAGGCATACCCTTTGATATTTGACGTTGATTTGATGTTATATGACCCTGACACAGATACAGTGAATACAGCATCGGCGCACAAGGAAGAACTTTTTACTAAGATATTGCGTCACTACTACACTAGAGAAATAGGCCTTGAAACCGCAGGTCTATGGAAGTTAAAGCTTAACACGCGTATGAGGGAAATTCTCCCATATTATAATCAGCTCTACAAATCCGCAAACATCGAGTACAATCCTTTGCTCAATGTAGACCTTACAGATACTCATGATGAAGATAGAACGGATGATAAAACTAAGGTCGGTACACTCGATAGCACGGTAACAGGAGATAATGATGTTACACAATCTAACTCATACGGACAGCAGACACAGACACAAACACCAAATCACACAACACAAGAAGCATTCTCAGACACACCTCAAGGTTCACTTAGCGGAGTGCAGGATAAGACATACCTGACAAACTACAAGGAAACGACCGTTACAGGGGGCGGAGATACAGTTGTAGACGCATCTCATAGTGATACCTTGACAACAGACCAACAAACAAGAGCTGTCACAGATGAAGACACAAGAACCACCGAAGATAACAAGTACACTACTGATTATCTTCACAGAAAATACGGTAAGGACGGTACTATGACATATCAGGAAATGATTCTCAAGTACAGAGAAACTTTCCTAAACATCGACATGATGATAATAGATGAACTCAAAGACTTGTTCATGGGTCTTTGGTAAGTCAGAAAGGGGTGTTACATGGCTTCTATTAAAACCATGATAGCGGTACACAAGTTTCAATTCTACTGCCAAAAGGTTTTACCTCTTGTCTATGACGAAAGTTTATCGTATTATGAGGTACTCAATAAGCTTACCTTTAAGGTGAATGAAGTTGTCGAACAGCTGAACATAGTTGAGGATAACGTAGTTGCACTAAATGAAGCGGTAACGCAGATTGAGCAACGTATGAACGAACTAGAACAGGCCTTTGAAGAGTTCAAGGTTGATATGGAAAATAGGTTCGCACAGCTCAAAGAAGAAATTGAAACCGAGTTTGCCGAACTTAAAGAACAGCTTGAACGGGAAATGGATGAACTAAGGCAGGCTTTAGTACAGTCCATACAGGAACTTAAAGCTGAATTAACTGCTCAGTTAGAAGCGTTGCAAACTGAACTACGTGCAGAAATGCAGGCATTTCAGGAACTTACTTTGGCAGAAATTGCCAAAATGGATAGGCGTATCAATGAGTACATAGCACAGATAAACCTTACGATTGAAAATTTCAAAAACCAAACCAATACTCGTCTTAAAGATATGCAGGACAATATTGATAACAATCTGATTGAAGCAAAGGCGTACTCTGATGTACTGGCAGCCGACTTGCAAGCACAGATTGATGCAATTGGTACAGAAACGGACGTAAGGATAGTTGACCCTGCTGACCTTGTAACAAAGACAGCTCAAAGTGCTTTTGACAATGACTTCTATTTACTAAGGTGTTGGGCACTACGTGCAGGATATTATGATGCACAGCAGTTAACGTGCGAAGAGTATGATAACTTTGGTCTAACTGCTTATCTATATGATTATATGGCTAAGTGGTACTTGGTTGAAAAGCCTGACGTTGATACAATGTACAACCCATTGTCAGGTACAAAAGATAATAATGAGCAGACAATATATGATATATTTGAACTGCTCAAAACTCACATAGGATTAGCTTTAACATGTGAAGAGTATGATACTTTGGAAATTTCGGCAGAAGCTTATGATACAGGTGCGGCGAATGTTGTTGAAACAGATGTACCGATTACTGCGTATCAGTTCGATATTTACAGTGCGTACTATCTTGAAGGCAGGCCTGCTGCTATGGCTTACAGTGCAGGTGATGGTATCAAGATTAGTCCGGAAGGCGTAATATCTGTAGATGGTGAAATTTCGGGACAGGTAGTTTATAATCCTGACCGAGAATCATTAACAATTAGTTTCAGTGCATAGCACAGAAAGGGGTACATTATGGCATTCTTCAAAACTCTCAATGGTTACGATGTTAAGGACGCAAAGGCTTGGGCAAACACAGCTAACGATTATGACGCTACAGCTGAGTATGCAGTAGGTGATTACTGTTTGTATGAAGGTGATTTGTATAAATGCAATACAGCTATTGCCACAGGTGGTGAAGCTTGGAATGCTAGTCATTGGACAGCTACACAGATCATGGATGAAGTTGCTACAGCTGTGGACGTTACATACGATTCACAGACAGAAGCTCTTACATTCTCTTAAAAGGAAGGTGATAGTATGGCAGATGCTAAAACTATCAATGGATACAATGTAAAAGACGCAACTGCCCGTGAAGCTATCACTAATCTTGATACTGTAAAGCTTGCATCCTCAGGGGGTGCAAGCGGCAGTATTAAGTTTGGTGTAGATA
>JAEIGA010019336.1_pt1 | contig 10385 bp, 7 predicted proteins | sample 9270691 | NCBI WGS metagenome assembly JAEIGA01 (sample SAMN17057246, study PRJNA624740) | gut metagenome | biome: biome; isolation source: fecal sample | host: Bos grunniens | place: China: Xizang | collected 2019
ACGTTTCTCTTCCACTGCTTTACTCGGCCTCCTATCTTCTCCTCCCCTAAGTTAGGGGAGGTGGCACGAAGTGACGGAGGGGTCTGTAATTGCTCTTTTCTCTTTACTCTACCTCAACACACGCCCCCGCCCTGCGGGCACCCCCTCTAACTTAGAGGGGGAAATGTGCACGAAAACGTACACATAATTTCTACCGCCACCAAGCCGTAAATGAGGAACTTGCGAGGCGCAGAGTGGGGCAAAAAGCACCCACAAGGCACACTCGCCACAAGGCACACTCGCCACAAGGCACACTCGCCACAAGGCACGCTCGCTACTTATTCCCTTGCAACTCATACATCCTATCTCGCCACATTGCAGCCTGTGCAAAGTCGAGCGCCTTGGCGGCCTCCTCCATACGGCGGCGAGCATCACGAATGGCAATCTCACGCTCCTCGGGCGAATAGACACTCCTCTTGTCGGCAGCCACCTGTGCGCCACCACCCAAGGGGTAGGCCTCGGCAGCATCACTCGCAGCACCCGAGATGGTCGTGCGGGCATAGCGTTTTATCTGCGTGGGGGTGATGCCATTTGCCTCGTTGTAGGCCATCTGCTTCTCACGCCTGCGTCGGCTCTCATTGATGGTCGCACGCATAGCGTCGGTGATGGTGTCGCCATACATAATAACCCTACCCTCCACATTTCGTGCGGCACGACCTGCCGTCTGTGTCAGAGCCCTCTCGCTACGCAGGAAGCCCTCCTTGTCGGCATCGAGGATTGCCACAAGCGCCACCTCGGGAAGGTCCAAGCCCTCCCTCAACAAGTTCACGCCGATGAGCACATCGAATGAGCCCGCTTTGAGGTCTTCGAGAATCTGCACACGGTCGAAAGTATCCACATCGGAGTGTATGTAGCGGTTGCGGATGCCTATACGGTCGAAATATTTGGAGAGCTCCTCGGCCATACGTTTCGTGAGGGTCGTAACGAGCGCCCTCTGCCCTTTGTGTATGGTCGTCTGTATCTCCTCCAAGAGGTCGTCTATCTGGTTATCCGTAGCCCTCACCTCAATCTCGGGGTCGAGCAGACCCGTAGGTCTTACGAGTTGTTCCACGACAGCGCCCTCACTCTTGATGAGCTCATAGTCGGCGGGGGTGGCACTGCAATAGAGCACCGTATGTCCGAAGCTCTCGAACTCCTCGAACTTCAAGGGGCGGTTGTCCACAGCCGCAGGCAGGCGGAAGCCATACTCCACGAGGTTCAACTTCCTCGCCCTATCGCCGCCAAACATAGCCCTCACCTGTGGGATTGTCACGTGGCTCTCATCGACCACCAGCAGGAAGTCGTCGGGGAAGTAGTCCAAGAGGCAGAAGGGTCGCTCGCCCTCCTTACGCCCATCCATATAGCGCGAGTAGTTCTCGATGCCGGAGCAGTAGCCGAGCTCCTTTATCATCTCCACGTCATACTCCACCCTCTGTTTTATGCGTTGCGCCTCAACGGCGCGTCCCTCCTTCTCGAACTCCTCGATGCGCTTGCCCAAGTCGAGCTGTATTTGGCGGATAGCATCCTCGGTGCGCTCCTTGGTCGTAACGAAGAGGTTGGCTGGGAAGATGCTCACCTCCTCCACACTCTCCATCCTCGCACCCGTCTGGGGGTCTATGCGCCACAGGGCCTCTATCTCGTCGCCAAACATCGAGATCCTCCACGCATCGCTCTCCGAGTGGGCGGGCATAATGTCGATGGTGTCGCCCTTAACCCTGAATGTTGCGGGATCCAAGTAGCGCTCCGTGCGTGTGTAGAGCGCATCCACAAGGCGGTAGAGGAGTCTTCGCTGGGGAATCTCATCACCCACCTTTATGGTGATGCTATTGGCGTGGAAGTCCTGCGGATTGCCGATACCATAGAGGCACGACACACTCGACACCACAATGACATCCCTCCTGCCCGAGAGGAGCGAGGAGGTGGTGCGGAGTCGCAGTTTCTCAATCTCATCGTTGATGGCGAGATCCTTCTCGATATATGTATCACTCGCAGGGAGGTATGCCTCGGGCTGGTAGTAGTCGTAGTAGGATACGAAATACTCCACGGCATTCTCGGGGAAGAAGGCCCTGAACTCACTATAAAGCTGTGCAGCGAGGGTCTTATTGTGTGACAGAACGAGTGTCGGGCGGTTGAGCCTCTCGACCACATTGGCAATCGTGAAGGTCTTACCCGAGCCCGTAACACCCAGCAGCGTATTATGAGGCTGGCCCGCCTCAATCGAGCGTACCAACTCCTCGATAGCCTCGGGTTGATCGCCCGTCGGCTTATAATCCGCCACCAATTTGAAATCCATACCTCTTTTTCTTGTCATCTTTTGAAGCTTTTTGTAAAAAGCTTCACATTTTGCGACTTAAAGTCGCCCAAAAATTTTTGGATAGAAACTGCGTTTCTCTTCCATTACTCTACTCTCTCTGTTTCGTGACTCCGAGCGGAATCGAACCGCTATCGTGGGAACCGGAATCCCAAATTCTATCCATTAAACTACGGAGCCATACTCGGGTGCAAACCACCCTCGCAATTCTCAACCCTCCAACTTTCGGGTTTTGATTCTACAAATATCGTGGTTTTATTTGAGAAAACCGCAAAAATTGTGTAGTTTTGCTATTCGACCAACAACACACCTATGCTTAAACTCACATCCAAAGAGCGCATCGAAAAGGTTATCTGCTGGGCAGGACTCACCACAAGCTCCTTTGCCACGCAGATTGGGCTCTCCTCGCCACAGTCACTCTACCAGATAAAGGCGGGCAAGCACAACCTCTCGCGCACCATTGCCGAGCGCATCTGCAACCGCTATCCCGAGATTGACTTCGGGTGGCTCTTTGCCGGTGAGGGTGAGATGTTGCGCCCACAGGATGCCCCAATCCCCTACTACACCACCGACTGTACCGAGATAGCCCTCGGCAAGACTCCTGCGATTCCTGCGGGGAGGGTTGTTATGGCAGGGTGTGGCGACTGCGACTTTGCAGCACCCTACGACTCCCGCACAATGGAGCTGGAGGTTATGCAGGGAAGCATCCTCTTCTGCAAGGAGTGCAACGTGGAGGAGGTGGTAGTCGGAGGGCTCTACCTCTTCTCATTGGGACGACGAGCACTGCTCCGCAAGGTGGGGAGTGTTGGGGAGGATAGTCTAATGCTCCTTTCGCCCAACTTGGATGTTGCACCCCAGAGTGTTGAACGTGGCCAGATATGCCGCCTATTCTTGGTAAAGGCGGCCTTGGAGTGGAAAAACAAAAATCTTTAATCTATATGAAAATCAAAACGGTAAATACGGTTGCCTTCATTGTGGGCATTGTCACGATTCTCTGTGTATCCATGGGGCTTCTGATCGGCTATTTCTTTGGCAACAATGGTTGGTGGTGGGGCTTTATCTTCGCCGTAGGCAGTGGTCTTATTGTCTTCTTTGGCGGCAGGTGGGCGATGAAAAACTTCTTCATACAGCGCATTACCCCCCTCTATCGCATCGTGCTCGGCAGGGATATCAAAACACACGAACTCGCCGCCGAGCTCGAACAAGATGTGCGCCCCGAGAAGTCGGTGAGCGCCGAGCTCAACCGCTGGGCAGAGCAGAACCAGAAGGAGATTGCACGCCTGAAAGAGAACGAAAAGTATCGCAAAGAGTTTGTGGGCAACGTGTCGCACGAAATCAAGACCCCCATCTTCAACATTCAGGGCTACATCTCAACCCTCTTGGATGGTGGTATGAGCGACCCTGTACTGATGCGCCGCTACTTGGAGCGCACCGAGAAGAGCATCGACCGACTGATAAACATCACCAACGACTTGGAGGCCATCTCGCGTCTCGAATCGGGTGTGCTCAACCTCAACTACACCCGCTTCAACATCGTGCAGCTCACACGCGACATTGTCGATACCATCGAGTTTGAGGCCACAAAGAAGAATATCACCGTCGTGGTGGGCTCGTCGCACACCGTGCCCTATCCTCCCGTGTGGGTGAAGGCCGACCAATACTACATCGAGCAGGTGCTCATAAACCTCATCATCAACTCCATCCGCTATGGCAATGAGGGTGGCGAAACATTCATCAAGTTCATCGACCTCTTCGACAAGGTTCTGGTGGAGGTGAGGGACAACGGCAGGGGCATAGCCAAGGACGACATACCCCGTGTATTCGAGCGCTTCTACCGCACCGACAAGGGGCGTTCGCGTGAGCAGGGTGGCACCGGCTTGGGCCTCTCGATTGTCAAACACGTACTCGAAGCCCACGGCGAAACCATCAATCTGCGTAGCGAATTGGGCAAGGGAAGTACTTTTTCATTCACATTGAGCAAGAATTAGCGCTTTTTTGCTACCTTTGACTGCCACAAAGAAGATTTAACACATTTGTAATATTATATGAACAGACTGCTCTCTATCGTATGGGACATTGATCCCGTAGCCTTCTCCATCTTCGGCTTGGAGATTCGCTACTACGGCCTCTTCTGGGCGCTGGCATTCATCGCCGGCATCTACTTTTTCACCTCCTTCGTAAGGCGTGAGAAACTGCCCGAGAAGCTCGTGGATTCGCTCTTCTGGTATGCCACCATCCTCGGCATCCTCGGTGCGAGGCTCGGCCACTGCCTCTTCTATGAGCCCGAGATATATCTCGCAGAGCCCCTCCGAATTCTCAACATCCGCGAGGGCGGTATGGCTTCACACGGTGCGGCCATCGGTTTCCTCTTGGGCCTCTCGCTCTTCGCTTGGCGCAACAAAATGCCCTTCTGGTGGGCTGCCGACCGCATTATGATTCCTGTGGCGATTGGCGGTGCCGGTGTGAGGTTTGGCAACCTGATGAACTCCGAGATCTATGGTTGTGCCACCGACCTCCCTTGGGGCTTCATCTTTGTCCGCAATGGCGAGAGCGTTGCTATGCACCCCACACAGATCTACGAGGCACTCTTCTACATTGCCGTCTTTGTAATCCTCCTCTTCCTCTACTACAAGCGTGACGCAGGTCGCAAACACCCCGCACTTCTCTTTGGCGTGGGTCTGATCGGCATCTTCCTCTCGCGCTTCTTCTTGGAGTTCATCAAGAACGACCAAGTGGCTTTTGAGGCAGAGATGGCGCTCAATATGGGCCAGCTGTTGAGCATCCCCTTTGTGATTGCGGGTGTGGTACTCGTGATCATCGGTCTGAAAAACAAACCCCAGCATATCGCTTGGGCAGAGGAGCCCGCAAAACCCAAAGCAAAAAAGGTTGCACCTCCCAAGGCAAAACGATAACAACTAACCCCTAAAAAAAATACAACTCTATGAGCAAAGTGGTAAATAAACTCATATTCAACTGCCTCGTGCAGTATGGCAACGTAGCACTCCCCAATGTGGGATCGTTGCACGTGGAGGGCAACACCCCCAAAGTTGTCTTCTTCTCCGAAAAAATCTCCAACAACCACATCCTTCTGACCGACATCATTGCCGATCAGGGCGGCATCTCCACCTCCGAGGCAGAGGCTCTCTATAACGATTGGCTCTCGGCTGCACGTCGTGAGGATGACTCGATCTATGTTGAGAGTGTGGGTACCATTACCCCCCGCAGATTCGACATCGACGATGAGTTGCACCGCGCACTCAACGGCTCGACAGAGGTTCCCGTTGCCACACTTCGCAAGCGCTGCTCGTGCAGCTGGGTTTGGTGGCTCGTGGGCGCACTCGCCGTGATTGGTATTGCGATCTACCTTGTTGGCAACTGCGACTGCTGCAAGAGGGGTTGTGCCACCGAGGAGGTTGTCGTTGAGGAGCCCGCCGTGGAGGTTGTTGCTCCCGAGGTTGCGGAGCCCACACCCGCACCTGCACCCGTGGTAAAAGTCCCCGCAGATGGCTTGCGCTACAATGTTATGGTCGGTGTCTTCACCATCAAATACAACGCACGCGCGTGCGCGAAGCAGGATCCGCTGGGCATCGGTGCCGAGAACTACCTCATCACCCCCTATCCCAAAGGACTCTGGGCGGTGGTTGCCTACTCGACCAACAGCCCCGCAAAGGCAGAGGAGATGAGGCTCAAATATCGAAAACAGCAGAAAGATGTTTGGGTGTGGAAGCGCAAATAGACTCCACCCAAACCATAATACAAAAACGGCTCCCCGACGATTCGGGGAGCCGTTTTATTTGGCAGATAATTCTCAAATGAATTAATTGGTGCTCCAAGCGCCCGTTACGCCATCCCACTCGCCACCTGTGAGGGTGTAGAGGTTCTTGCCATCGGTGGGGATTACAAGGTCGCCTGTCTGGTTCCACTTATTATTCCAGTTGTTTGCTGCCGCGCCAGGGTTCATACGGCAGAAGATAACCGAAGTGTAGCCGCCAACGGGGATATTTACCTCATAGATGCCATCACCATCTGCGTCGGTCATACTCACCCAAGCATCACCATCTCCAAAGAAGTATGCAGCAAAGCGCGCGCCATCGGATTTCCAGTTTGCATTGGGAGCGAAGTAGAGAGTATTGTCGGTCACCTCGGGCTCCTCAACCTTGGGCTCCTCGCCATTTGCGGTCTGTTTGGTTGCGGTAGCAATATCCACACCGGCAACCATCACATAGACAACCATAGTAGTCTGGTTGAAGTAGATGTCGTAGGTGCCGGCAGCCTCAACGGTAATGTCTGCGCTATCACTATTGTTCACTACGGGGATATAGTGGTTTGCTTTGATGTAGTTTACAGCGTTTGCATTGCGACCAATGTTTACGCCATCCCACGAGCCTGCGGTGCGAATCTTGAAAGCATCGTATGCTGCAAACTCGACACCCTTTGCTACGAGCAAGCCCTCGGTGGGGGTGGTCATCAAAAGAGCATCGGAAGCCCAGCCGCTCGCCTCAAACGAACCTACCACACCAAGGCCGGAAGGCTCCGCAACAAACTCGGGGACCTCGGGAACTTCGGGTTCCTCCTCGTCGCCGCCGAGATTCTCATTGCTGGGGTTGAACTGCAACTCGCTATCTGCGGTCCAATCGGTAATCTCTGCCGAGAACTCTGCACCGATGAGCTCTTTGGTGAGGGTGAGGTTTGCAGTAGCCATCTTACCTGCGCCAAAGTCGGTAGCAGCAGCGATGTTGAAGTTATACTGCTTGTCGCCAGCCACAACCAAGATGCGGGGCATAGCCTCCAACTGGGGAACGGTGATGAGGGTCCAAGTGTCTGCATCTACCTTTGCAGCCTTGATGGTGCCCTGCTGACCATTCACCTTGGAGGTGTTGTCTGCAAGGTTGATGATAGCCGAGCCATAGACATCGGCAAACATAACACTCTTGATCTCCTCTTTCAGCTCGCTGGTGATGTTGATGACAACTTTCGAGAGTGCGTGGGTGAAGGGGAGAACCACAGCCTCCTTGGTGGGTTTCGAGGTGGTCGAAGCAACCAGAAGGTCGGAAGCAGCATAGCCACCTGCCACGCTCTGGTCTGCCTCTACGGTGAAGGTGTAGCCCTCCGCCTTGTATTTAGCAGCGGCCTCATAGGGGTAGTATGCCAATACGGTGGATACCAACTCCTCGTCGTCATACCAATAGTTGGTCTGTGCGCCAACAAGAGCGCCGTCGGTGTAGGTATATTTTGCATTGTTGAGGTATGCTGCGCCGTCGGTCACGATGTGAAGACCGATTTTGTCGCCCTCCTCAAATGCGGTGTCGGTGGCACGGGTGAAGTTGTACATCTGTGCGCTCACCGAGATAGCCATAGCCTCGGGGTTGATAACCTCCACAGGCTCCTGACAAGCGGTGGCAACTGCTGCAAAGCACATTGCTGCTGCAAAAAGTTTTGTAAGTTTCATACTCTTCTTGTCTGTTTTGATTATGGTTTATTTGTTTCTCTTGTGACTTGTGAACACAAAAACGACTCTCCAAGGGGTTGGAAAGTCGTTTTTGTTATCTGTTATTACAACGAGGGGGCTGCCGAACCTACGCTCCTTACCCAAAGTTTGGCATTGGCCTTAACGTTGTCGGCATCGAACCAGAAGTATACGTCATAGGTGCCAGCAGCTACCGAGCAGTTGCTACCACTGTTGTAGGTGATAGATGCTGCCGATGCGCTATCAACAGTGATCGAGCCACCACCATAGTTGGTTGTCCACGACTCGTCTGCACGCACCTTGAACTCGCCGGCGAGGGTTACACTCTTTGCTACATAGAGGCCGATGGTGCCATCCCAATTGAGAGCAACATCGGGAGCACCCCAGTTGTTGTGAACACCGCAAAGACCCCACTTCATAGTCGAAGCGTCGGGTGCGGGACCGCTGGTGGTCTGCTCGGTTGCAGAGGTATAGTCGGTACCTGCGGTGAGGATGTAAATAACTTTGGTGTTCTCGTTGTAGTAGATGTCGTAGTTACCAGCCTCCACAACAACGATGTCGTTACCCTTCTCGGTTGCGGTGAAGTATTTGTTGGGGGTGAAGTAGTTTACATCACCGGCACCCATATTAACGTCGGTATCTGCCCAGCTGCCGAGGGTGCGCACCTTGAATGCGTCGTATGCCCTGAACTCGATGCCTTTTGCAACCAAAAGACCTGCAACATCGGTACCCATAAGGTTTACATCCACCTCCCAGTTACTTGCGGGGAACGAACCTACAACACCGAGAGCCGAAGCAACTGCCGAGTTGTCGAACTCATAGTCGGCATCGTGCCACTCGCCATTGTCCCACGAGGTGATGTGGAAGTGGTTGTTGGGAGCTGCGCTGATGGTCAAATCCACGGTCTGATTCCAGATGCCAACCTCCCAGCTGAACGAGCTAACAGCAGGATCCATACGGCAGAAGAGAACACCGGTCATACCCTCCGAGATGGGGCACTCATAGATGCCGTCGCCATTGTTGTCGGTGAGGGTTACATCCTCTGCTGCGCCAGCCTCGTTCCAAACGTGTGCCGAGAACCAAGCGCCATCAACATCCCACATATTGGGGTGGAAGTAGATCATATTCTCATCAGTGTTGTCACCCTGATTGTCGTCGTCGTCATCGACATCGCCACTACCGGTCTGGCCAAACTGCAAATCGTTGTCGGCAACCCAATCGGTGATGGTGGGGGTGAAATCGGTGTAGATGCTATCGTCGGAGAGGGTGATGGTTGCGGTGCTAACCTTACCTGCCGAGAAGCTAACCTCGCCCGAGAGCTCATAGGTGTACTGCTTCTTGGACTCGGTGGTGATGATGAGTTTGGGGGTTACGTTCTCTTGGGGAACGAGGATGAGAGCCCAAGCCTGCTCGCCATCTTTGGTAACCTTTGCGGTTTTGATGGTGCCTTTGGTACCGCTAACGGCGCTTGCGCCCGACTTGAAGTTTACGGTAGTGGTGCCGAAAACCTCCGAGAACCATACGTTGTCGATAGCCTCCTCCAACTGGTTGTCGATCTTGATGACAACCTTCGAGAGAGCGTGCTTGAAGGGGAGCTCCACAGCCTCCTCGGTGGGCTTGGAGGTGGTGTGTGCAACCATAAGGTCGGATGCGGTGTAGCCACCCACCTTGCTCTGGTCGGAGTTTACGGTGAAGGTGTAGCCCGCAGCCCTATACGAACCCGTAGCGCTGTATGGGTAGTATGCGTAAACGTCGGCCGTGAGGCTCTCGTCCAAGAACCAGTAGTAGTCCTGCTCGCCAACAAGAGCACCTGCATTGTAGGTGAAGTGAGCGTTGTTGAGATAGGTACCCTGGGGAATTACGATGTGTACACCCACCTGATCACCCTCCTCAAAGGCGGTGTCGGTTGCGCGGGTGAAGTTGTCCATTGTGGAGAAGAGAGAGATCTTCTTACCCTCACCCTGCTGGGGCTCATCAATGGGATTTTCGCACGAAGTGGCAATCGCCGCAAAGCAGAAGATTGCTGCCAAAATTTTGCTAATTTTCATAATTTATTGGTTTTATGTTTGTTGTATAATTTTCCAAAATTATACAAAGATACTACTATTTTTTTGTTTTATCCCCTCGTAGAGGGGATTGCGGGTGTTTTGATGACGAATGGGAGGGTTTTAGGGGACGAATGGTGCTCATTCAGGGGCGACTGTCGGGGGAGAGGAAAGAGAAAAGAGAAAAGTGGAAAGAGGAAAGAGGAAAGTGCAATTACAGACCCCTCCGGTCTTCGACCACCTCCCCTAACTTAGGGGAGGAAACCAAACTACCATTCCCTCATACTCTCCCCCTAAGTTAGGGGGAGTCCCCGAAGGGGAAGGGGGTCTGTTTCTCCTGCTCGTGTACTCTCCTCCCCTACGAAAGGGGAGGTCGGGAGGGGTGGTCGAAATTGCGTGCACGTCCTCGTGCACTCTCCCCCTCTACGTTCGAGGGGGTGCCCAAAGGGCGGGGGCGTCTGTTAGGGGAGAGAAGAGAGGACAAAAAGCAATTACAGACCCCTCCGGTCTTCGACCACCTCCCCTAACTTAGGGGAGGAAATAA
>JAEIGA010019337.1_pt1 | contig 10385 bp, 8 predicted proteins | sample 9270691 | NCBI WGS metagenome assembly JAEIGA01 (sample SAMN17057246, study PRJNA624740) | gut metagenome | biome: biome; isolation source: fecal sample | host: Bos grunniens | place: China: Xizang | collected 2019
AGTAAGTGCTTTGAAATGCTTGAGATCATCAGGCAAATAGCATAGCAAATCACCAGACTTACCTATGGCATAGTTCTCGGATATAGCAACAATGATGGATAACATAATCTTATTTCAAAATTAGACTGCCACTATACCAGGGATATGAGGGTGAGGATTGTAGTCCACAAGAGTAAAATCTTCGAACTTGAAGTCAAACAAGTCTTTTACCTCAGGATTAATAATCATTTTAGGTAACGCACGCGTGTCGCGCGTGAGTTGTAATTCTACTTGTTCAAAGTGATTGGTATAGATATGTGCATCGCCAAACGTGTGAACAAAATCACCAGCTTTCAATCCTGTTACTTGTGCCATCATCATGAGAAGTAATGCATATGAAGCAATATTAAATGGCACACCAAGGAAAATGTCTGCAGAACGTTGATACAACTGTAAACTTAATCGACCATCCGCTACATAGAATTGGAATAGAGTATGACATGGGGGCAAAGCCATATTGTTGACCTCTGCTACGTTCCAAGCGCTGACAATATGACGGCGTGAGTCAGGGTTGTTTTTTATCTGCTCTACGAGCAATTTGATTTGGTCAATATGTCCACCTTGGTAATCTGGCCAAGAACGCCATTGGTGTCCATACACAGGACCTAGTTCGCCATTTTCGTCTGCCCATTCATTCCAAATGCGTACACCATGATCTTGGAGATACTTGACATTGGTATCACCTTTGAGAAACCACAGTAGCTCATATATGATGGATTTGAGATGGAGTTTCTTTGTGGTTAAGAGCGGGAAACCTTCCTCGAGGTTAAAACGCATTTGATGACCGAAGACAGATTTAGTACCTGTACCGGTACGGTCTTGCTTGAGTGTACCTTCCGTGAGGACACGTTGGCAGAGTTCAAGATATTGTTTCATATTAATACAAATTATACGTTGTTTTTAGAACACGGAACTCAGTACGACGATTAAGCGAGTTACATATCTCTTGTTGAGTTTCCGGTAATGTTAGAATAAATGCTTCATCCAAGACTTGATTTTTTGGCAAGAATGGATATTGCTTGTGTAGAGCATCGGTTACAACAACAGGTTTTTCTTCTCCATATCCTACAGGCGTTAAGCGTTTGTTTTCTATGCCATGTTTGATTAGGTAATTAACCACGGATTGGGCACGGCGCAAAGCTAATTGTTGATTGGCTTGATTGTTACCTACCATATCCGTATGAGCAGCTAATTCAATCGTGATATTTGGATTGTCGTTGAGCAGTTTGACAAGCGCATTGAGACCTTTCTCCGAATCAGGAGTCAGTTCCCAACTACCAAACTTGAAGAAGATATTTTCCATCTTCACAGGTTTGGAAATAGGTGCTAGAGAGAAGTCTTGTTGGTAGGTATAACTATCTGTTAGTCCTTCTGTAGTAAATAGGTGTTTCTCGTTGAGGAATCCACGAGCGTTAATGAGCATTGCATAGTGTACATCCTTGTTGAGTTTAAGACGATATGTACCATCACGGCGGATTTGTGTCTTGACGTTGGTACCATCGTTTCCAATGAGTCGTAGTGATGCTTCTGTTAGATTTTGACCTTCGCTATCAGAGATGGTTCCTTCAATGATGAGTTCCATTTGAGGCAAGTGGAATGCGTAGATGAGATCATAACCTTTCTTTTGTCCACGATTGGATGAGAAGAATCCTTCTTCTTGCTCACCAGCGAAAGTAATGCCAAAGTCGTCACCGGATGAATTGAATGGTACTCCCATGTTAAAGACATTCCAAACGGTATCTTGGCGAATAGCATAGAATAAATCAAGTCCTCCTAATCCAGGATGTCCTTTAGAAGAGAAATAGAGTCTGCCGTCAGGACGTATATATGGGAACATCTCGTCGTCTGAAGTGTTGATGGTAGGTCCTAGGTTGATAATTTCATCCCAATTACCACCGTTATTGATGGCCATATATATATCTTTGCCTCCATATCCTCCTGGTGCATCACTGACAAAATAGAGAGTGTCACCAGTCATATTGATACTAGGGTGTGCAACGGTGATGCTACTATCTTTGAATAATCGTAATTCCTGTGCTTCGCTCCACTCGCCACTAGCACGTTGTGAAGTGTATATTTTTGCACCCACGTCTTGTCCACTGATAGGTTTGGAGTAGGTAAGATACATGGTTTTTCCGTCTGCAGAGAAAGAGCACACGCCAAGTTCAACGCTAGAGGTTTGTTTTTGAACAGTAGATTCTTCTGATTCTTCGGTTTCTGTGTCATACAAACCTTCGCATAGCATGATTTCTTCCCATTGACCAGCAGCGTTCTTGCGTGCAGAATAGAGATTGAAGGTGGGTGAACCGGTTACACCAGAGTTGCGTACTTTCTTTTTATTGGAAGATGATTGCTCTTGGCGATTGGATGTGAAGACGATGGCGTCCGCCGAAGAAGTGATGAAAGCTGGGGCTAAGTTAGAAGAGCGTTTTGCATTGAATTCTTTGGCTGGGGTAACCTTGTAGCGTGAGTGTGTTTTTTTCCACTCGTCAGCCTTTAGACAAGCATACTTGCCAGCTTGTGCAATATAATCGTTAGGATGTTGCTCTAGGTAAATCTCGTACTGTTTGATAGCTTCCTTGTATTTGCCTTGATACTGCAAGGTTTGTGCATAGTGGATATAGACTATAGAGTCTGGGTAGTTGTATCGAATTGCATTTTTGTATGCAGTATTGGCTTTTGAACTATTGAGAATACGATAGCATTCTCCTTGTTGGAAGGCAACATGTGCACGCAAATCCTTGTCTTTGTTATTGATTTGTTTGTAAGTCTGTCTGTACATTTCGGCAGCGGTATAGTATTCTCCAATATTATACTTTTTATCTGCTCGTTTAATGCGTGAGGCAATACTACAAGATTGGACAATTGTAGCAAGTATGAGAACAATGAATATGATGATGATATGTTTAGAGTGCATGAGCAATGTATAAGATCTTTGTTAAAAAACTATATATTCTTCGGGATTGACAGCTTGGCCATTTTTCCATAGTTCGAATTGCATCTCTTGGTTGTTAAAAATACCAATAGCTTCTCCTACACTCACTTTATCACCCACGTTCTTAAGTGGTTGGTCAATGCCTTTGTAAATAGATGTGAACTGTGCGTGTTGGATAGTGATGATGTAGTGCAAATTAAAGTCGTATGTTTGTTGTATGATCGTTCCATCTAATACGGCAGAAACGTTCTTGTTGTCAAAACTGCTGATTGTGATAGCAAATTGACGATTCTCTGGTGCAAAATGTTTACTGATAGTACCATGTGTAGGTGCTATGAAATTAGATAAATGTAAAGTGTTGGTTGATTGTATTGTCTCAAAGAGTTGTAGGTTGTCTTTTTCTTGTTCTTCGTATTCCGCTAAAAACTCTTCGGTGGCTTGGTTTTTTGCTGTTATAAGTTCTTCTTTGGCGACAAGTTGTATAGAGTCAAGGCTTTGGATTGTATCAGAGGAGACTTCTCCTGCAACAACCTGACGGATGATGTCAACGTACTGACGTTGTATCTCGAGTTCGTGCTCTAATGAATCCACTTTGACGGAAGCACTCATTAGTTCAGGTCTAAGGTTTTCAACTTGGCGTCCAGGTATATACTCCTGCATATCAGGTAACGCCATAGAAATTAGTACCCACGATGCAAACATAAAGAGGATCACTAGAAATATGATTCCTAGAATGTTGATTCTTATATGTTTGCGTTCGGCTAGCGTTTTGGCATCGATAATACTAATGCGGTATGACACTAGCATGCGTCTCCAAATAGATGGTTTCTTTTTGTCGCCTTTCATTGTTTTATGTGAATGTCGATTTGTTCGACTTGAGTGTATGTCAGTATCTGTAGACCGTTCAACAAAACGGTCTACAGATTGACAATGGTAATAATGTGCTTATTTGATGATGGTGCAACCCTCGCAAGGTTTGAGTTGCTTGAAGAAGTCATTGCCTTTATCATCTACAAGGATGAAAGCAGGGAAATTCTCTACATCAATTTTCCATATAGCTTCCATACCCAGTTCAGGGTACTCTACGCACTCAATAGATTTGATGTTCTCTTGTGCAAGGATAGCTGCAGGACCACCGATAGAACCAAGATAAAAACCACCATGTTTTTGGCATGCGTTGGTCACGTCAATAGTACGATTGCCCTTAGCGAGCATGATGAGGCTACCACCATGATCTTGGAACTCATCTACGTAAGGATCCATACGTCCAGCGGTAGTTGGGCCCATAGAGCCACATGGCATACCTGCAGGAGTCTTGGCTGGTCCAGCATAGTAAATAGGGTGGTTCTTGAGGTATTCCGGCATACCTTCACCTGCATCAAGGCGAGCTTTGATCTTAGCATGAGCGATGTCACGACCTACGATAATGGTACCATTGAGCGAGAGACGTGTGCCGATAGGGTATTGGCTGAGAATCTTGCAAACATCTGCCATTGGTTGGTTGAGGTCAATACGTACTGCATCGCCTTCGCCTGCTTGACGCAATTCCTCTGGGATGAGTGAAGCTGGATTGTTGTCCATCTTCTCAATCCAAATACCATCTTTGTTGATTTTACACTTGATATTACGGTCAGCAGAGCAGCTCACTCCGAGTCCGATAGGGCAACTAGCACCATGGCGTGGAAGACGGATAACGCGGATATCGTGCGCCATATACTTGCCACCAAATTGTGCACCTAAACCAATCTTATATGCCTCTTGTAGGAGCTGTTCCTCAAGTTCAATATCGCGGAAAGCACGACCTGTTTCGTCACCCGTAGTAGGAAGGGTGTCGTAATAGTGGGTAGAAGCGAGCTTAACGGTAAGCAAGTTCTTCTCAGCGCTAGTTCCACCGATAACAAATGCAATGTGGTATGGAGGGCAAGCTGCAGTACCGAGGCTCTTCATCTTCTCTACGAGGAATGGGATGAGTGTACCAGGGTTTTGAATACGAGCTTTGGTCTCTTGATAGAGGTAAGTCTTGTTAGCAGAACCACCACCCTTGGTAACGCAGAGGAAGTGATATTCCATACCCTCGCAAGCTTCTAGGTCGATTTGAGCAGGAAGGTTGCATTTGGTATTTACCTCGTCGTACATGTTCAGTGGAGCATTTTGAGAGTAGCGTAGGTTGCGTTCGGTGTAGGTGAGGTAAACGCCTTTGCTGAGTGCTTCTTCATCGCAATATCCTGTCCAAACTTGTTGACCTTTTTCTCCGTGTATAATAGCAGTTCCAGTGTCTTGGCAAAGAGGTAATTGACCTTTGCATGAAACCTCTGCGTTGCGCAGGAAAGTGAGCGCAACATATTTATCATTAGCACTAGCCTCTGGGTCACGGAGGATTTTTGCTACTTGTTCGTTGTGGCTACGACGTAACATGAAACTTACGTCAGAGAATGCTGCATTAGCCATTTTGGTTAGGCCTTCTGCTTCGATTTTGAGCATAGGTTTTCCTTCGAATTCGCCAACAGACACATGGTCTTTGGTTAACAAATAATACTCTGTTTCATCCTTACCAAGTTGAAACATTGGTGCATACTTAAATTCCATGATTTCTATGATTAATTGTGTTGTTTTACGTGTTTGAGTCTTTCACTTTCACTTTTATTCCATTTCCATCTATTGTGTGTCCACAGCCACATGTGTGGTTGTTGTTTGATGTTTTGCTCGAGCAGTTGTACGTATTTAAGTGTGATTTGCTGCTCGGACATAGAAGTTGGATCTTCAGTTACGAGTTCGAAACGAACATGGTAATGTCCACGCTTAGGACATGTGATGCGTGCAAAAACTGCGCTATAACCAAACTTATGTGCGAGTGTTTCTCCTCCATCTAGGAATGCTGTTTCTTGGTTGAGAAATGTGGTCCAAACTTTGGCGTTGTTAGGTGTAGGTTTTTGATCTGCGAGCAGAGCAACGATGAATGAATTGGGTTCGTTGCGTAGTGCAACAAGTTTGCGAAGCAGTTGGTGCTTTTCTACGCATATACCACCTCGTCTAGTACGTATGGTGTTCATGTCTTTATCGCTGCGTGGGTTAGATAATTTTCTATAAACGCAAAGAGCAAGTGTGGATGAATCCTTGAAACGGTGTCCAATATCCGCCATCCACTCCCAATTGCACATATGTCCTAGATAGATGATGGTACCTTTTGTCTTATGAGATAAATCCTCCACTAAATCGAAATTTTCGAATTCAACGCGTTGAAGCATTTCTTCGTCAGAAATACGATATGCATAAGCAATCTCTACGAGAAGGTCGGAGAGATGGCGATAAAAAGCATTGACGATGGTTTCTCTCTCTTGAGGTGACTTCTCTGGAAATGATAGCTGTATATTTTTACGAACGAGTTTTAACCGATAGCGCACTATATAGCGTGCTAATGGGTAAATCAAATAGTCAGCAACCCAATAGAGGAAAGATAAGGGAAAAAGACTGAAAAATCGAATCCAGAACATGTCTTGCGTTTAGTGTTTAATGTTTAGAGGTAAACGAATAGTAAATATGTCACAGGAACGGCAAGTAGGAGACTATCAAAACGATCAAGAACACCGCCATGTCCAGGAAGGAATTTACCCGAATCCTTGACTCCTAAAGTGCGCTTGAAAAGGCTCTCGATGAGGTCGCCTAGTGTGCCGAAGATTCCTATTGTCAATGCAAAAAGCATACTGTCAAGTAGTGGATATGCAGTAAGTGATAGTCCTGCGGTCCAACTTAGGTGATAGAAAAGATAACCTGCTGCAAGGTCGAAAATCAAACCACCGATGAGCCCCTCCCAAGATTTAGCAGGACTAACGCGTGGAAACATCTTGTGATTGCCTCCTTTGCGCTTAGACATGAGCGAACCTACAATATAAGCCCCACTATCGTTGATCCAAATGATAGCAAAAAGTGCTAGCAGTAGAAACTTGTTGTCAAGAAAGAAGAGTCCATTCATCAAAGCAAACGGAAGAGCAATCATAAGTTGACTATTACAAAGATTGCCCCAACTGCGGATAGGATCTTTCTGGACTTCAAAGAGTTCATGTATAATGCCTGCAATGAGCGTGCCTAAGTATCCGAAGAAAATCCATTTGGCCTGTGGGAATCCTGCAAAATAGAAGAATGTGCAAGTAAATAACAATACACCAGCAGCCATAGCATATGAGGTGGATTTGATAGATGCACCAAGTAGTTTATGATGTTCTCGAATGGCGAGAAGCGTAATGATCATAAAAACAGCTCCAAAATAGAATGGATTATCTGCCAAAATGGAGGCAATCACTGTGCCCGCATAAACGATGGCAGATAGAGTTCTTTGTATAAAATTATTCATTTTTATCAGTTTTTTCGCAAATAATTTGCAAAGGTAGGATTTTTTTTGTAATTTTGCAAACAAAAACGAAAAAAAATAAATTTTTTTATGAATTCTAATATCGAACTTAGCCTCTTAGAGGCTGAAGAGAAGCAACTTCTCGATTATATTTGGAATTTAATTCCAGAACAAGATCGTAACGGTTTAACTCAATCTGACGTATTGCATGTGTTGGATTTGATGGATGATTTTCTATTAGAAAATGGTTTGTTAGAGGAGTCATCCGAGGAGGTGGTTTATCACGAAGGTGAGATTGACGAAACAGAACAATTAGAGTATCTGTTAGCCAAAGCAAAAGAACAAGGCTTATGCATTACTTCTGAGCAAATTCAGCTTATCATGGATGGCGAATTGCAGTATGGTATAGAGCAAGGGTATTACGAAGAAGAGTAAATGACAGTTTAGCGCGGCTATTTCGAATATAGAGAAATAGTCGCTTTTTTTTATACTATTTGCATAATTGCGAAATTTTTCATACCTTTGCAGGCTGAAATGATTTTGTAAGATTATGCTGAAGCATTTACATATACGTAACTACGCCCTTATCACTCATTTGGATATTGATTTTCATGAGGGGTTCTCTGTGATGACTGGAGAGACGGGTGCGGGTAAGAGTATCATTCTTGGTGCTCTTAATCTTGTTATGGGTGCTAGGGCGGATACAAAAACGATCACAGAGGGAGAAGATAAGTGTATCATCGAGGCGACATTTTTGCAGGACGAAGAGGTGATTGTTCGTCGTGAATTAAATGTAAATGGTCGTTCTAGGTCGTTTGTTAATGACGAAGTGGTGACGCAAACCGAATTAAGGACGTTGGCGCACCAACTGATTGATATTCATTCTCAACATGAGAGTTTGTTGATTGGGGATGACCTTTTCCAAATACAAATTGTAGATACTATTGCTAATAATCAAGTCGAACGAGATGCTTATGCTGTTGCTTATGAGCAATATAACGATAAGGTACAGGAACTGCGAAAGTATCAAGAACGTGCGGCTAGAGCTCAGTCTGATGCGGATTATGTGGCCTTTCAATGGCAACAATTGGAAGATGCTCGATTGCAAGTGGGTGAGATAGAGAATCTAGAGGAAGAAGAGTATCGTCTCTCGCATGCAGAAGAAATACAGGCCTCGCTTGCTGCTGCTTTGCAGCAGTTAGATGGTGATCATGGTGCGTTGTCAATGATCCATTTGGTACGTTTGGATGAGGCTGATGCTGTTCTTTCTGAACGCATAGATAGTGTGAAAATTGAACTGAAGGATATTCTTTCTGATATCCAACGTCTATATGATCGTACAGAGCGTGATCCGCAACGTTTAGAGGAGGTACAAGAACGAATAAGTTTGTTGCAAACCTTGATGAAGAAACATCGGGTTCAGACGATAGAGGAACTTATTTCTTTGCATGAGGAATTGGGTGCGCAGATGCAGCAACTAGCTAATTATGACGAAGATATAACTCGTTTGAAAGAAGAAGTTGATAGAGCATATGAGCAATTATCCCAAGCTGCAGAAGCACTTTCGTTAACTCGTCAAGCAGTAAAAGAGACTATTGCGTCTCAATTGGTTGTTGATATGCAACGTTTGGGAGTAAAACATGCTAATGTGGCGGTGCAAGTTACTCCAATGGATGATTTTACTCCGCAGGGAAAGGACGATGTGCAATTTATGTTTGCAGCCAATCTTAATCAATCACTCCGTCGTGTGGCAGATGTGGCATCTGGTGGTGAGATTAGTCGTTTGATGTTGTGTATCAAGGCTTTAATAGCTTCTGTAAATGGTCTGCCAACAATTGTTTTTGATGAAATAGATACAGGTGTGAGTGGTGCAGTGGCTAGTCAGATGGGTGATATTATGCGTCAGGTTGCAGCATCACGTCAGGTGATTAGTATCACGCACTTGCCACAAGTGGCAATAAAAGGTGAGCATCATTATTTAGTATACAAGGAAGATACCGATTTGCGTACTGAAACACATATTCGTATATTAACCGCAGACGAACATAGAGCGGAGGTGGAGAAGATGCGGAGTGTGTAGAGTTAAGTCAAAGTAATATGTTACCATTAGCAGAACGATTGCGTCCAAAGACGCTGAATGAATATATAGGTCAGCAACATTTGGTTGGTGAGGGAGCTATCCTTCGTCAGATGTTGGATCGTGGCACATTATCGTCTTTTATTTTATGGGGACCTCCTGGGGTGGGAAAGACTACGTTAGCTCGTATCATTGCACGCCAATTAGATCGTCCGTTCTATACACTATCGGCCGTTACTAGTGGCGTAAAGGATGTTCGTGATGTGATAGACAAAGCTAAACGTCACGCAGTCTCAAATAGCGGTTTGTTTGGTTCTTCGCTAGATAATGAAGGACCAAGAGATAGGCGAGCAGTACTGTTTATTGATGAGATTCATCGATTCTCTAAGTCTCAGCAGGATAGTTTGTTAGGAGCTGTTGAGGATGGTACGATAACCTTGATTGGTGCTACGACTGAGAACCCGTCTTTTGAGGTGATAACGCCTCTTTTGAGTCGTTGCCAAGTGTATGTGCTGAAATCATTGACTAAGGATGATTTGTTGCAGTTGTTAGATAGAGTAATGAAGGAAGATGAGTACATTCGTAGTTTGAATGTGGAAATCAAGGAAACGGATAGCATTCTTCGTTACTCTGGAGGTGATGCTCGCAAACTGCTTAATATCATCGAGTTGGTTACTAATTCTGGGGTTAAGGTTATTGATAACGAGACGGTTACAAAGCAACTTCAGCAGAATCCTGTAGCCTATGATAAGGATGGAGAGTTACATTATGATATCATCTCGGCATTTATCAAATCTATTCGAGGAAGTGACCCTGATGCGGCTTTATATTGGTTAGCAAGAATGATCGCTGCGGGAGAGGATCCTAGCTTCATTGCTAGGCGCTTAGTGATATCTGCTAGTGAGGATGTTGGACTCGCTAATCCCAATGCGATGTTGGTGGCGAATGCATGCTTTGATACATTGCAAAAGATAGGTTGGCCTGAGGGA
>JAEIGA010019338.1_pt1 | contig 10385 bp, 8 predicted proteins | sample 9270691 | NCBI WGS metagenome assembly JAEIGA01 (sample SAMN17057246, study PRJNA624740) | gut metagenome | biome: biome; isolation source: fecal sample | host: Bos grunniens | place: China: Xizang | collected 2019
AATATTCGCTATTTATAACTTTTTTATGTAGGTTTTTTGCTTTATTCTTTGTTACTTTGTATGGCGAAATAGAATGTAGTAATCAAAATATAGATATATGAATAACAAGATTCAAGAACTTACCGATATTATTTATAATGAAGGTGTAGTTAAGGGACAGGCAGAAGCAGAAAAGGTGTTGGCTGATGCAAAGGCTCAAGCTGAACAGATTCTGGCTGAAGCAAAGGCACAGGCCGATTCAATTGTAGAGGCAGCAAAAAAGAGTGCAGCAGAGATGTCTGAAAATACAACAAAAGAGTTGAAGTTGTATGCATCTCAGGCTTTGAATGCTTTGAAATCAGAAGTTGCATCTGTAGTAACAGATACAATTGTTAAGGAGGAGGTTTCAGGTTTTGTTTCACAGAAAGATTATCTGAATCAGTTTATTGTTCAGTTGGCTTCAAAATGGGCCGAAAATGAACAGATTGTTATTTCTGTTGCCGATGCAGAAGAGTTGAAGAAGTACTTTATGTCAAAAGCAAAGGAACTTCTTGATAAGGGTGTAGAAATTAAACAGGTTAATGGTTTGGATACACTATTCTCTGTATCGCCTGCCGATGGTTCTTACAAGATGAATTTTGGTAAAGATGAATTTGAAAATTATTTCAAATCATTCTTGCGTCCACAAATAGTAGAAACTCTTTTTTAATTTAAATGTCGATGAATTATTACTATCTGGTAGCCGGTTTAGCTGATATTTCATTTGACAATGAAAAAAGCAGTTATTCTGTCAGTGCTTTCAGGGAAGAGATATATCCCTCTTTAACTGAAAAGGACAGACGGTTAGTAGATCTTATTTTTCAGCAGTACGACCAACGTAATTTGTTGGCTTTACTGAGAGCAACCGACACCAATCTATCCACAGAATCTATTTTAGCAAATGCTTCGCTATGTAACAGCAATGGTTTGTTACAGGTGGAACAGTTGGCTGAACTGATAATGGCTGCAAAGCAGGGCGACAAAGCTCCATTTGAATGTCCTGAATATCTGTATAGTTTCTTACAACAGTATTTCAGTGCGGAAAATTCAGCGACTTCTCTTTTAGAAGATAAATTACAGGCTCTGTTTTATGAATATGCCACTAAGGTAGATAACAAATTTATTGCTACTTGGTATCAGTATAATTTGGATGTAAAGAATATAATTACTGCATATACTGCAAGGAAATATTCTCTTGATGTAACAAATTATATAGTAGGTGGTGGCGATGTGGCAGATGCTCTAAAAACATCGGGCGCACGCGATTGGGGGCTCTCGTTTGCAATAGGTTATTTGGATAGCTTGATGGCTATTCTGGAAGATAGCGATTTGGCAAGCAGAGAGAGAAAAATAGATCTGTTAAAATGGAATTGGTTGGAAGAGAATAGTTTCTTCAACTATTTCTCCATTGAGAAACTGTTTGTATTTGTAGAAAAATTATTGATGGTGGAAAGATGGGCAGTTCTTGATAAAGAAAAAGGACAGCAGTTGTTCCGTACACTTATCGGTAATTTGAAGAGTGAGGTAACTGTACCTACTGAATAAGATAATAACTAAAACAAAATAATAGATGGCAACAAAAGGTATTGTAAGTGGTGTCATTGCCAATATGGTGACATTGAAGGTTGATGGCCCTGTTGCTCAGAATGAAATCTGTTTTATTGAAACCGGCGGCGATAAGTTAATGGCCGAGGTTATTAAGGTGGTTGGCGACAACGTATATGTTCAGGTGTTTGAAAGCACTCGTGGACTGATGGTTGGCGCTACAGCAGAATTTACTGAGCATATGCTGGAGGTTACACTGGGTCCCGGTATGTTATCGCATAACTATGACGGACTACAGAATGACTTGGATAAGATGACAGGTGTATTCCTAAAACGTGGAGAATATACTTATCCTCTTGATAATGATAGATTGTGGCATTTTATTCCGCTTGCAAAGGTAGGCGATCAGGTAAAAGCGTCAGATTGGTTGGGTGAAGTAGAAGAGAACTTCCAAAAACTGAAGATTATGACTCCTTTCCAACTGGAAGGAACATATACTATCAAGAGTATCGTAGCCGAAGGTGATTACAGAATTATAGATACTGTAGCTGTTCTGGAAAATGCAAAAGGTGAACAGTTAGAGGTGAATATGATACAGAAATGGCCTGTAAAATTGGCTATGACAAACTATCAGGAGAAACCACGTCCATTTAAACTATTGGAGACAGGTGTTCGTTCTATAGATACACTTAATCCAATAGTAGAGGGTGGTACCGGATTTATTCCCGGACCTTTTGGTACAGGTAAGACTGTGTTACAGCACGCTATATCCAAACAGGCAGAAGCTGATATAGTTATTATAGCAGCTTGTGGTGAACGTGCAAACGAGGTTGTGGAAATCTTTACAGAATTCCCTGAATTGGATGACCCACATACAGGAAGAAAGTTGATGGAAAGAACCATCATCATTGCAAATACATCAAACATGCCGGTAGCTGCTCGTGAAGCATCTGTATATACCGCAATGTCTATTGCAGAGTATTATCGTTCAATGGGTTTGAGAGTTCTGCTTATGGCCGATTCAACCAGCCGTTGGGCACAGGCTTTGCGTGAGATGTCTAACCGTATGGAGGAACTGCCTGGTCCGGATGCATTCCCAATGGATATATCATCTATCATTGCAAACTTCTACGGTCGTGCAGGTTATGTTGTGCTTAACAACGGTCAGCCGGGTTCAATTACTTTCATTGGTACAGTATCGCCTGCCGGTGGTAACTTGAAGGAACCTGTAACAGAAAATACTAAGAAGGTAGCTCGTTGTTTCTATGCTCTTGAACAGGAGCGTGCCGATAAGAAACGTTATCCGGCTATCAACCCAATTGATTCATATTCCAAGTACATTGAGTATCCTGAATTTGATGAATATATAAGCAAACAGATTAACGGAGAGTGGTTGGAAAAGGTTAATGAACTTAAAACCCGTCTGTTAAGAGGTAAGGAGATATCGGAACAGATCAATATCTTGGGTGACGATGGTGTTCCTGTAGATTATCACGTTACATTCTGGAAAGCTGAACTTATAGACTTTATCATTCTGCAGCAGGATGCATTCGATGAAATTGATGCAGTAACTCCTATTGTAAGACAGGAGGCTATAGTAAACAGAGTAATAGATATTTGTCATTCCGATTTTGAATTTGAAACATTCCAGCAGGTAATTGATTTCTTCAAGAAGATTATCAATATCTGCAAACAGATGAACTATTCAGAATTTGAATCGGAGAAGTATCGTAAGTACGAAGAGGAACTTGATAAGTTGATTTCAGAGCGTAAAAAAGCATAAATAAAGAGTTATGACTACGAAAGCATTTCAAAAAATATATACAAAGATTAGCCAGATAACTAAGGCAACCTGTTCTCTTAAAGCAACGGGCGTAGGTTATGACGAATTGGCTATTATTGACGGAAGATTGGCTCAGGTAGTTAAGATTTCCGGCGATGAAGTTACGCTTCAGGTATTCCAGGGTACAAACGGTATTCCTACCGATGCCGAAGTGGTATTTATGGGTAAAGCTCCATCTTTGAAGGTAAGCGAACAACTTTCTGGACGTTTCTTCAACGCATACGGTAATCCTATTGATGGTGGTCCGGAAATTGAAGGTAGAGAAGTAGAGATAGGTGGTCCTTCGGTAAATCCTGTACGTAGAAAACAGCCATCGGAACTTATTGCAACAGGTATAGCAGGTATCGACTTGAACAATACATTGGTATCTGGTCAGAAGATTCCTTTCTTTGCAGATCCAGACCAACCATTTAACCAGGTTATGGCAACTGTAGCTCTGCGTGCAAAGGCAGATAAGATTATTCTAGGTGGTATGGGTATGACAAACGATGACTATCTATACTTTAAGAATGTCTTTTCAAATGCAGGTGCGTTAGACCGTATTATCTGTTTTATGAATACTACAGAAGACCCTGCTGTAGAGCGTCTTCTTATTCCTGATATGTCACTTACTGCAGCAGAATATTTTGCTGTAGAGAAGAATGAAAAAGTGTTGGTGTTGTTGAGCGATATGACATCTTACGCAGATGCTCTGGCTATTGTGTCTAACCGTATGGATCAGATTCCTTCAAAGGACTCAATGCCGGGTTCACTCTATTCAGATTTAGCAAAGATTTATGAAAAGGCCGTTCAGTTCCCATCGGGCGGTTCTATCACAATTATCGCTGTAACAACATTGTCAGGTGGTGATATTACTCACGCTGTACCTGATAATACCGGTTATATTACGGAAGGTCAGTTGTTCCTGCGTAGAGATAGTGATATAGGTAAGGTTATTGTTGACCCATTCCGTTCACTGTCACGTTTGAAACAGTTGGTTAACGGTAAGAAGACAAGAAAAGACCATCCTCAGGTTATGAATGCTGCAGTACGTCTATATTCAGATGCTGCAAATGCAAAGACCAAATTGGAGAATGGTTTCGATTTGACCGATTACGATGAACGTACATTGAATTTTGCTAAAGACTATTCAAACCAGCTTTTGGCAATTGATGTGAATTTAGATACAACAGAAATGCTTGATGTAGCATGGAAGTTGTTTGCAACATATTTCCAACCTGAAGAGGTAAATATTAAGGCTGAATTGGTAGAGAACTATTGGCCCAAAGCGTAAGAATTCTGTATGGCAATAAAGTTTCAATATAATAAAACATCGCTTCAGCAGCTGGAGAAACAGTTGAAGGTGCGTGTAAGAACTCTTCCTATTATTAAGAGTAAGGAGAGTGCACTGCGTGTTGAAGTGAAGCGTTGTAAAGAAGAACTGGCCACACTGGAAGCAGAACTTGAGAACAATATTTCACAATACGATTCAATGTTTGCTCTTTGGAACGAATTCAATACATCTTTGGTAAGTATAAAAGATGTACAGATGGATGTAAAGAAGATAGCAGGCACCAGAATCCCAATTTTAGAAGATGTTGTGTTCGATATCAAGGAGTTCAGTCTGTTTGATTCTCCGGGGTGGTATTACGATGGAATAAGCATCTTACAGAGTTTGGCAAAGGCAGCTATTCTGTGTGAATTTACAGAGGCAAAGCTTAATTTGCTTGAGAAGGCCAGGAAGAAGACCACTCAGAAAGTAAATCTTTTTGAGAAGGTGCAGATTCCGGGTTACGAAGATGCAATACGTAAAATTAAGCGTTTTATGGAGGACGAAGAGAATCTGTCTAAATCTAGTCAGAAGATTCTTAAATCGTTGCTTGAAAAACGTGCAGAACAAGAAGATAAGGAGGCATAGCTATGATTACAAAGATGAAAAAAATATCCTTTTTGGCATTCCATAAAGGCTACGAAGAGTTCTTGGAACATCTGCGTAATCTGGGTATAGTACATGTAGTTGAAAAACAAGAGGGTGTACTATCCGACGAATCTCTTCAAGAGAGCGTGAGGCTTATGCAGCGTTATCAGAATGCAATGGACGAACTGCAAAAACTTGCAGATAAGCAGGTAAAAGCAGGTGCGGAAAGAAAATCGGCAGAAGAGATACTTGCTGTTTACGAAAAGTATGTTGCTAATAAGCAAGTACTAGAGCAGAAACTGCAATCTCTAAACAGAGATGCACAGCAGTTGCAGGTATGGGGCGATTTTTCTGGTGAGTCTATACAACGTTTGAATAGAGCAGGGTATGTAATAAAATTCTTTACATCTCCTTTGAAATCTTTCAAACAGGAGTGGGTAGATGAATATAATGCTATAGAGATATATTCTGACAAGCAAAAAATCTGTTTTGTAACTATCACTCCGCTAAACAAAGTGGTGGATATTGATGCAGAATTGTGTCAGTTACCGGAATCTTCGTTAAGCGAAATAGAGAGTGAAACTGCAAAAGTGGAACAACTGCTTAAAGAGAATCTGCAAACAGCACAGAGTGTTGCCGGATATGCAGAAGAGGTGTTATCTGAAGCTAAAGCTGCATTAGATAGCAGTATAAACTTTGGTAAGGTGAAACTATCAGGAGAATCGGTAGTTGCAGACAAACTCATTCTGTTAGAAGGTTGGGTGCCGGCAGAGAAAGTGGATTCAGTAAGCTCTGAACTAAAGAATCTACAGGTATTGTTCGATATAGAAGATCCAACACCGGAAGATAATATCCCTATTCAGCTAAAGAATAATAAGTTTGCAAAGTTGTTTGAGCCATTGACCAAACTTTATATGTTGCCTACATATCAGGAATTGGATTTGACACTCTTCTTTGCACCATTCTTTATGTTGTTCTTTGGACTATGTTTGGGAGATATGGGTTACGGGTTGCTGATGATTGTGGGATTACCAATCTTCACCAAACTATTCCAGCTTATCAATCCAAACTTCTCAAAATGGTTGGTTGTGCTGTTTGGCGCAAGTACTATTTTGTGTGGAACACTGTCTGGTTCGTTCTTTGGGTTCAGTATCTACGATATAGATATACCGTTTGTTCAGAATATGAAAGAACTGCTCTATACAGATAACTCAACTATGTTTACAGTATCACTGTGCATAGGTGTGGTACAGATACTCTTTGGTATGATTATAAAAGCGGTAAATCTAACCATACAATGCGGATTTAAGAATGCTATCAGTACTATAGGATGGATAGTATTGTTACTTACTGTAATTGTGGCAGTACTGCTGAAAGTAGATTTCAGTAATCCTATCATAATTGCGCTGTTAGCAATATCAGGTATAGGCATTTTCCTACTGAACAGTCCTGGCAAAAACCCTCTGCTGAACATAGGTTTAGGTCTGTGGGACACCTATAACATGGCTACCGGACTATTGGGCGATGTTCTTTCATACGTACGTCTGTTTGCGCTTGGATTATCAGGCGGTATATTGGCAAACGTATTTAACAGTATGGCAGTTGGTATGAGTCCGGATATTCCTATTGTGGGTTTTATAGTAACAGCACTGATTTTTGCTATAGGTCACGCTTTGAATATCTTTATGAATATTCTTGGTGCAATAGTACACCCTATGCGTCTTACTTTTGTGGAATTCTTTAAGAATGCCGGATACGAAGGTGGAGGTGTAGAATACAAACCATTTTCAAAATAATTTTGAGTATTAACAAATAACAATTAAATAAACAATTATGTCAAATTTACTTTTAGCCTATATTGGCGTGGCCTTAATGATTGGCCTTTCAGGTATTGGTAGTGCATACGGTGTTACCATTTCAGGTAATGCAGCAGTTGGCGCACTTAAAAAAGTTGATAAGTTTGGTAACTTTATCGTATTGACAGCTCTTCCTGGTACACAGGGTCTGTACGGCTTTGCAGGTTACTTTATCTTTGCCAATATGTTTGGTGTGTTGACAGACAGTATCACTACATTGCAGGCATGTTCTGTATTTGGTGGTGGTTTGGCTCTTGGTTTGGTAGGTCTGTTTTCAGCTATCCGTCAGGGTCAGGTTTGTGCAAACGGTATTGCCGGTATAGCACAGGGACACGACGTATTCAGTAAGACTCTTATTCTGGCAGTATTCCCGGAACTTTATGCTATTGTAGCATTGGCAGGTGTCTTCCTGATGGGTTCAGCACTCTAATTTTAATACTTTAATAGGGCAGGCAGCAGCACTTTAGTGTTTCTGCCTGTTTTTGTATCTATTTGATATTGTTGTGTTTAGCGAGCGTAACAAATGTAAGTTGAATTCACCAGTTTCTTATGTGGAACTAAAGATGTATTTTCAACGACAAAATGTCTATTTTAGTAATACTGAGTTTTATTTTTATTTATTAGAAAAGTTGGAAATTAAATTGGTGAATATAATAGATATTGTGGCAATAAGTAATACCAGTAAAAGAGTTTATAGGAATAGAATTGAGGAAAAAATTGCGGTTGTAGAGTAAATTGTTGAAAAAAAACTTTATAAAGTGTGTTAATAGATTAGATTATTAGCCACTTTATGAGTAATTTTGCGCTCTGTTTATTGAATTTAATGATGAAAAATAATATACGGAAGCCAAATTACTTATTTTCAATCAGTTGGGAAGTTTGTAATAAAGTTGGTGGAATATATACTGTTCTTTCCACACAAGCAAAAACACTTCAAGAACGTACTGATGCTACATTGGTCTATATAGGGCCGTTGTTTGTTGATTATAACAACAATCCTCTTTTTATAGAAGATGATAAGATTTTTGCAGATTGGCAGAAAAATGTCTTTGAAACAGAGGGGATGGTGGTAAAGGTTGGTAGATGGAATATTCCAGGAAAGCCATTAGCTTTTTTGGTGGATTCTACACCTTATTATAAATATAAGAACGATATTTACAGTCAGGCTTGGGATCTGTTTCAGGTGGATTCTCTGCATTCATACGGAGATTACGATGAAGCCTCCATGTTTTCATACGCTGCAGCTATGGCTGTTAAGAGTTTCTACAATTTTTATCTGAATGAAGATAGTACTGTAATATATCATGCTCATGAATGGATGACAGGTTTGGGCGCTCTGTTCATTAAGCATTTTATTCCACAAGTAGCTACATTGTTTACTACACACGCCACTTCTATAGGTAGGTCTATATGTGGTAATAACAAACAGCTATACGAATATTTTGAAGGTTACAATGGTGACCAGATGGCTTGTGAACTGAATATGGAGTCAAAACACTCTATAGAAAAGCAGACAGCTCATAGAGTGGATTGTTTTACTACTGTTAGTGATTTGACTGCGCGTGAATGTACTCAGCTTTTGGATAAGACTCCGGATGTTGTTACAGTGAATGGTTTTGAGAATAGCTTTCTGCCATCAACACCGGCGCAGTTTGATAAAAAGCGTAAGGCAGCAAGAAAAAAACTGCTTTCTGTTGCTAACAGACTGACAGGTGCGACTTTTACAGATGATACTACGATAGTAGGCATAGGCGGACGTTATGAGTTCCGAAACAAAGGACTTGATCTGTTTATTGAATCGCTTAAACAGTTGCGCGATGATGAACGCATATCCGGTCATAATGTTTTAGCATATATAAATGTTCCGGGATGGGTACAGGAACCCAGAATGGATTTACAGGAGAGATTGTCTTCTAAAACTAAGTGTGTAGAGCAACTTGTAACTCCGGTTATTACTCACTGGTTGCATAATATGCGCGATGACAGATTGTTGAATGCCATTGCGGCTGCCGGTTTCAGAAATGAAAAGAATGATAATATTAAGGTGATATTGGTGCCTTGTTATTTGGATGGTAAGGATGGTATATTTAATATGTCATACTACGATTTGTTAATAGGACAGGATTTGGCACTATATCCATCGTATTATGAACCTTGGGGATATACTCCGTTAGAGAGTGCTGCTTTCCACGTTCCTACCATCACTACCGATTTGGCGGGATTCGGTCTGTGGGTAAACAGCATTAAAAAGAGATATGCACTGCTTAAAGATGGTGTAGAGGTGGTACATCGTACTGATAATAACTACATAGAAGCAGCGTTACAGATAAAAGAGGCTATGATATATTGGTTACAGTTGCCGGCTGAAAAGAGAGCGAAAGTTCGTGATGCAGCAAGTGCAATAGCAGAAAAAGCTTTGTGGACCAATTTTATAACTTATTATGAAAAGGCCTACAAGATAGCTGTAACTAAGAGTAAAAAGAAGTAACACTATATTAATATTTTAAAAAAGTAAGATGAAAATTCAAGCTAGTAAAGCAAATGTGCCGAATTGGCGTGAGATTATTGTTAAGCCCAGCGTTCCTGAGGCATTAGGAAAGTTGGAAGAGATGGCTCGTAATATCTGGTGGGTTTGGAACCAGGATTGCAAGAATTTGTTTAGGGATATAGACCCTGAACTATGGTCAAAGGTTGGCCATAACCCGGTGTTGATGCTGGAAAGAATTAATTATGAAAGATTAGAGGAACTGTCACAGGATTCAGCTCTTTTGGAGAGAATGAATTCTGTATATGACAAATTCCGTGCTTATATAGATACAAAACCAAATGCAAACCGTCCGTCAGTAGCATATTTCTGTATGGAATATGGTTTGACACACGTTCTTAAGATCTATTCAGGTGGTCTTGGTGTATTGGCTGGTGACTATTTGAAAGAGGCTTCTGATAGTAATGTTGATATGTGTGCAGTAGGTTTCTTGTATCGTCATGGTTACTTTACACAGAGCCTTTCAATGGATGGTCAGCAGATTGCAAACTATGAGGCCCAGAACTTCCAGAGTCTTCCAATAGACAGAGTAATGGATACTAACGGACAGCCTCTCACTGTAGCTGTTCCATTTATCAATTATACTGTTTATGCCTCTGTTTGGCGTGTAAACGTAGGTAGAGTGCCTTTGTATCTGCTTGATACTGATAATGAAATGAATAGCGAATACGATCGTCCTAT
>JAEIGA010019339.1_pt1 | contig 10385 bp, 9 predicted proteins | sample 9270691 | NCBI WGS metagenome assembly JAEIGA01 (sample SAMN17057246, study PRJNA624740) | gut metagenome | biome: biome; isolation source: fecal sample | host: Bos grunniens | place: China: Xizang | collected 2019
CAGCTTTGCGGCCTTCTCAATGGCTGCGGCATTTTCCTTTGCGGCCTTCTCGGTCTTGGCTTTGTTATTGCTCGACGATGATGTTCCGCCGCCACTTGATGACGTTGCACCGCTACCACCTCCAGCCGTTGACGTGGATGCCCCGCCCGATGACGTGGAACCGCCGCCGCTGATTTCGGGGACTTCGAGATAACCGATGCCGCCTGAATCGAGTGCCGCGTTGAATCCGTTGGAATAGGCAGCACCAGCCGCCGCGCCAAAGTTCTTTGCATCTATGACTGCGGACTTCCATGCGCCTTTGAGCGACGATGTGATGGTTTTCCAGCCGTTGGTTATCTTGTCAGCGTTGAACGTGAAAATGCCCGTGATGATGTCACCGAAACCACTCAGCGACTTGCCCAGGCCACTCAATGCGTCACCGACCAGCTTGATGAACGTCCTGAATGCCGACCACGCAACGCCTACGGAGGTGACAACGGTGGTGGCAATGACGCGGAATGCCTTCTCGCTGAAGTTATAGAGTTTGATGGTGCTGTTGATGACGTTTACCACGTTTCGCAGCACGTTCATAAGCAACACCTTGCCGTATAACTCGGCCTTTTTCTTCATCACGTCCCAGCCTTCCATGCCGAACAATGCCGAGGTGTACTGGTTGATGATGGCCTGTGTCTGGACGATTTGCTCCTGTACTTTGCCGTATTCGCCCTCCTTCTCGATGAGGTCGTCCAGCTCCATGTTCAGGTCTGCGATGGCCTTGAGTTGTTCCTGTCCGGCGGCAACGCCTTTCTTGCCAAACACGTCGCTGATGATGGCACCCGCCTCTTGGGAGTTTGCGCCCACGGTCTTTAATGCGCCCGCGACTTCCTGGATGGCTTGCATCATCGTGATGCTGCCGTTTGCCAGCTTGGTTTTCAGTTCGTCGGCATTGATTCCTACGGCCCGCAATGAGTCGGCGGTGCTGCTCGACATGTCGCGCAATGCCTTCGATGCTTTGGTAATTGCGTCGAGGCCGTCCTTACCGAACACGCCGCTGCGCGTCTGCTGGATAACGGCCACAAGTTCCTCGGCACTCAGTCCCGCGTCTTTCAGCACGGGGGCATACTGCTTGATGGTGGCCAGCATGTCGCCGTTGAGGTCGGCACCGGCGGCAAAACCGTCATTGATGATGTCGATGGCCTCTTTCCAGGTGATGCCGTACTGACCAACCAGCGCGTCGGCACTTACCATGACTTCCTTGAAGTCCTTACCGAATGCGTCTGCGGTGGCTTGTACCATGTCACGCACCTGGCCCAACTCATCACCCGCTAACTGCGTAAACTGACGTGTCAGGCGTGTGGCCTCGGCAAGTCCTTCGTTGTAGTTCTTGAACCACTTGAACGCCATGCCCGCCCCGGCGATGCCCGCAAAGGCCCAAAAGACGGGATTCGTTAACAGCAGCTTGAACGTTTCGCCCAGGGCCATGACGTTTTGGTTGACGAAACCCAGGGAGGTGCCCACGCTGTTCATGCCGCCCGACATGTTCATAAGCGACTGAGCAAAGCGGCTGTTGCCCGTGATGGCTTGCGTGATGGCGGCCTGGTAGTTGCCCACGTTCAACTGCATCTTGCCCGTTTCGGCCTGCATGGTTTTCATGCGCTCATACACCGCCTTGCTCTGGTCGATGTATGCCTTGTTTTGCTGTCGCTCGGCCTCGGTCATGTTGTTGATGCGTTGTTTCATCAACTTGTAAGTCTCGGCCAGTTTGTTGTACGATGCGTTTTGGATGTCGATTTCCTTTTGTACCGCCTTGTCAGCCTCGATTTTCTTGCGTACCTCGGTGGTAAGCGATTTCATTTCGCTTTTGAGTTGGCGCGTTATGGCCTCGTTTTTGGCCATAGCGTTTGCGACTTGTTCCTGGTTGGCCTTATCGTTGTTTTGCTGTTTGGCGAGTTCCTTGTGTTCGTCCTTGAGTTTTTTGAGTTCCTGGATATATGCGCCGATGGACTTGATGGACTTTTCATAGTCAACATCAAGTTTGAGGATAGTCTCGACTTGTTGCCTTTCGTTAGCCATTATTATGCCTCCTTTGTAAGTTTCAGTAGTTTAACCTCTGCGGTTTCGTTGCCCTTAGTAGTCAGCGACAACAGGGCGAAATATGCGCCATGCTGTTGCAGATAGATGGCCTTGCTTTCGTCCACGTCGGCCAACTCCACGTCGCTGATGCGGATGGTCTCGGTGATGACGGACGGGTGCGCCATAGTAGCGGCCAAATCGCCGTATTTCGACGCGAGAATATTGTCCATGCCCATGTCAAACGTGGCCACGGCCTGGTGTGCGCTGCCTTCAATGAGTTGCAACACACGCGGCTCAACCTTTGCCCATTTGATTTCGGTGTCCCACGAATTTGTGTCGCCGTTCCACTTGCGCTCGTAGGTGTACATGGGTATGTTATTGCCGTCCGTTGCGGCAAAGGGGAACACGATAACGTCGCGGCTCATGTCCAGCGTTTCGTTGTCCACGTTGATGCTGCCGTTGTAGTCGCCCGTGACGGTTGCATCGCTCTTCCACTTGAACCAATTCTGCTGCGCCCAACCGTCCACGTCGTAGGCTTTCTCGGCAGCAACGGGCCTGTCGGTAACGCTCAACAAACGGCGTGACCAGTCTTCGGCATGTGACCAGTCGAACACGTCGGCCACGGGTTTAAACGTCAGCACCGATGCCGTTGATGACTGCACGGGGAACGTGCCCGTCACGGCACAAAGGAACTTGATGATGTCAATGGGTTTGATGTCGGGCAGATTCCCCGCAACGGGGTAGTCCTGTCCCGGCATAACCTCGTCACTTACTACGTCGGTGATGTAGATGTTGCCTCCCTGGATGTGGATGCCGTCGCCCAGGGTCGGGTCGATAACACCGCCGTCGATGCACGCAATCTGCATCGTCAGTCGGTCGCCCACGTCCATGCTGATGGGCAGTTCGCCGTTCACCTCAAAATAGACGTAGGCACCCGTTATCTCGTCGGCATAGATGGCACTATTTTCGCCGATGATGCGGCACGACTGGACAGGCGTACCGTTGACGTTGAAAACGATGTCATAGCCGTATTCTGGTATGTACATAGGCCCTGCGATGTGCGTCAAGCTGGACGTGTCCAACCACATGACCATGCGGAAACGGATGGCACCGCTGAACGAGGTGGCGCACTCCAGTTGCGTCACGCCGTTTGCATGGGACACGATGATGGGCGATGCGTGTACCTGGTCAAAGCGCACAAAGTTGCCGCTGCCCCACGTTGTCGGCTCATGGGTCGAACCCTTGTAGCCGCCCGAAAACGTGATGTCGTTGGGTACTTTAGTAATCAGCGGCACAATCATCGCGTCGATTTCCGTCTGCGCTGCGCCGAAGTCAAAGGTCGTGGAGTACATGGTCTCCAGCTTGGATAATATCCAGTTCATGCGGACACACGGATGGATATAACCCTGTGCCGCCTCCAGGCTCGACGATTCCCATGTGCGCGTCCTGGTGGTCACGTTCATGGTGAAGTTGCTAACGCCTGTGCGCCTGATAACGTCCATAGCGGCATAGAACACCTCGTCCGTCAATGCGTCGGCGTAGGGCGTGGTGATGGGCGTGCCGTTGAACGTTATGGCTGCATCCGTGCTGATGGCGTTGAGCGTGTCGTCGGCCTCCATGAGCGCGTCAATGGCTGAACGGATGCCCCAGACGATGGCTATCTCAATGCCGTCGGTCTTTGTCGACAATAGTCGTCCCACACCGTCACGGATAATCTGCACGCCGTTGCGGTAATACTCGATGTTGTGGAACTGGTACGGCACGTTACCACCACCCTGCACGATGTCCGCGTGGCTGATGATGTCGCGGTTGCGTACCGTAGTGGGCAGGGTGATGGTCAGCGACGAATTGCCCGCAAAATTCTCGGCACCCGTCAAAAGGTTGGATTTCAGTTCCAACGCCACGTCCACATTCTCGCCGATGTCGGCCAGCTTTCCGTCGATGTATAACTGCTGCATCATAGCGACTGCACGGGGATTTCGGGGAGTACAACGTTCATAATGAAGTCCTGTTCGGGACGGCGTGCCTCTTTGGTGTACTGGCCCGCCTCGATGGTTACGGCTGTCCACTTGGGTACGTCGTTCTCGTCAAGTCCCAGGTACATGTCCACACAGGGCGATGTGGTCACGTCTTGCAGCATGTCGAAGGTGTCGCTATCCACCAGGGGGGCGCACACCGGGATGATGTCGTTGCGCGTCAATGACTGCCTACGTCCCGCCGACTGCTGCCAATGGTAAATCTCCTCCCATTGGTTGAGGTCGTTGCGGTACCAGTTACCCTCGCTTGCGACGGAACGTGTGCCGCTGCCCTCTTTGAACAGGTAGTAGTTCCAAAAGCCGTGGCGGTCTATCCAGCGCAAATAGATGCCCTCGTTGATGTCACGGTTAACCAGCCTGATGCGTACCGTTTCCGTCTGCGTTCCGTCCAACTCGTAACTGAACGTGAGGTCAAACGTGAGGTCAAACGTGGACTGCGCGAGTGTGCCTATCATTTCGTAAATGGTCATGTAACGGCCTCCGTGTGCGTCGTCAATGAGGACGTTATATACACCCTCGTTTACAACCGTTTCAAACGTGTACGGTGCGCCGTTGATGCCCACAGCGACATGGGAACCGGCAGGGGCATAGTGTCCAACCGTGAACGGGTAATTTTCAAACCACGTCACGGTGCGGTGCTGGTTGTAGCGTTCCCCGGCCTTCAACGCGCCCCAAATGGCGAACAGGGTAAACGTGTGGGTGGCTATCGTCACACCGTCACCGTCCAGCGCGGTCAATGTCACGCCGATGGTGATGCCCGCCTCGCTGATTTTCACGGGGTCGGTGTAGTCGATGTCCCCGCCCATTTTCATGTCGGTAAACAGGCTTTGTGCGTATTCCCTCACGTCCACGATGCCGCCGTTTGGCGTGTCATAGGTGACGGTCTTGGTCACAAGGCCGTGGGATAGGGCAACGGTAAGCTGTGCCAGCGTTCCCTCGACCTTAATGGGTAGAACGTTGAACACAAAGCACGGTGCGTCAGGCCATGAGAATTTGATGCTGTTGATGGTTGTCGATTGCATGGGTTATGCCTCCTTGAGATTGAGTTTAATCTGCTGTGTTACGGTAGCCTGTAAAATCACCGTCAAACGTTGCTGGATACGTGCAACGGTTTCGGGTATCGCTTGGCTGTAAACATCATCACGCCCGCCTTTGCGATACAACACCGTACCCATCATGCGGATGGTGTGGGCGATGGCTGATGCCATAGTCATATCGCCTCGTTCCTGTGCGCTGCTGTACTTGTGCGGGCCTTTACGGACGTAGGGCATAGGTTCGCCGTGGATGCCTTTGGCCTTCATCCATTCGTAGATGATTTCACGCATATTGCGTGGGACACGTCCAGCCTTGCGGCCTGTTTCCAATGTACCGAAAGCACGACGGCCTACAAGTTCGCCCGATGCGTCATTCGCAAACACCTGCATCGATGCGGCGGTCTTGCCTGATGCCCATTCGCCACTTGTGCGGATGTTTGCGATGATGGTGTTGCGTAACCGCGTCAGTTCCTCGTTGAGAATCTGCGAAACGCTGATGCCGTCAATGATGGTGTTATCCATTATTCGCCCTCCTCGATTGCGGGAACTTCAACGCACATGCCCAGGTCGGCAAAGTCAATAGTCAGCACAACGCCCGTGACGATGCTTGCGAGTTGGTTGTATAGTACTTGGTAACTCCATGACGTTATGGGCGCAAATACCTCGCTTTCCTTGCACGCCATGATAAACTGCTTTGCAGCCAGTTTCATGCGCTCAAACACAACGCGCTGGTCGTCGCCTGATGCGTCACGGCGCACGATGTCAAAGAACGCGATGGCCGTCTGCTGCACCTCATACACTTTGCCGTTTCGCACGGTCATAGTCCCGCCCAGGGGCAGAACGTGGACGATGGCGGGTAAGTGCATACGGCTGACGCTCTGGTCTGCATCGTACATATCGTCGAATATGTATGAAAAGTCGGGAAAATATTCCGTTGCGATGCGTTTTATTTCTTGGTCTATCGTTGTCATTTCTTACGCTTTGCCTCCCTTAGTGTTATGTCGTTAAGTCGTTTCTCGTATTGACTGACCTCGTTGTCCATGTCCATGCACTTGTATATGCGTAGCCAGGGAACGGTCAACACCTCGTCGTGGTCGGTGATTCCCATGCGACGGGCATACCAGTCAATCATGCCGAACAACCCGAACTGCAACCGTTCCACGCCCGCCTGTTTCTCTTTTGCCGTCGGCTTGTGGCTGATGCCTTCAAACAGGCGGTTTATTTTCTTGACTTCGCGGCCCGTCCATGACAGCAACGGCACGACCTCGATGGCACGGCACTTGTCGGTGGCCTCTTTGTCATACCCCATGACTATCTCGCTGATGCGGTAGTCGGCCATGTCGCCCTCGGCGTTGCCCAACTCGATGAGTTGGCCGATGGTAAGGCCGTTGAGGTTTTCGGGGCATGGCTTGTCGCCCACATAGTCGGGCCGGGGCAGGTCGTCGGGGATGGTGTACGATGCCACCCTCGCTATCACTCGCCAGTATCCGTATGTCGTGTTCGTGTCCATTCAGTAAAGATAGGTATTTCGTGCGCGGGCCGTGCCTGTGCGCCTCGTTGTGAGTATGGCGGTACCAACATACCTCGCCGCGTCTAAAGCGTGGCAGAACGCGTCTATGGGCTTATTTGTGGTATTGCCGTCCCGGTCAACGGCGTACTTGTATTTTTTCATTTCGCCGATGAGGTTCACGGAACGGCGCGTCACGTTGATGGGGTAACGCCTGATGGTGTCGATGCCCGCGTTGATGGAGTCGTTACCCTTGACCGACGGGATGACCCACAGGCCCAGGTTGTTCAACTCCGCGATGCTTTTCGGCTCGGCTGAATCAGCCACAATCCTGTCGCGTTTCGTCACGCCGATAGACTTGCAACGTGCCGCGATGTCGGGGTTGGTCAGTCCTGTTGAGTAAATCAACTCGTCCAGCCACAACGCCCCATGTGCCAGCCGCATTTCAACCAACGCCGTCGGGTCATTCGTGAAACCGAAGTCGAGGCCGTGGCCGTGCGCCTTGCACTCGCTTAATGGCGGCATGGACTCCACGATGCTGTAATGCGGATATACCAGTCCCGTCAGTTTTCCTGTCAGTCCACGGGCATAGACCTTCCACAACTCGCGGTCTTCGATGCCCTCGATGCGGGCGTGTTCCTCGACGGTGAGGAATCGGTTTTGGCGGTGGTCGCTGATAATGAGTTTAACACCGTCCCCGCCGATAACTTGGTCGTGAACCCAAAACCTCGCACTTGGGTTATAGTCGATGAATATTTTTTTCTTGGTGCGGATTTGCAGTTGCCAATAAATCTCGTAACTGATGCCGTTGGCCTCGTTCACGAACAGGTAGTCACGTTTGCCGTTCTTTGCGTCCTGTGCGTCCTCGTAACTCTTGAACTCGATAATCGCGCCGCCGGGGGTGGTGTAGTAATGCCCGCTGCGGTTCTCGCTGAATATCTTGCCCAGCACGTCACATTTGCCGATGATGGTCTGCATGTCACGCATGGCACCGACTTTGAGGTTTGGCAGGTCTTGACCTACCACCGTGATGATGGTGTGCGGCTCGGTCATAGCGATTTCCATGAGCCGCTGCATGATGCAATACGTCTTGCCCGAAGACGTGCCGCCCTGGTTGACGTACACACGCGCTGTGGGGTCGCTGTTTGCGGTGTACAACTCACTATTGACTTTAAAAAGTTCCATTGATGCCCTCGCGTTTCAGTACCTCTTCCTCGCTCTCGGCGGGTATGATTCCCGATGCCATGTGGTTGATGGTAAGGCCCACCTCGCCGTGGTGTTCGACCTCTGCCTGTTGCTTGGGCATTTCGTCGGCGACCTTGATTAGGAACTCCGTCGCTTTGATGTCGCCCTTCAGTGCCTTTGATGCCTGTTGTTTCAACGCGGCATAACGCACGGTCGCCTCGACACCTTCCTTCGACGTGGTGATTTCGTCGAGGATGGCGCGGGCGATTTCCCTTGCCGTTTTCTTGGCGCGGCGTGCCTCGCCTGACGCGATGCCGCCCTTGCGGCCACTTTCAACCGCTTCGTCACCGCTTTTGAACTGGGTCGGGCCACTCACTTCGGTTATATCTTGCTTAGCCATTGCTTTGCTATCGCTTTTGTATAGACTTTGCTATTACCTCGCACCATCCCTGCAACATTTTCAAGCCAACACACTTTCGGTTTGAGTTTTTCGATGGTGTCGCAGTAAACAAAACACAAATCATCAAGCCTCTGCATTTTCTGCCCTTCGGCAAATTTCTTTTTTTTCCCCCACATTTTCTCACGCAATCCCATCATTGAGAATGTCGTGCAAGGCGGTGAACCATCAAGCAAGTCAAGATTGTAGAGTTCTTCGGGCAGGTCTGCAATCTCGTTGAAGTCCCGAATGTCCATCGTGTAGAAGTGTTTCGGGTGATGGTTGCGCTTGTATATCTCGGCAATGGTCGGGTCTAACTCAACACCGCCGATGTGGTCATAGCCTGCTAACTTATATCCCATCGTGCTGCCCCCCCCCACATACAAACGTGCCGAACACCTTGCAGCCGTGATGTTCAATCCCCTTTGCAGGGTATCCGTCTGCAAGCCTCCACAAATACGGGAACCGATGTGGCTGATAGTTATTCGCCATAACCAAGAAGTTTTAATATCTCTTGCTCTTTGTCAGTGCCAAGTCTCTGCTGAATGAATGCGTGTTCATCAATGGAGAAATAGAGTTTGACCTCAATCTTGTCGCTGAAATCATCCACATCAATCTCGCTGTTGGATGCGTTTGTGGTCGGCTCTTGTCCCCACTCCGTCGGCAGTTCCATGCCCCACTCGGTCAGTTCCTCGGCGTTCCATTCGTTTGCGAGGATGTCCCAATCGTCCTCACCAAAGCCGTTGTTGTCCTTGATGGCATACTCACGGAGTTTGGCAACAGGCGTGTCGGCGGGCAACACCTTGCAGGGGATTTCCTTGTAGCCTAATTCCTTGCAGGCACGGAGGCGCATATTGCCGCCGATAACGACGAACTTGCCGCCGTGTTCGACGACAAGCAGTTCACGCAAACGCAACATCTCGGGCGCGTCCTCGATGGACTTGATGAGTGCCGTGAACCTGTCGTCGCGGATAAAGCGCGGGTTCTTCGGCAGTCCGTCTATCTGGCCCTTGTTCAGTTCCAGCTTGCTGATTTTTATGTCCTGAATATTCTCCATAATCAAACAAAAACGGGGCGGGCGTTACGACGCTTTTAATTCCATTCCACCCGCCCCGCAAAGGAAGAATGAAAGGTTAGTAATTTCTGCAAGTACCTTGCACGTTGTCGGGAATGCCGAATTGAACGGCTGCTCACCAGGGCTCTTCATCGCATTTGTGCGACTTATACCTTTTGCAGCCTTGCCCATCGTGCGGCTCTTGTTCCCGAGTGTGGGGGAACGAGTCCCCCGAATCATTGAAAAACTAATTAAAGAAGATGCTTTAAATTCTGCATACACCCTCTCGGGCTTTCAGGACCCGCCAGCCGAAGATGGACACCATGCTTTTCAAGGAACTGTTGTCGCTCTTGTGTTGTCCATATTCGGTTGCGTTGCGGACACGTCCGCCGGTGGTTCTTCTGCCGCGCTCGGCTCCACTTTTGCTGTCGCCCCGACCGCAAATTCTTCACGGATGCGGGACTCGGCCCCTATCCAGGAGACCTATTTTGTGGGGAGGGCGGGAATCGAACCCGCCAAAACATTCATTAACTAATTAACCTATATAAAAACCAAAACATTATGAAAAAGAAACTTACTCGTGAACGATGCCTCGCGGCTACCTTTCCTTTCTCCCCGTGTGCGGGGTGGCGAACCACCCCGATAATCCAACTTACTTATCAGTTTTATCTCGCGTTCACTCCACTGTTTCACAACATTACGAATAAACTCGCTGCAAATATAATACATTTTCGCAACAAAAGCGAAAAATAAAGTTATTTTTACGAAATTTTTCGCCTGTGCGCATTTCTTTGCCGAGATGATAAACTATACCATCGGCAAACGAAACGCCGTCACAGGGCATTTATGGCGGTTTTTTCGTCAGCATCGTTTTGATGGCCTCGCGGGTTGAGTATCGGCGTGTGCAGCCAGTCCTTCGCCTTCGCAACATGGTACATCACGTCGCTGTGCCTTCGCCCCAGGATGCGCCCCGTCTCGCTGTACGTCAGTCCGCATCGTTTTACGAGGATGTAGCAGATGACGGTGCGGCAGTCCGCCACCTCCCTTGCCCGCAACGGTGACAGCAGCAAGTCCAGATGCA
>JAEIGA010019340.1_pt1 | contig 10385 bp, 7 predicted proteins | sample 9270691 | NCBI WGS metagenome assembly JAEIGA01 (sample SAMN17057246, study PRJNA624740) | gut metagenome | biome: biome; isolation source: fecal sample | host: Bos grunniens | place: China: Xizang | collected 2019
CATCTTCATCGTTACCGACGGTGGTGGTATAGCAAAGTGCGAATCTCTTACGAGTCTGCTGACCTACATATACACCATCGGTAAGCTCTGCAGAGCCATCGCAAACCATGAATTCATCGGGATACGTGAATGCCTCGATTGTTGCTCCGATCTCCTCTGCCGAGGTAAGAGTGAGGTATTTGCTGTCGTCAGCGTAGAGAGGGGTGGGTTCTGCACCGGAGGGACTCTCGGTTACAGCGGTAAGACCGTTCCATGCTACACCCGGGCCATAACCGGCCTTGTTATCATCGGTTACTCCTGAATAAACATAAAGTACGCCGTTCTTGACACCGGTTTCGTAAAGTTTCGAGCCGGTTTCGCCCCATTTAAGCTTGTATTCTGCCATATTATTATCCTCCTATTAATTTAGTAATATAGTGTAAAGGGAAAATGATTGAGGTTATCAGCGATATATGGCTTGCCCAGTTTGCACATCGGAAACTTAGCAATAAGCTGTTTCGGAATAGCGCTTTCTGGATTTCTGTCGATGATAACCCCGTCGTATCGTTGTGTATACTTGTAAGTCATATTACCAGCATACTTTTGTTCCGGTTCTCCTAAAGAATATCGGATGCATGGGTACTCCATTTGTAATGAGGGTTGAGGTTGGAAATACACTTTTTTAACAGTGGAGATATTACTCATCTCCGTTTGAAGTTTCAGCCTTCGGACCATTGTATAAACCTCCCACACTCAGTATCAATCTCGGATAATTAGGTTCCACAGAGGAAATTTTCCATGTAGCACCCATGAAAGTTAAATAACGCATAGCGTAGAAATTCTGCTGGGTAAATGGGTCGGCTAGGATACTAATCCGAGTCGTAACCTCTAGATCGTCGAGAACTTGTCCAGACGGTTGAGCTTTACGAGTGGCCTGAGGAACATCTCCGACGTATTTACGTTCAGTAATCTTCTCCTCCCATATACCAGGACTGGTTTCTATCGTTTCCGCGTATCCTATATAGCCGCTCCATTTCGCCATTTTGAATCTCCTTTATTAGCCAGCAGCTGCCTCGGTTACATCTTCCTCAAGCGCGATTGCAGAGTAAGGTTTGATAGGTGCGCCGGAAAGTCTGGTCTCAAGGAGATACTTGTACTGGTTGAAGTCGATGTCGAAGTCTTCGAACTTAGTAAGCTCGCCGCCCTTGGTGCAACCAACCTGGTAGTCAGAAAGGTTAACGAAGAGACCGAGAAGCTTCTTCTTCTTGCCGTCCGCAGTAGTTCTGATTCTACCAGCGAACTGCTCTGCGGTATGAATAGCGGATACGTTAAGCGCTGCTGCAAGGTCAGACTTAGAGCTATAAATGCGGCGACCGTTGAGGTCACGAGCAAGAAGCATAACGTTGAGAAGGTGAGGATCGCAGTAGAGTTCAAGAGAACCGCTACCCTTATACTCCTCACGAGAATAGAGCGACGCGGTAATGATTGCTTCGGAATAGATATAGTTCTCGCCGAAGTGAGCATTGGTCTCGGTACCCTGGAGAGCGTTTCTTGCTGCCTCAATGTCTACGTCCTTGTGAATGGTGTAGAAGTCATCGTCATTCCAGATAGAACGGATGTGAGTCTCGTGAATCTTGTCGGGATCGCCCTCTTCACGACCGTCACCAACCATGATAGAAAGAGCAAGGTCTTCCTTCATGTTCTCCTTCATGATGCCCCACTGATAAGCAACTACATCGAAATCGGTGATGTCGATGATGTCGTCACGATTGAGCTGATCCTTACGATAAATAGTCTGAGGATCGGTAGTACGGCTGAGAAGCTTGATGTTGCCGGAAATAGTCTTCTCATCGCCCTTCTTCTGGTAACCCTTTGCTCTGAGCTCAGCTACGCGAGCATCTGCGTTACGGGTACGGATACGGGAATAGGGGCTCTTGTGTACTCTGTTGATTACAGAGTCAACCCAAGTGAGGTCTCTCTTAAGAGTATTGGGAGCACCGGTGTTGGTGTCATGGAACTCGGGGAAGAGAGATTCGATAGCCTCGTTGCCCTCAACGTCTACGAAGCCGTGTGCGAGAGAATCCTTGTTCTCATCGAGATAGATGCCAATAGCATCCTGAAGGCGACCTACTGCGCCAGTCTTAGCAAGCGCTATGATAGCCTCCTGATCGGAATGTGTAAGTACATTCTTCTTGGTGTTCTGATCGTTCTGATCAAATACGTTGTTTTTCATATCGTTATTTCCTCCTTCAGAATCATTGTGAATAATAGTATCGGTGTCGTCGTCACTGTGCTTAGCGGCAGTAGCCTGCTTCACAGCCTCATCGACGATTACGCAAACAGCAAGCTGCTGCTTTTCGTTAAGAGTATCGAAGATTTCCTGAATGGTCTCTTCTTTCTCTTCTTTCTTATCAGCATCGCCTTTGTCGTCCTTCTTATCGCCGTCCTCTGCATGCCAAAGAGCGATAGTCTCATCGGTGTAGATAACAGCCTCATCTTCGGACTCGTCGTCGTGCTTGATAACGTTGTCAATGTGAGCTCCAGGATTAGCGCCTGCAAGAACAAGGCTTACTTCTCGGATAGAACCGTGAATTACATTATCGCCCTGCTGCTTAAGCTTGTTGGCATAGATAGAAAGCGCTGAAACGTCGCCATGCTGAACGAGTGTCTTAGCTGTCTGTCCAGATTCGGTCTCGTTGAACTTGCAGTATGCGTATACGCCTTCCTCTCTATTCTCCAACAGAGCATGACCCAGAACTTCATTGGGATCGTTGTGCTGGTGGTTCCATACGAGAGGAACCTTCTGGCCATCATTGTGCTTAAAAGCATCTTTCATGATGACTCTGCCGTCAGAGCATTTGAGATTAGCCCTTGTGGCCCAGCCAGTGAAGTCGTAGTTATTCTCCATTTTGATTTTGGTCTCCTTCATTAGATTTTTCGCTCGGTTCATCCGGCTTTTTATCGACCTTATCTTCTGGCTGATTCAGGTTACTGTTGATAAGCTGGTCCGCCTTGGGGTCACTAGACGGCTTTCTACCAACAATCTGTCTCAGCTCATTCGAACTCAGTATCTCGTTTCTAGTAAACTTATCCGCAATATCGGCAAGTTTCTCAACAGGTACGAGTTTGAACGGGTCACTGAAGAACATGATCGACTGCTTCTGAGAACGAGCAGTTTTTGTAAGAAACTTTCGTTTCATTTCGTCAACAATGGCAGAAATAATAGGCTCAATGGTACGAGTGTTATAGTTAAGCATTGTTGCTTCGTCCGCGGTACCATCCATGACTGACTGCGTGATTCCTAACTGGCTATATAGCATGCTCGTTAGATACTCAATCTGCTTCATGAGATTGTTTTCAACGGGACGATTTAACTGGGTGATTCGTTCGGTACCATCGGTATACGCGATACCATACTTAGACCCTGCTAACTGTTCCTCTATGTCTTTTCGCCTTTGTTCGGCCTGTTGACGTTTTGCATCGGTTCTGATTATGTATGGAAGCTGAATAATCATATCCAACTTACCAGAGCCGCTCTGTTCATCTATGGCGTCTAGAAGTGAAAGTTTCCTGATAAGACGCTGCATAGTTGAGTTACGCTCATTAACCACCGCGTAAAGTGGGTTTTCAACAATAGCGACCATTTTTTTAGGAAGTGTTACATCCTCTCGTTGTCCGGTTCTATCGTTGTACAGATTCACTTTTACATGTTTCGGATACCATTCGGTAATTTTACCGACTCTCATCGAATTTATGTCGTAAGATTCGGTTACTTTTGGATCTAGAGTGGTATCGACTGGCACGATCGCTATACAGCCCTCGTCTAACAAGGACAACACCACATCATGCATAAAAGCTCGTCCGGTTTGGTCGATGTTTGCCTCGACCGATAGACAGTTATCGAGTCCTGATTGGATAACTTCTTTAAATCGGTCTTCTTCATCGAGACGAACATGTCGAATAGACACTGAGGATACATCCAACGCAATTCTGTTATAGATTGCAGTTGCGATTGTTCGCTCATTTCCTCGAGTAAGTCTCGCTCGATCTGGTCGATAAGAGTATCCCGGACCGGTGGTCATACCGTATCCAAAAGTGGGATCCCTATTACCGATAAAGGCATTCCAGGCGTGCATTAGCCTGCTTCCAATACCCATTTCGAATATTTACCTCCTTTAATCAAAAAGATCTCTATTGCGTTTATACGCAACATAAGCATCCATCATCGCTGAAACAGCGTCGATCTTCTGCTCATATCGTTTTTTAAATAATTTCCGGTTACCGTTTGTATCTTCGAGAGTGATACAGTTACCCATAGCGAATTGCATAAGGTCTTCGTCGAAATAAAGAAGCCGCTCTTCTGCGAGCTTTTTAAGCTCTCCCAGAGGAACGGACTCGGTTTTTGCACCCTGTATAACTTTTTCTACACCAAATGGTGAGTTCTCAGATTCCCATCTAGCAATAAATCCTTGCGCATTATAGGGGTCGTACCCAAGAGCTCGAACATCGTATTCGTTCGCTTCAATGTGCGCAATCAAATCATCGTAGACGTCGTTCATTTCAAGAACTATGCCATTCATTACAATTAAGCTACCCTCATTCATAAACGTTTCGTATTTAGCTCGCATAGCGCCCGGCAGTTTCATTAGAGTGTTCTCTGTTATGTAATTTCGAGTCTTTACTCCGAAACCGCCTTTAGCCAAAGGAAACATGAAGGTGAACGCACAGAAGTCGTCACCCTGCGACAAATCCACGCCCAATGCGCAAGGCATTTGCCAGTAATTACGAAGTCTATGAGGAATGGTTTCTTCATATGTAAAGTAATAGGTGTATCCTTCCATAGGAAGACCGAAACGTTTTGCCAAAATATCGTTTCTCGCTGCCGGAGCTTTCTCGGCTCTTTCTACATCGAGCTGATAAGTTTCGTAGGTTACAGTCTTTCCAAGGTTGGGATTGGCTTTAATCCACATTTCGGGATTAGCTACTTCCTCGATGGAGTCGAGTTTATACCACCAAATGGAGACGTGAGGGTTGTAATAATCGCCCTTAAGTATCTCCATCAACTCCATTTTGATGTCGTCACCACTACCGTTACGAACTGTACCTTCTGAGCTTGTTGCTATGATGAGATAACCGTCAAGTTTAGAGGCACCCTGTTCTAGAGCACCTATAACATCTTCACGTATATCTCCGGAGAGCCATTCGTCAACTGTCGCAACCAAACATCGTAGACCCTGAAGCTTTGCAATGCTCATTGGGCGGACTTCGATGAGTGATCCGGTCAAGAAGTTTTCTATACCCTTCTTGGTCGAGGCCAGTTTGGCGCGGTTAGCTTTTGACCCAGTTGTGTTCTGGAGAGATCCTTCGGTGAGGAATTGGAACAGCGGGCCTCTTGCTCTGGTAATAGCGGTTCGTATCGGGGACAGGACCTCCTCCGCCTGTTTCATAGTAGGCGCGGTAGTTACCTGATGGGTGGTAGAGGTGTTTACATTCTGGAAGTATGATTGTAAACAGGAATCATATAGGGACTTGGCAGCACCTCGTCCGACGATTAGATACTGTTTGTTAGTAAGTCGTTTCTTGATGGACTTCTTAACATAGTGGCCGCCTCGACCTTCTTTGTTGGGCACATATACGCTTCTTTCGACGTAATAGTACCAGCCAAAGACCTCTTCGCCCCAAAGTTTGAAGCTATCGAGGAGGTGTAGGTCTGAGCCATCCGTTAGAGTAAGTTCATTTTCGCAATAATCAATCCATCCTTCGACTGCCTGGTCATCGTAATAGAAGCCAGGGTTGTCTATAAGATGGTCTATGCGGTTCATCTCCATCGAGATCTCTCGGCATACCGGTATTTCGCCATTCCATACGGCCTCTTTAAACTGACCGTAGTATTTAGGTACGGCTGTGTTCGATAAAGCCATATGTTAAAGCTCCTTTTTATCTTTTACCTTCTGGTAGATAATATGATGCGGGATGGGAAGCTCGACTCTTGGTTTCAACCCATCTGTTGTATAAGGTATCGAACTCATCACGCTGCATTTTTCGGGTGGTTATTTCGGCTTGTGTAGCGCGGGCCTCGGACTGTCTTCTGGTAAGTTCATCTTTCTCGGCCTGCTTCGCTTTCGCCTCAGCTTTTTCTCTATCTGACGTACCGTCGATTTCGCGCAATTTAAAATTATCATTGAAAGTGTTATTAACCTTTCGAACGATGTCATAGGCGTTAAGCCCGGTTTGAACGAGTGATATAGTGGTATTCGCTTTGGATACCACGTCCGCTAACTTATCCCAGCCGCTTTGCATTTTCTCTTTGCCGGCATTCTGGAGGTCGTAGTCAAGCTTAAGCCTGTCTACAGCAGCTCGGTACTCTGTATTATCCAACCGGCTACGCCATCTCTCAACGGTCGCCCTATCTCCGCTGCGGATAGCTCTTTGTTTTTCTGCTTCGTACTGTTCTCTTGTAACTCTTCGAGGCGACGCAGTGGGGCCTCTGGCTCTACGAAGCTGAGCCTTTGATCTACGGATACCCCATCTCATTCCAAGGATACCGTAATGGGTAAGACTATTATCCATTTTGAATTTTCACCTCGCTTCTTATATAATCTTATATTATGTCCTCGTCCGGCCACGGAGGAAGTATGCTTAGAATATAGACAAAGCCTCTCGCTAACCACGTTAGGAAGTCCGTATTCTCGGCTATCGCTACAGACAGTGTATTGCTATAGGCGGAAGATGTATATCCATCGGCCTCAACAAAGGCTCGTACGTCATATTTACCATCGTAAAGCAAGACTTTAGCAGGGTGAATCATACTTAGCGATCCATCTGGCAATACCCTTAGATCCACTGTGTATTGTTTATTGTCTGATTTATGGATAAGATACAGCCATACTTTTTCGGCGTGGGGGTCGAAATTGGATATACGAAGTCGCGCATCTATCTGCTCAAGCTTCGGGGTCCACAGTGGTATACTATAACTTAACTCAGCACTTTTATCAGATTCACTAAAATACCCGTCAATGTGTTCCGCTATTGCATATACCTGATAATCGCCAGACCACATACTGTTTTCTGCGGCTTTTTCTGACAGATCTATTTCTCCTGCACCGGACAACATATAACCAAACAATTGATTACGCTTGATATGTTTACAATATACCCACACGAACGATGCATCGGGATCAATATCACTCACCGTTACTACACTTCCACTAATAAATATAGTAGGAGTACTAAGTTTAGGTTCTTTTTCGACCATAAATAACACGTTAGTACTTATAGGTCGACCTATTTGACCCGGACCAAACGTCTCTAAACATACTTTATATACACCTTTATGCGGTCTAAAGTCAGCGAGATCTATACTATGCGTTCCATATAGTGCAAAGTCGTGTGTGATACTACGCTTAGGATCGCTTATATGAGTTACATACAACGTTCCCTGAGACGCATGCAAATCGTAATATTCAATAATTATCTTTGAACCGTCCGCAACGATAACAGGCTTTTCTAGTTCTCGTATACTATAGACAACTCTCTTAGACTGAGAATCGCGACGTCCAATTCCGTGGACCGTTACAAATACTTGATGATCGCCTACTGGTAAGTCGAACGTGGACAGATCCAGTGTGTAATTTTCTGGTATGGATTCATACTCATAGGAGGTGTACTCTTCTGTAACCCATCCGTCGATAGTCACGGCATGCGTGAATATTAAGCTTAATGAGGTAGCTTTAGGGTCAATATCGGCGATCGTCAACGTAGCATTAGTAAGTGTTATGGTTGGCGATTGCAACATCGGGGCGACGGTATTTTCCCACTCCAGCACATTACTAGGTTGTGAAGCCACATGACCTTCTCCATATACTATAACCTTTACCTCATAACTGCCTTGGCTAGCATTCAGAGTCGATAGACCAAACCTACTGTCTTCATCCAATTGGCTCTTAGTTAAAGTATGAGTGTAATGATCATGATACATTGTATTAGTCACATAGACCGTTACGGAAGAGCAGTTCTCATCGAGATCGTCTATGTACAGCCAATCACCAGTAAGTGAAATAGTGGCTGAGCGAAGTGACTTAAGGTCCGACGAATAATACTCGACAATATTACTTTTTGGGGATGGCTGATAGCCATTATTTACCACTTGGACATGTACCTTATAGTGCTCTCCGAGGGGGTTGCCTACGTAATCCGATAAGTCTAGTATTTGGATACCCTCTTTGATAAGTTTGAAAGTATAGGTGGACGTGATGATAGGTACTTCACAGTAGAATACTGATCCGTTATTCGCCGAATAAACCAACTCGCCAGTGGTAGTTGAGCCATTGGAAACAAGTTGAATATCTGTTAATGTTGCTTTATCCAACAGCGTTTCAGTCTTGTGAAAAACGCCTTGACCTTTGTATTCAACTTTATACAAGTCAAACATGGGTGAGTCACAATACAGTGTTTGAGACTCGTTGATGACTGCTTGGTACACTTGCTCTCCGGTATCCGTGAAAGCGTTTTCGATAACGGCCATATCACGAAGAAGATTGTCCTTGCTTATTTCCTCGCCCTTTTTATATGATCCATCGTCGAGCTTAGTTACTTTATGCCGAGTAGTATGAATTTTGTCGAAATATATGTATAAGAAGAATGCCCATTCGTCATTCTCTCCGTACCGTATAGTAGGTTTATTATCGTGAATTAGGGTTAGTATATTACCGTGGAGGGTTATTGCAGGTGCCATAAGCGGAGGACCTGGATATACATTGTAGTACCCTGACGCCTCAGACGTTTCAGAAGTAACATAACCTGTTCCATGAAGAGTTACTGAAATATAGTATCTACCTCTAGGTAATTCGAACGAGGATAGATCAACCTCGATCTTATCTCCGAAATATGTATACTCAAATACGTACTCTGGGAAATTCCAGTTACTCAGCACCACATGCGCCTCTAAGGAGGAGTTGCCCGTATTAATAACGAGTTTATCACCTTCGAGATATACTACAGGTTTCGGCGCGGTGACGACTGCCTCATCGATCGACGTTGAAAAGCAGTCACCCTTAACAGGTTCAGTCGATTGGGTTCTTTCTCGTATGCTGTCGGCAATATCTGACATAGTAGATGCGTCGATAGTATAGATCATGTCACCGTCACCGTCGTTTCCGATTTTACCATCAAAGTCCGATTCACCATTAAGGATTTTACGTATCTCCCTAGCTATTTCACTACCAGGAATAGGATCTCTACTCCCGGTTCGAGCGCGTATAGAGTTAGCTATTGCAACCAATGTTGATCGCTTAATGGTATATCTTACAATTCCGTTGTCATATACAGCATAGTCGCTGTAGTCGGATACGTTACCCTCCTGATCGACGGCTTGTATTACAAGGAGATGAATACCATTGTCAAGATCCACCGTATCCAGGTCGAACACTGGTATAGCGCTTTCGGCAAGAAAATCATAATTTTGGTTTGCCATGGTTATCCTCCTTTATCAGCAGCCCATTTTGCATAAAGGGTTGTTACTTTAGGTCGTTTAGAAATTATTGAGTTGCCAGAGACAAGCTCTGATAACGTTATGTCGGAATCGTGATCGACGAACTGGGTCGTATTTGGGTTCAGAGGCTGCGTGTAATTCGAATCCGTACACCAACCTACGAAAGTATGACCATCCGTTGTCGATTCCGTGTAGGGAGGTTTTCCTCCATATAAGACTACATCGCCGGGAACATAGCTACCACTGGTATTGTATTTTATTAAGCCCAGCATGTTAGTGAAGGATCTTTTAAGGACGGCGTGACCTTGTTCCTGGGGATGGACATCGATTTCGCTGAGAAGAATGTTTTCAAACAATTCTAGCCCCAACTCTGATGCTGCGTCGTTAATAATTGGTTCTAGAAAACCCCAATCATATAGTTGATTGGCACTTGCGATTTCTTGACCTCGTAGTTTTATAGTTATGTATTCATCCCAAGACGGCGGTGACGAAGCTCCCCATAGCGATGAAATTAGTTGCAATACTTTATCTTTGTTTACGATATACTCGTACTCCAAAATATCGTACAGCAAATATTCGCCTATATTATCGCAGCCCTCGTTTTTCCATAATAATTCCCAACGAATCTTAGTGGTATCATATCCGTCAGTTATTTGATTATTTACTAGCTCGGTATAATCAACCAAACCACTTGTTCTATTTCCGAATTTATCAAATAGTGCTTTGGTTTCCGCTACAACAATATTGTTACCGGTGGCTTTCGGTCTCACTACCTCGTCATTCAGTTTATTAACGTACTTTTCAACCCAAGGTGCGAGATTATTAATCTTATATCGAACTAAAGTGACAGCTGCATCCAAAACAGCGTTCACGATGTCCGCAAGACTAATTTCCCATTGTATGGCATGCCATGTCC
>JAEIGA010019341.1_pt1 | contig 10384 bp, 24 predicted proteins | sample 9270691 | NCBI WGS metagenome assembly JAEIGA01 (sample SAMN17057246, study PRJNA624740) | gut metagenome | biome: biome; isolation source: fecal sample | host: Bos grunniens | place: China: Xizang | collected 2019
ATACCAAAACTATTTGTAGGCATGTATAAGCTTTTTGTTTTAATTATATTTTCAATTGGTGCTTTGTTTACGAAAGGAGGAGATAAAAATGGCTGAAGGAAAGACAATGAAGATGGTTAACTACCGTGAATACTGTCCTAAATGCGTGCACTGGGATACTTTTGAGACAGATGAACCGTGTAACTCATGTCTCGTGCAGCAGGTTAATGAAAACAGTCAGAAACCTGTGAATTATATTGAAGATAAGAAGAGAGGAAAGAAGTGATGGATGCTAAAGAGTTTATTAAAGAACGAAACAGGATGTGCAAATCCTTCGGCGATCTTAACTGTGATGGTTGTCCTATTAATGATATATTAAGGTGTTCTGATCTTGAGCATTTCAACCCAGAAATGGTGGATGCTGTTGAGAAATGGTCTAAAGAGCATCCATTAAAGACTAATCGTGACGCGTTAAAAGAGAAATTTGGTACTATTATGTTTAGTGCTGACGGGTATTTTACTTTAAAGCATTTTCTAATAAACAATATGTCAATCGAAGATTGGCTCAACTCAGAATACAAAGAACCGGAGGTGAAGAAGTGATGGTAATGAGGGAGATGCTTGATATTCAGACTCCACATTGCAAGATATGTCAGGGTGCTCTTGGTAGGATTATGGTTTACCGTAAAGACTACAAAGGGCACTTATATTTTTGTCACGACTGTGGGACTGAATACAAGATAGTTGGTCAGGGACAGTCTGACATCGAGCTTGAGGTGGAGTATGAAAGGAAATAGTAAATGAAGACAGTAATTCTAATTATATTCTCTATATTCTGGCTGGGGGTTATCATTTACCATGTTACAGAGTTAATACACTCTATTCGTGAGGGTAAATTTTTAGATGCCAGAATCACATATCTTATAAAATCTTATTATTATGATGAGGAGTATATAGGATACGAGGAGTTTAGGAGAAGGTATTATAGCGACAAAGAATTCAGAAAGAAATGGTCTAAAAGGAGGAAACATAAGAAATGAAGTTGCGGTTTATTGCTGGTATATGGATTTTTGGATATTTATTGACAGTGTTTCTTTTTATGCTAATATGCAGACTTGAAGGAGATGATCCAGAAGATGTTTATGAGTTAGATGATAATAATGTCGGTATATACATACTTCTAATATTATTATGGCCGATTGGACTTGTTATAGAAATATTATATTTCCTATATAAGTTCTTGAAGAAATGGTTTGTTCTGGCTATTGAAGCTATCATTGCAGCAAAAGAACTTAAACAAGAAGAGTACGAGGAGGAGAAATAAAATGGGTAGTAAGCGGGGGAATTACATGAGCTACAACACAACGGCTCATAATGCAAGAGAATCTCACCAGTCCACGCTTCATAATCTGAAGATGATTGGGAAGAATACATACGACAGGGTCGCAGCTGAACGTTGTCGTCATTATATTGGTGAGAAGATGATTATAAACAAAAAGGTAGACAAAGAAACGTCTGCAGGAGAAACAGTTGAGGGTAGAGTAATTGGTATCTATCCTCATTTTTTATTACTTCATTGTGGTAACTATAAGACCACGGTGAGCTATATTGATATTTTGTTGGGAGGAAAAGTTTATGAGAGTCGTGGATTTGGTTTTAATAGTTCTGTGGATATTGCTAGGAGCATGGAATATTATAACCAGGGATAACAAGACACAGAAGTCAACTAAGATGAGCTATATGCTTCTGTGGATTGTGTGCATCATAGCATTACTTAAACTGGGAGGTATCGGATGACCAGAGATGAAGCAATCAAGAGACTAATTATATTAAAAGAAGCTCTTGCTATAGCTATTAATAGTCTTGAAGTTGATGCTAAATATGATCTATTGTACGAAGATGGGGAGGATAAAGATGATCGAGATAATTAAAAGGGGAACAAAGACTAAGTGCACCTGCAAACAGTGTGGGTGCCTTTTTACGTATGAGGAAGAGGATTTGAAGAAAGAGAAATATGTGCATCCGCTTAATGGCTTGGATCTTCCGTACGTAACTTGTCCTCAGTGTAGCAATAAGATAACGGTTGGAGGTGTGAAGTAATGAGACGGGACGAATTTATTGCTGTATTTATTACCGTAGTTATTGTAATAGCTATTATCGCGGGCCTTGTATTCTTGGTGGATGCAGGAGAAAATGCCCATGACTATAAATTATGGAACTATGGTCACTGTGAATGTGGTGGTACATGGAAGTATGAACAGGCAGTAGGACACAGAAGCAGTACTAGTTATATTTACATATGCGACAAATGTGGCGAAAGAATAGAAATGTTTAATATAGTGAGGTGATGAAAAATGAACAAAGTAAGCGATAAGATAAAAGACATCGAGAATCTTTTAAATCTCGAAAGATTGGATTTTGGGTCTATATGGCACCGTAAGGACGTTGCTAGATATTATAAATTCAATGAACAGGAAGTTCTGGATCTACCTAAAAGAGAGTTTAAGACACTCATTATTGGTATAAAAAGAGGTAATAATGAAGGCAGATTTATGGCTGGAGAAGAAATTAAGACCGCGTTCTTCTGTGTTCCTATTGAAATCTGGGATCATAAAAGGGCTGAATTTGAGAAAATTCTTGAAGAGACTGTAAACGAAATGAAGGAGGCAAGTAATGATAAAGCTAACGAAGAGAGGAATGATGATAGCGCTGTCGAGACCGGATCTGAAAGAGAAGGAGAGACAGAGAATTCTGAAGAACAGTAATAAAGAAGCCCTTAATTATATTTATGGAACAGCGTGGGTTAGTACATTAGAATCTGCTACATAAATTACACACTTTTTAATAGCGAAGTTGTTATTTAAGAAAGGAGTATTTTATGGAAGGTAAAGAATTTAAAAAGTATGAGCAACCGCATGGTATTATAACAGTTCATAGTTTAAAGCAATTGGATAGTTTGGATTATGCTGTGGATGCCGCGCGTACAATGTATGAAGCGCTGGTAGACAATAGCAATATAAGAGATGCTATCATTTCGATTAAAGCTGTGACTGCAGATTGTTATCGTGTGGAGGTATCAAGTCAGGTAGACTGTACTGATGAAGAGCATAAGAGGTACTACGAACAAGATATAACAACAGAATGATAAAGAGGAGCTTGTGAATTATATTTGCAGGCTCCTTAAATTTTTTGTCTTAGAGGAAGGAGAACAAAATGAATAACAAAATAATATATTTTTTATTAGGTGCTTTATCAGCATTAGGTGCGGTATTCACAATGTTTATTTATTGGTTTATAACAGATAACGGTTATAGATCAACTAGACACAGTAATACAGAACCAATAAGTTATTCAAAATATTATAGGAGGAACAATAATGATACAACAAATAATTAGTCATTTTATTGCTCATAAAGCAGCGTATCTGTTAACAGGTGCGGCTATGGGGGTAGTTGCTACAGCAGTATTTGCTGTAAAGGATAGTGATAAGCATTCAGAAGCAATTGAAGACTTCTTATATGATTCTGTAGATGATACAGATATTCCTGAGGAAGATAAAGAAGAGCTTATAGATGGTGTTATAGATCCTGAAGAGTTCTATAAAGAACACAAGACAAAGACCGAAAGAGCAATTATATTTGCTAAGTCATACTGGAGGACTGGGTTAAGTATGGCTGTAACGTTCGGTCTTATGATTTTAAGTCATGTAACTATGGTTAAGGAGCTGGCAGCAGTCTCTGCAGCGTTAGGGGTATTATCAACTAAGTATAAGGAACTTGATGATTCATTAAAAGAAAAGTTCCCTGATGCTCATGAAAAGATTCATCAATACTTAGATGAAAAAAATGCCCGGAAGGCAATTTCCAAAAACCCTTCTATAAAGGAAGAAAGTTATGACGGAAGGATTCGCTATTGGGAACCTATATCAAACCAGATATTCTTTGCTAAGAAAGAAGATTTCTTGGAAGCAGTAGCAAAAATGAATAAATTAACCATTGATCAGGGAGCTGGAACTCTTTATGACTTCTTATCGGCATTTCCTAAGAGCTGTAACATTCAGGAAATTAGTGAATGGATGCAACATTTCGGATGGTTTAGTGGATCTATAGAAGAATCTTCTTATGAAGATGCTATTGGTAATGTTGGAATGGTAATAGAACCTCAAAACCACGAGTTCTGGGTTATTGCTGATGGCGAAAAGATACTTGTTCATAAGATAGGATTCTCTCATCAAATGGATACAGAACCTGATGCACCTATTATTACTGAGAATAAGGTTGAAAAGAACCTTGAAAGATGCAAAAAGAAGCCAATTAAGGAGGTTAAAGCGGCATGAATATAGCTATTATAGCAAGAAAACGATACTGCACAAGGGTTATTGAGATATTAAATAGTGGTTCTGGTCTTGAATACGAGCATACAGACAGTAAGATGTTCGGAACAGAAGAGCTGGCAGTCTTCTACGTAAAGGGCCATGAGGCGGATATTATATTTACAGAGAAGTTGATCAAAGGCGAATTCCTTTCTAATGATGTTCTGTCTTATAGATTTATTACTGGTAAGTATCCGATAGAACAAAAATAACACACCCTATAATAGGAGGCATAGACTGACTAAGGTTAGCGAGCAATTCCCTGCTCGTAGGGTTCGATTCCCTATCAGGAACATGTCTCCTAAGCTTTGCAAAGTTTAGTAACTAAAAGAAAGGAGAACAGAGATGTTACTACAATCGTTAATGCCAACGATGTTGAGTGTAGGGAAAACGGCTGCAGCTTTTGCATCCAAGAACTCTAATGCATTGTTGACAGGAATTGCGTTGACTACTCTTGTAGGTACGGCGCTATCAGTTGCTTCGGCAGTTCCGAAGGTTATGAAGGTCGAGGAAGATAAGAAAGAGGACCTTGAAATAGCTAGGAACGATAAGGAGCGTAAGCAAATTAAGAGGGCTGCTGCAATTAAGGTCGCAAAGATCTTATTTGTACCGGTCCTTATGTTTTTTGTATGTGGTTCTACCATTATTGGTAACGCATATCTCAATTCTAAGAAGATAGCAGCTTTGGCAGCAGCATATGCACTATCTGAGCAAAAGATAGAGGATTTGGAAAACGCTGCAAAAGAGATATCGGGTCCAAAAAAGACGTCGCTGATAGAAGAAAAGGCAGCAAAAGACGATATAGACCGTCGTGGATCTCGTCATGAGGAAGATGTTATCTGTACAGGGCATGGAAACGACCTATTCTGGGAACCTAAAACTGGTCATTGGATTAGAGCGAATCGTGATTATATTCTATTGGCCTTCTCAGAGATAGATAAGATGGTCAATAACATGTATACAGGTGAATCTGTGAAGTTAAATGACCTATTCGACCGGTTGAAATTGCCTACAGACACAGAATTAGGTGACTGGTTCGGTTGGGATCCTGGTGATGTAGTAGGATGTAACCTGAATAACACCGGAAAGCACTTCTGGGATAACGGATCCAGCGATTATTATACAGTAATTGACTATTCTGTGAAGTTCCTTGGTAAAGAGGGTCACAGAGTGTAAAAATTACACACAATGTAATGAAGTAGTTAATTTATGACGTCATTTTAAATAAATAGAAAGGAGAAAAAAGATGTCAAAGAATAATACTAATAAGAACAATGGTAATGTTAAAGAGGAAGTTAAGCAGGAAACTGTTGTAACTGAGAACCAGGGTGAAGGACAGAACAATGATGTTCAGAATCCCCCTGCACCTGTAGAAGGTGATGGCAAAGAAAAGAAGGGCTTCTTCCAGGGAGTCAAAGACGGATGGTGTGAATTCTGGGATGAGGAGAAGCATCCTGTTCGCAACAAGGTTGGTAAAGGACTGGTTAAAGTTGGCAAAGGCGCAGTAGTAGTTACTGCAGTAGCTGGAGCAACTGTCGGTGTACTGGCACTTGCTGGGAGCAAGAAGGCTAATTCCGATTCCGAGGATGAGGACGATTACGATGATTACGATGGTGATGACCAGGAAGATAGCTACGATGATGACAATGTCGTCGCTGAAGCAGAGGCTAAGGAGATTGATGAGTAATTATATTCTGGAGTAATCCATGTTTTGAGGAGTCAAGGTAACACTTGGCTTCCTCTTTAATTTTTTGTTACTCGTAAAGATGAGTGACAATATATTGAAAGGAGAATAATTATGTTACGTAGATATATAGGTTTTGGTTTATTGGCAGCAACAGCAACTTTTGTTGTATCAGAAGTTATGACAGTTGCATTTAAGGATCTTCCGGAAGTTAAGAAGATGATGATGTGTGAGAAGAAGGATGAAACAACTTCTAAGGTTAAAAAAGAGCTTCGTGCTATTAAATTGGCAGTAAAGAAGCGTGTTAAGGCAATTAAGAGTAATCCTAGAACTGAGGTTATTGTACCAATGAAGGTTATGTTCTGGGGATGTGCATACTTCTGTCTTGGCCACAATATTGGTTATAATGCAGGATTATTTGATGGTGCAAAGAGAGTAGGAAGTAATATGCTTTCCTTTCTCGAAGAAGTTACACCGGAGCAATTTAAACCTCTTGTTAGGGCCGTTCTGGACAAGGGTATTAACAAATCAGTGTTCTTCAAGAATATTCAGCACGGGTTCTTCAAAGATACTGTTGATACTTGCTCTTTAAGCTGGGATAAGTTATGGGCAAGTAAATATGCTGAGGAGGTAGCTAAAATATGTTAACAGGAAAGATGATAGCAAAGGCTGGGGTCATGATTGGCTCCGGTCTTTTTGGTTCCAGATTCTTTGCTACAGGATGTAAGTCACCACTTGCAAAAGTATTCTGTGAATTTGCAGGTTTAGCAACTGGCGGATTACTTGGATACATGGTAGCAGACGCTATTGAAGATGTGATCGTTGATGCGATGAACAGATTTGATGAGGGAGAGAAGGAGACGGTGAATAACGATGGCGACAGTGAAAATGAATTTGGATGGTAATTCTCATAAATCTAAAAAAGAGAAGCTCACTTGTGTCACCAAAGGTAAAGTTTCTAATGAAGTAAGAGAAAAAGGTTTTTGGGAAACGTTTTTTGAAGATGATTTTAAAGATATATGGTCCTTTATTAAGGATGATGTGCTCAAACCGGCTCTTAAGAATCTCATCTACGATGTAGGTGCGGGTTCTTTGGAGAGAGCACTCTTCGGAACAAGTAGTAGAGGACGAAGAAGTGGAGGAAGAAATGAAATTACTGACTACTCTGGTCGTTATAAATACGGCCATAACAGCAACCGCCCAGCTCGCGATCCTAGGGATGATTATAGCGATGATCCTTCGGGTGTTAAATTCGACTTCAGAGAAGACGCAGAAGAAGTCAAGAAAGCCCTTATTCAGCAGATTAATAGGTACGGGAAAGCGACTGTGGGGGACTTTTACGATGCTGCTGGCGTAACTCCTAGTGATAATTTCTCACGTAATGAGGAGTACGGATGGACGGATCTTAGTAGCTGTCAAGTTAGATTGAGACCAGGTGGTGGTTATTACTTGGATTTACCAAGAGAAAAATACGTTAACGGATAATGGGAGGTTATGAATGAAAGTATTTTTTGATGATAAAGGGGACTTCTTAGAAGATTTAGATGCATTAATTCAGAAGCAGACTAAATTTAAAACTCCAATAATTGTAGTTCCTGAAGATAACGATGTTACAACAGCAAAAAGAAGATATGAAGCATGCAGTGATTACAACCATGTGACATTCATCAGCTATAATTATTGGCTGTCAAAGCAGTGGGTAGTTGATGGAGATTACGATCATATCGATTTCTTTAGAATAGACCAGTTCTTTATTAACAGATCATTTGGAACAAAGGTTGGAATCGGTACGATGAGACGAGTAGTAGCTAACAAAAAGGAGGATAAATAAATGTTAGGAAGTATTTTAACAAATGCAATTCTTTCATCAAACGCAGTGACTCACGCTATTGGGTCTGTATTATATAAGAACGCTGATAAGATTCTGCTTGGCGTTGGAATTTCAGCAGTTTGTAGTGGTACTGTATCCGCCATTCTCACAACAACAAAAATCGGTGACATTCGTGAAGATCATAGGAGATGTCTTGCTGAAGCAAAAGAAGCTCCTGAAGATATTAAGAAGAAGGAAATATTCAAAGTATACAGAGATACAGCAATAGATACTATTAAGTCTTACGGTCCTTGCATCCTACTTACAGGTATTGGTATTGCGTGCATCATGGGATCGCATTATATTCTCAGCAGTCGTTATGCTGCATTATCTGTAGCTTACGCAGCTCTTGATCAGAGTTTTGGTGAATATAGAGACAGGGTTCGTAATGTCGTAGGTAAGGAAAAGGAATACGACATATATAACGGAGCAGAAGAGATCGAAATCGGTGAAATTGATGAAAAGGGTAAGGTTAAAACTCGTAAAGAGAAGGTCTACAACGGATCTCATAACCCTTACAGCTTCATCTTTGATGAGTCAAATCCGAATTGGCAGAAGGATGCTGAGTTGAATGAGATATTCTTGGAACAGAGGCAGGAATGGTTGAACCGTAGACTTGATAAGTCTGGTGTTGTAACTCTTGCTGAAGTTCTATATGAGCTGAATATATTCGAGAATAAGAAAGACATCCCATCATACGCGTTTGATATGGTATGGGTTAAGGATAATCCGGATGGAGATGGCTATATTGACTTTGGCCATAGAGCTTGTATGGACTTCATGTCTCATAGAGAGCCTTCTGTATGGTTAAACTTCAACTGCGATGGTCTTCTGAGAAAGATCCGCAAGGAAAAGTTACCTATTGCTGCAACAGCTAATCCTGAACCGGCTATTGCGTAATTATATTTAATTATTATCTGCCCCTGGGGAGTTATTCTACCTCCTTTCTTGCTTCCTAGGGGCTTTTTGTAAAGGAGATTATCACAATGGGAAGAAATGATGATGACGAATTAAGTGAAGAGGAGAAGGCTAGACGTGGAATGGCTATAATGGGTCTTCTTGATTATATTCGTAATGCAAATAGCGATAACGATGATAGCAAATTTAAAGTTCAGGCTCGTGGTGTGGCTCATACATTTAGAATCCAGTACGATGCGTTCATTCAGGAAGGATTCACAAGAGATGAAGCTTTAAAAATGGTTATAGCATTAATCAGTGCTATAGATATCGGAGGTAAATAAAATGGAAAAAGGTCTTGTAAGGACGGACAGGAAGCCGTTTCTTATTGTAGAAAGTGATAGCATTCTAACTCTTATGGGCATAGTTGATGTGCTCAACAAATCAGGTTTAGATGCTAAGGTCTATATGGAGTATGAGGTGAAAAGATATGGGGAAGATAAATCTAAAGATGTACATGACAGAGGAGTCAAAGATTGATGCGTTTATAGTACTTATGTTACTATGGACGCTTTTTTCTTTGGGGGTTATTGCTGATTCCTGTTTTGGGGACAAAGAAGAAATTATCAGGACATATGTCAGCAATCCGACGTTTCATGAACACAGAAAAGTGGATAATATGGAGGTTGTTGTAAATGGATTATCTTGGCGGGATGGCGATAACTCTGTTAGTAATGGCATTGTTCTTTCTAGCAGTTCTGACAGTAGTAGTGATAGCATATGCTGTAACAGTGTTTTTCATACACTTGTTGGGACGAATGATACAGAAGAGCAAATCGCAGAAGAAATAAGAGACGGTGAGATTGAGATGTTAGCACAACTCATTCAAGCAGAAGCTGGTAATCAGGATTTTAAAGGTAAATGTCTGGTTGCTGATGTCGTTCTTAATAGGGTTACATCTGGCATATTTCCTGACTCTGTAGAGGAAGTTATTGCTCAATACTTAACCGATAAACATGGTGGTAAACATTATCAGTTCTCAACTTACATAGACGGAAGTCTAGAAAATGCCGGGTGGTATATTTCCGATGATGCTCGTAAGGCTGCTTATCAGGAGTATATGGCAGAAAGGAGAATTGATGATAACATATTATATTTTACGGCTGGGTCATATAATCCTTTTTGCACTCCTGCATATAAATATGGAGACCACTACTTTGGATACTAAAAGACAAGAAATAAAAGAATTAGAAAGGTTTTTGAAGTTAGATGATTAGTGCAGTTATGTTAAATTATATTTTGGAACATTATAGTGAGGAGGAAAAAGACGAATGCGAAACTTGATTATTGGGTTTATTCTCGGAGCTGGTGTTGGTTCTGGGATTACGTATCTGTTATATAAAAGACATGTTACTCGTGCATTTAATGCTGCATTAGATGAACGTGCTGCAGAGGAATATGAAAAGGTCAAGAAAGAATTTGAGGATAGAGATATAGCTCTTGCTGAGGCAGAAGCTCAGTATTCCGAGAACCTTAAAGGCCCTGTTGCGGCAGCAGCTAGTGCTATGCGTCAGTATCGTGG
>JAEIGA010019342.1_pt1 | contig 10384 bp, 7 predicted proteins | sample 9270691 | NCBI WGS metagenome assembly JAEIGA01 (sample SAMN17057246, study PRJNA624740) | gut metagenome | biome: biome; isolation source: fecal sample | host: Bos grunniens | place: China: Xizang | collected 2019
ACACAGCTTCTGGAGCTTGGTATTCCTGTAGTTGTTGCATTGAACAAAGAGGATATTAACCTGAAAGAAGGCACAAAGATCGATGCGGCCAAGCTTGAGAAACTTCTTGGTTGCCCTGTAGTTAATACGACAGCGATTGAAAACAAGGGATTAGGCGAGGTCGTTGCGAAAGCTGTTGCACTGAACGGAAAGGGACAGAAAGCACCTTATTTACAGGCAGATATCGATCTTCAGAACAAAGAAGCTGTCGATGCTGAAGACCGTAAGCGTTTTGACTATGTGAACGGAATCGTTAAGCAGGTTGAAAAGAGGGCAGTTCAGTCCGCAGAGGTCAATAAGCAGGATGCTTTGGATAAGGTTCTGCTGAATCCGATACTTGGCATTCTGATCTTTGCCCTGGTAATGTGGTTTGTGTTCTGGGTATCCCAGGCCTGGCTTGGACCGCTGGTCGCTGACTGGTTGGTCGGTTATATCGAGACGTTCCAGGAGTGGGTTGCCGGTCAGCTTGAAAACAGCCCGGCTATTCTGTCAGCACTGCTTGCTGATGGTATCGTTGGCGGTGTCGGTGCCGTTGTCGGCTTCCTGCCGCTTGTTATGGTTATGTATTTCCTGATCGCACTTCTCGAAGACTGCGGCTATATGGCACGTGTCAGTGCTGTAATGGATCCTATTTTCAAGAGAGTAGGTCTGTCTGGTAAATCCGTTATTCCTGTTGTTATCGGAACAGGCTGCGGTATTCCTGCTATCATGGCCTGCCGTACGATCCGTGATGAGAGAGAAAGAAGAGCTACTTCGATGCTCGCTACATTCATCCCCTGCGGTGCGAAAATTCCGGTCATTGGATTGTTTGCCGGTGCATTCTTCAATGGCGCGGGCTGGGTCAGTACGCTGAGTTATTTCTTCGGACTTGTTCTGATCTTCCTTGGTGCTCTTCTGATCAAAGCGATCACTGGTTATAAATACAGAAAATCATTCTTCATTATTGAACTTCCGAAGTTCAAGGTGCCCAGCCTGAAATTTGCGTTCAAGTCAATGATGGAGCGTGCTAAAGCATATATCCTGAAAGCAGCTACGATCATCCTGATCTGCAATACTGCTGTTCAGGTCATGCAGACATTCAACTGGTCATTCCAGGTCGTTGAAGAAGGAATGGAAAATACATCCATCCTTGCGTCGATTGCGAATCCGTTTGCTTTACTGCTCATTCCGCTTGGATTCGGTGTATGGCAGCTTGCAGCAGCAGCTATCACAGGTTTCATTGCAAAGGAAAATGTTGTTGGTACATTAGCAGTCGTTTATGGACTGACAGCATTCATTGATGTCGATGAACTTGCTCTGACAGGCGGCGCAAATGAAGTCGCACTGACAATGGGCCTGACATCTGTTACAGCACTTGCTTATCTGTTCTTTAACTTGTACACTCCGCCGTGCTTCGCAGCGATCGGTGCAATGAACTCTGAAATGAAGAGCAGAGCATGGCTCTGGGGTGCTATCGGACTGCAGCTTGGTACAGGTTATACAGTTGCATTCCTGATCTATCAGTTCGGTACCCTGTTCACAGAAGGACATCTTGGAACAGCCTTTGTGCCGGGATTGATCGCTGTAGCATTGATGGCGCTTGCAGTTGTTATGATCGGTAAGAGGACAAGGGCGCACTTTGATGCGCAGTATAGTCTTCATCAGAAGTAATTCGCTGAAAAAAGGTATAATGTATCAGGAGGGAGACTTGTATGAACTTAGCTACATTCATTGCTGTGGCAGCTCTAGCGGTTATAATCTCTCTTGCGGTTGCATATATTGTTCGTGAAAAAAGACGTGGTGTTAAGTGTATTGGCTGTCCGTTGGCGGATTCATGTACAAAATACGGTAGCCCGAAGAGAAAAATGCATCACAGCAAAACACAAAGTCAGTAAAAGAGGCGGACACCGCCTCTTTTATAAGCAGCCTTATTTGATGAAGGAAAGGATCAAAAATGGATAAGATTATCATTGCAGCAGGGTTCCTGCTGATCATATATGCATTCTGGCAGACAGTTCAGAAATTTCGCGGTAAGGCTAAAAATTCCTGCTGCGGTACTGCAGAAGCTGTTTCTGTGAAAAAAGTCGAGGATACGGATCCATCACATTATCCATACAAATATACTCTTCAAATCGATCATATGAAGTGCAGCAACTGCGCACGGATCGTTGAAAACCTGCTGAACAGTATGCCGGGAGTATGGGGAAGAGTTGATCTTGGAAAGCAGGAAGCGAATGTACTGGCAAAAAATCCTGTAAGTGATGATGCGTTTCAGGCAGTGTTCAGGGACTCTGCTTATACACTGAAGAGCTGCACGCTCGTTTCAGATTATCGTTCATAACAGCTATGTTTTGGTGAGCTGATCAAAACCATTGAATAAATATCATTAGACATATAACTGAAAAAGATGTAATTCACAAAATTGTTTGATCTGTGAGTTACATCTGTTTTTTTGCTCAGGAGTTACCGAATTAAAGCGGATGTTTTATTCTTCCTCATCTTTTCTGAGGAGAAACAGACATGTGCCGACGCCTGCTGCTCCAAGTCCTCCAACAGTGATCCAGACCCAGGTTATTGGTTTCTTTTCGGGTTCAGAGGGCTGAATGGTTTCAGAAACCATCTCTTCAGGCTCTTCTTTCCACTTGGCATAAATAGTCAGATCTTCATTTACAGGTGACTGGAAGTCAAAGGGTTCGGTGAATTCTGGGTCCTTATACCATCCATCAAAGAGGAAACCTTCTTTTTTAGGGTCATTTGGCTTTGAAATTTTGTGACCGTTATTGATCGTTTGTGTTTTGATCTCATGCCCGCCATTGGTTTCGAACTGAACCGTATGGGATGTAACTGCTGCCGGCTGCGGTTTATCATTAGTTATATATGTGATGGGAGGTGTATAGTTGTTGGCTCTGTTTTCTGTCTGCATCCTGGAATTATCAACAGCTGCGTATTCTGTAACGGTATTGTTCGGTTCTTCTGTGTAGTTGTCATGATTGTTTGTGGTATTGTCTGGCTTTGCAGGTTTCGGAGTAGGTTCAGCAGGTTTCGGGGTAGGTTCAGCAGGTTTCGGGGTGGGTTCAGCAGGTTTCGGAGTAGGTTCAATAGGTTTCGGTGTTGGTTCAACAGGTTCAGGAGTAACCGGTACAGGATCAACAGGTTCTTCCGAGTTTTGTTCTCCATATATGGTTTTGCCGTTTCCGGTTTGAAGTGAATCAGGATCAAGAACGCCGATCTGACCATTTCCGGTAAATGACGTATTGGTGTTTGTTGATGAACTGCCTCCTTGGCCTCCCTGGCTGGTAATATGTAATATCCTGATCAGGATAGCATCATCCAGAAAGAAGGTCCTCGAGTCTTTGAAACTGAAAAGCTCACGAGTCAATTCTCTGCCAATAACTTCAACAGCGATCGTCGGAGGTATAAAACTGAATTCATTTTCGTCTGAAGGCTCAGTGTTGATATCCGGTGCATATGTTTCCAAAAAAGAAGCACAGGTAAATTCCTGACCAGTAACTCTGGTAATAGGCTCATAAAAGAATGAGCCGGAAGCAAACCATTCACGGGCCATGATATCATATGAAACCAGTGAATCAATGACAGAGAGCGTTGATATTGGGATTTGATCTTGTCCTGAACGGGTTATACTTTCTTGTGCTGTCATGTTTAAAGGCTGTAAAGTGGAAGTGCTCTCATCAGTACCATTAACATACAATACTCTGGAAGCATATCCGTCCGGTACAGCAGGCAGATTATTCATGTTCGTTCCTGTGTATCTGACGATTCCGGCAAGTGCGGAAACCGTACCGCCGGTAATAGAACCGCTGATCGTCAGAGAACAGTCATCCACACGGATGCCGACGTCTAAATATTCATGTTCATTTGCTACGATACTCAGTGTATCACCATCCCTGACATTAATATTGCCTATTTCATGATAAGCAACCTCTGAAGAACCGTTTTTATGAAAACGACCGATACCCACATAGGAATTACCTGCAGCATTCAGTTCCGGAATGTTAATGTTTGCTCCTGTCATATAGACAACACTGTCTTCCATATTTACGGAAGCAGTGTTTTGATCTCCGGTGATTGAGAGGCTGCTGTTTTTCAGCAGCAGATCTTTCTGAAGGTTTCCGCCGGGATTCAGATTGATTTCAGCAGACAGGAGCATACCTCCCTGAGTTGAGGAACCGTTTTCATTGACATCTGTTAGTTTACCGCCGTCAATGATATCCAGATAACCGCCTTCCAGTGTTCCATTGATGTTCAGAATACCCTGTATTTCGATCACGGCTTTAACAGTCAGTGGAAGCCCATATTTGGAACAGCTTTCGATCTCATTAAGCTTTAGAGAAGCACCGTCTTCAACAGTAAGTGAACTGTTCTTTCCCAAAACCAGTCTTGATGCAAAATCCTGCAATTCGACATCCCCATTTGCATGGGTTGGATCCCAAACATCAATTGGCAGATCTTCCGTATAACGTGTGATATTTATTTCGGGTTCTTCGGAACCTTCCGGAGTCCAGGTTTCTGTACGTACGCTCATTACACTAAGAGTCAGGGAGGAGTTTTTCGGTATTCTGAGATGAATATTATCCAGGTGATAGTCTTCATCAAGAATGCCGGTAATACTGCCGTTCATGAGCAGGTAACTGTCATCCTGCTTCAGGAAAACAGCAGCGCTTCCTTCGGTATAGAGAGCTTTGTTTGTGTACAATGTAATGGTGTTTCCGTCTGTGATGTCTATGCTGTCAATCAGGACAATACCGGTACCGACGATTCGGTATGAACAGTTTCCTGTCAATGCACCGATTCTGTTGATGCCTGCTACAGCCAGCGTCAGAACATCAGTGTTTGAAGTGATTGATTCCTCGCTGCCATCGTAATTCACCATAGCAACATACTGCCCCGCTATATTCATCCATCCGCTGCCATTTGACCAGCATGATGTTTCGTCATCCTCAGGACTGAATGTTGTTTCACCAATCGTAACGGTTGAGTTTTCATCCTGTACAGTTGTTTCATCTTCTGTTTTTTCGGCATCCAGTAAATCTTTTTCAGTTTCGATTAACAGTTCCTGCGGATCGCTTTCTTCGTTGTCCTCCGGTTCTTCAAAAATCACAGCCGGATCTGGTGTCTGTTCAATCTCTGTTTCTGGAATTTCTTCCTCCATATACACTGAAAATTCCCCGGGTTCGGGGCTTGGATTTTCTTCATTTGTAATTGTTTCCTGTAATGCAGCAGGTTTTGATGTTTCTGTAGAGGCTGGTTCCGGGAATGTTTCGGGTGAAGAAGTGGGAATTGCTTCGGTAACTGTTTCCGGGAATGTTTCCGGTGAAGAAGTGGGAACTGTTTCCGGAGAAGGTGATGTTGGTACCGCGGTTTCCTCAAAAGTCTCTGTTTCGGTTCCACGGTGGATTTCGGAAAATTGTTCTTCCGGACTATCTTCCACGCCGGACACGGGAATCGTATTGAGCTGGACCAAGGCCAGGATCAGGCCGGAATACAAGAAGAGTCTGAGAATTGATTGAAAGGAATGCTTTTCCATAATACTCATCTCCATGTATTTATCAGTTTATAGTATTATAACAAACCATCAGGTGTAATCCTATGGTTCTTAGTATTCTGAGTGATCTTAATAATTACGAAATTCTTTAAAAATCGGTATTTCCACTGTGACGATATATGCTTGACATGCCAGATAATAATATGTATTGATCCGGATTTATTATTTCTTAAAACATAGAGTCAATGCAGAGTCACAAATATAAAAATCCGCAATTATGCGGATTTGCCTTCATGGTGCCGCTTGGCAGAATTGAACTGCCCGCTCATCCTTACCATGGATGTGTATTACCACTATACTAAAGCGGCTCAGCCCATATATCATATCAGAAATACAGTTAAAATCAATATTCACTGATGTTTTTGAGTTCTTCGTATACTGCACAAAGAGGCAGTCCCATGATTGCGTAATAATCACCGTTAATGCCTGTAATATATCTTGAAGCAATACCCTGGATTGCATAAGCTCCGGCTTTATCCATCGGTTCGCCGGTATTTACGTATTTTTCAATTTCATCTTCTGTTAGCTCTGCAAAAGATACATCATTAACACTGACAAACAGGTATTCTTTCTGGCTGCTCAGCATGCATAAACCAGTAATAACCTGGTGCGTCCTTCCGGAAAGACTTCTCAGCATTTCTACAGCATCATTTTTATCTGCAGGTTTTCCGAGAACCTTACCGTCGATCGTCACAATGGTATCAGAACCGATAATCAGGCTGTCAGGATGCCGTTGAAGGATGTGCGCGGCTTTATTGCGGGATAAGCGTTTGATCTCTTCTGTAAGAGGCTTTGATTGATCGATCGTTTCATCAATATCCGCAGCATCGATCATAAATGAACATCCGGTTTTCTCCAGCAGTTCTTTTCTTCTCGGTGACTGGCTTGCAAGTACTATGTTTTTCATAACTTTTATTCTCCTGCAATATTATAAGCGAAACAAATATGTTTGAAATGGTATAATTTAAACAGTCAATGAAAGGAGTATTATTAATAATTTATGAAAAAACCGGTTCTTGTTATTCTGGCCGCAGGCATGGGAAGCCGTTATGGCGGAATGAAACAGATTGATGGCGTAGGAAGCCATGGAGAACCCATTATTGAATTCTCGATTTTTGATGCGCATGAGGCAGGCTTTGAAAAGGTTGTTCTGATCATCCGCCGTGAACATGAAGAACTGTTCCGCAAAGCACTGACAGACCGCATTTCCAAGGGAATGGAAGTTGCATTTGCTTACCAGGATATGACTGATATTCCGGAAGGTGTAGTCATTCCTGAAGGACGCGAGAAGCCTTGGGGAACAACACATGCACTGCTTGCCTGCAGAAATGTCGTAGATGGTCCGTTTGCAATCATTAATGCGGATGACTTCTATGGAAAAGACGCTTATAAGGTCATCTACAAATATCTGTCTGAAGAAGTCAGCGATGATAACTATGCAATGGTAGGTTATAAGTGCACAAATACACTAACAGAGAACGGTACTGTTACAAGAGGCGTCTGCGAAACAAAGGATGGGTATCTGACACATATCGTTGAGATCCAGAAGATCGCAAAGCAGGGAGACAAAGCTGTTTATGAAAAAGACGGCGAATGGGTCGAACTGGAGGACGGCGCGCTTGTTTCCATGAACTTCTGGGGATTCACACCTAAGATCTTTGAGGAGTGCGGAGAGATTCTTGCAAAGTATCTCCCTGAAGCTGTAAAGGAAAATCCGATGAAGTGCGAACACGTCATTCCGACAGCTGTTGGTGATCTTGTTGCAAGAAATGTCTGCAAGGTTAGAGTTCTTTCAAGTAAAGACCGCTGGTTCGGCGTTACATATAAGGAAGACAAACCTGATGTAGTTGCTAAGATCCAGGCGATGAAGGATGAAGGGATTTATCCGGATATCCTTTGGGAGTAAAATGGGGCACAGACCGGTTCTCAAGCCGGTCTTTTTTGTTATGATAAAGCGGATGAGGTAAACAATATGGTGAAATATTACGATGACAATTACTGTCGTGAGCTGGACACAACTATCACGGAAATTCTGCATGAAGGTGATAGTACATTTATCAGACTGGCAGATACGATTTTCTATGCTCAGGGAGGCGGCCAGAAAAGTGACCGCGGCCTGATCGTTATAGATGGCAAAGAATATCACATGCTGAAAAGCGTAAAAGATGAGAATGGTGATCCAGTGCATCTGACTGACATTCCTGATCCGCAGCCCGGACAGCAGGTTCATCTGATCCTTGATTGGGATTTCCGTTATCTTCAGATGAAACTGCATACATGTCTCCATATCATGCACCTGATGATCGAAGAACAGATCGGTCATGAAATCGAAAACCCGCTTGTAGCTGATATTGAAGAAACCTTTGCCTACAATAAATATCCGAATGCTGTGGTGTCCGGTGTGGATATGGGACAGGTTGAACGGAATATGAATGAGCTGTTTGCCCAGGACATTGAAGTGACGACATATGAGAATGAAAATGATGCACATTACAGATACTGGAAATGCCGTGATGCGGTCATTCCATGCGGCGGAATTCATGTTCATCACTTAAGTGAGATCGGTAATATTAAACTGTCATCACATGCAAAAAAAGGAAAAATGACTGTAAAAGTGGAATTGGCATAAAACGGAAACCAATTATTAAGAATATTATCAAAAATATATCAAGACTTTTTGCTCTTAAATGTCAAAAATAATCTCATACAAGACTTGCTTATCATGTTTTTTATGATAGACGCAGAAATGCAGGGCAGTTGAAATGAATAATGACACGTGTTATTTTGTATGTTGCCGGATATGAATGAAGACATCCGGGAAAACAGAAGGAGTTTTATGAAAAACAATTTATTCAAAATCACAACAGCAGGACTGCTGGCACTGAGTCTTGGTGCCTGCTCAGGAAATAAAACACCTGAACCTGCAGCAACAGCAACACCTGAACCTACAGCAGAAGCTGCAGAAACAGGCACAGGTGTATATCTCGTCTGGAACAACAGCGGTGAAACTGTAACGGATCTGTATGTTTATGAAAACGGCAGCTCCGACAAAGGTGAAAACTATGCTGGCAACGGTCTCCGTGAATTCAAATCAGTAGAGATCACAAAGGCAGATGTACCGGCTGATACATCATTCACTCTTGAGTTTACAACAGCTTCCGGCTACACAGGAAAATTTGAAACACTGCATGTTGAAGAAGCACCGATCAGCCTTCTGGCAGAAGATGCTATGACAGGCGCTACACAGATCGCTTTCGGTGATCCGACTCTGACTGCTGAATATGTCATCTACAACCAGACAGGTGAAGCAATTAAAGAACTGTATCTCTATGAAGAAGGCACAGAAAAGGGCGAAAACCTTGCCGGTGATGGTATGGCAGATGGCAAAAATGTAACAGTCACACAGGAAGGACCTGCATCTGAAGTTGGTGACAATACATATCACCTGGAATTCGTTACAGAGAGCGGCTATGAAGGCGCATTTGAAACTCTGCACTTTGAAAAGGCACCCATCAGCCTCATCGCTGAAGATGCTAAGACAGGCGCTACAGCTATTTCCTTCACAGCACCGGATGCTGAATCTGAATACACGATCTACAATGTAACTGGTGAAAAGGTTACAGATCTGTATCTGTATGAAACAGGTTCCGATGACAAGGGCGACAACTTCGCAGCTGACGGACTTGCTGATGGCGACTTCATCGTTCTTGGTTCAACAGAAAGTGCATACACAGCTAGAAAGCATGTATACACGATCGAATTCACAACAGAGAGCGGTTATACAGGTTCATTCGATACGCTGCACTTCGAAGTTGCTCCGATCAGCCTCATCGCTGAAGACGCAAAGACAGGCGCAACAGCTATCTCTTTCTCAAAGCCTAACTAAGCAACTATCTAAAATTCATGCGGAAAACCCCTGTCACAGGCTGTAATTAAATACATTTCCGCATAAATCTCACTTCCTGCTTCATCGACAGATAACTGCACTGCTTTCGGCAATGCCCGACATAGCTGTCTCCGCAGGCTTGAGTTTGTAAGACTGACCGATTTCGATGCTTCCTCACCGTATGGTCAGTCTTTTTCTTTTGTTTACGTGATCCCTAAGATCCGCAAACCTTCATGCTTGATGTTGATCGCCGCATTGACATCCCTGTTATGGTCTGTCCCGCATGCAGGACATGTCCACCACCGGATGCTCAGGTCCCTGATCACAGGATAGACATATCCGCATGCACAGCATCTCTGTGATGACGGATAGTACCTGCCCACTCTGATCAGCCTCTTCCCTCTGTCCTCCAGCTTGTATGAAAGATCAGTGAGGAACCTTCCGTAACCGTTGTCCATCGTGGACTTCCCGAGTCCGAAGTCTTTGTTTGAGACTTCCTTCATGTTGATGTTCTCCGCACACACAGCACTGTATCTCTCTGCCATGTCCTTTGAACACTTGTGAAGCCAGTCGTTCCTCTGGTTGGCTATGTGTTCATGCACTCCGGCTGCGACTGTTCTCTGCTTCTGTACATTGCGGCACTCATACAGCGGTCTGTCATATACAGGTACTCTCTTATCATCGATCTCTTTATAACCTGTAATATGACTTTCGATCATGTGACTGAGTTTCCGCTGTTCATGAAGGAGCTTCTTCTCTGCTTTACGGAAGTAATGCGGCATATTCGGGCATTCACCTGTACTGGATACGTAAAGACCGTCAGACTTATAGTCCAGTCCGCAGACTTGTCTTTCGTCTGTGACCTGGACCGGTCTGATGTCTTCTTCATATTGGTACAGAAGTGAAGCGTAATAACT
>JAEIGA010019343.1_pt1 | contig 10384 bp, 6 predicted proteins | sample 9270691 | NCBI WGS metagenome assembly JAEIGA01 (sample SAMN17057246, study PRJNA624740) | gut metagenome | biome: biome; isolation source: fecal sample | host: Bos grunniens | place: China: Xizang | collected 2019
AAGAATGCAAAGGTTATCGTTAAGGGTCTTCCCGCATCTCCTGGTGCTGCTACAGGCCCTGTAGTATTCTTTGCTGATGATGCCGAGAAGTTGCTCAACACAACAGGTCAGAAGGCAATCTTGGTGCGTATCGAGACATCACCCGAGGATTTGAAGGGTATGTTGGATGCAGCAGGTATCCTCACAGCTCGTGGTGGTATGACATCACACGCTGCAGTTGTTGCACGTGGTATGGGTAAGTGCTGCGTATCTGGTGCAGGCGAGCTTGAGATCGACTACAAGGCACGCACAATCAAGGTTAATGGCTACGAGATTAAGGAGGGCGACTGGATCTCATTGAACGGTTCAACAGGTGAGGTTTACCTCGGTGAGGTAGCTACACAGGCTGCAAACCTCGACGGCGACTTCGGTCAGCTGATGGAGCTTGCTGGCAAGTACTCAACAATGAATGTACGCGCTAATGCTGATACACCTCGTGACGCAGAGCAGGCATTTGCTTTCGGTGCACAGGGTATTGGTCTTTGCCGCACAGAGCATATGTTCTTCGAGGGTGACCGCATCAAGGCTATCCGCGAGATGATCCTATCTGATGACGAGGCAGGTCGCCGTGTGGCTCTTGCCAAGTTGTTGCCTATGCAGCGTGGCGACTTTGAGGGTCTGTTCAAGGTTATGAACGGCTATCCCGTTATTGTACGTCTTTTGGATCCACCATTGCACGAGTTCGCGCCTAACACTGAGAAGGATCAGCGCGAGATGGCAGAGGCTATGAACATTCCTTTCGAGAAGGTTGTTGCAAAGGTAGAGGCTCTGCACGAGGTTAACCCGATGCTTGGTCACCGTGGCTGCCGCTTGGGTAACACATATCCCGAGATTACAGAGATGCAGGCACGTGCTATCATTGAGGCTGCTATGAATGTTAAGGCTGCTGGCACACCCGTTAAGGTTGAGATCATGGTGCCGCTCGTAGGTAACCACAAGGAGCTCCGCTACCAGAAGAACATCATTGACAAGACTGCCGAGGCAGTATTCGCAGAGCGCAATGACCGCATCGACTACCTTGTAGGTACTATGATTGAGGTTCCTCGTGCTGCTGTTACAGCTAATCAGATCGCAGAGGTTGCAGAGTTCTTCTCATTCGGTACTAACGACCTTACACAGATGACACTCGGCTTCTCACGTGACGATATCGCGAAGTTCTTGCCTATCTACCTTGAGAAGAACATCCTCAAGAATGATCCGTTCAAGATTTTGGATCGCAACGGTGTAGGTCAGCTTATCCGTGAGGCTGTATTCAAGGGTCGCACCACTCGTCCCGACCTTAAGTGCGGTATCTGTGGTGAGCACGGCGGCGAGCCTTCATCAGTAGAGTTCTGCCACCACGCAGGTCTCAACTACGTAAGCTGCTCACCTTTCCGCGTGCCTATCGCACGTCTTGCAGCGGCTCACGCAGCATTGAACGTGAAGTAATAACGTACTAAATATTACTATTGAGAGCTGTCCTTCGCGGGGCAGCTCTCTTACTATTATATGTATAGTGGTTGAAGAGGTCGACACACTTATATCTATATAATGTTATTGAGGGCTGACAGACCTCGCAGACTTACATACGGAGATATTAACCAATATCCATTGACACGTTTTTTGTGCAATACACCATTTTTTCAACAAAATAGCACAGACAAATAAAAATATTACAGTTTTTATATACACTCAATTACTTTTTTTATTATATTTGTATGAAATTATGGTGTGCTAACAATCAAGCACGCTTGTATAGTTACGAATATAACGATAAAACTAATTACATAAAACTACAAACTTCACAACAATGAACAAGGTTAATGTACATGAGTTGCAGGATGTTGTTATCCGTTTCTCGGGTGACTCGGGTGACGGTATGCAGCTTACAGGTACACTCTTTTCAGACACATCGGCACTGCTGGGTAACGGTATCTCTACCTTCCCTGACTACCCCGCCGAGATTCGCGCACCACAGGGCACCGTTGCTGGCGTATCAGGTTTTCAGGTACACATCGGCTCATCGCGCGTAGACAACCCCGGTGACTACTGCGATGTATTGGTTGCCATGAACCCCGCAGCACTTATCGCCAACCGCAAGTGGCTGAAGCCCTCTGCTACTGTCATCATTGACGGTGACACTATGACCGAGGACAACATCACCAAGGCTGGCTTTAAGACAATGGATCCTATCAAGGAACTTGGCTTGGAGGGTTATAATGTCGTTATTCCCGACATTACTACTATGACCAAGGAGGCACTCAAGGATCTTGGAATGGATAATAAGGCTATGGTAAAGTGCAAGAATATGTTTGCACTTGGTATATGTTTCTGGATGTACAATCGTCCAGATGACTATGCACGCAACTTCCTCGACTCAAAGTTCGCGAAGAAGAACCCCGTCGTAGCACAGGCTAACAAGCTTGTTATCGAGGCTGGTTACAACTATGCAGCCAACACACATCAGTTTGCCAACAACTACACCATCGCTCCCGCAGAGCTTGAGAAGGGCGTATATCGCTCAATCAACGGTAATACCGCTACTGCTTGGGGCTTTTGCGCAGCATCAGAGAAGTCGGGTCTGCCACTATTCTGCGGTTCATACCCTATCACTCCAGCTACTGTTATCTTGGAGGAGCTTGCAAAGCGCAAGGATCTTGGTGTTAAGACTGTTCAGGCAGAGGATGAGATTGCAGGTATCTGTACCTCAATCGGTGCTGCTTATGCAGGTAACTTCGCTGTGACCACTACATCTGGCCCTGGTATCTCTCTTAAGAGTGAGGCTATGGGTCTGGCTGTTATGGCAGAGCTTCCTTTGGTTGTTGTCGACGTACAGCGTGGTGGTCCATCTACAGGTCTTCCTACAAAGACCGAGCAGAGCGACCTCAATCAGGCTCTCTACGGACGTAATGGTGAGTGCCCAATGGTTGTTATCGCTGCATCATCGCCCAGCGACTGTTTCCACTACGCATTTATGGCAGGTAAGATTGCTATGGAGCATATGACTCCCGTTATGTTGCTCTCTGACGGCTTTATCGCTAACGGTTCAGAGCCTTGGAAGATTCCTTCAATGAGCGACTACCCCGCTATCGTGCCTCCTATCGTTGAGCCACGCGAGGGTGAGGAGTTTATGCCCTATGCTCGTAACGAGAAGTTGGCTCGTGGCTGGGCATTCCCCGGCAAGGAGGGTCTTGAGCACCGCATCGGTGGTCTTGAGAAGGATCACCTCAAGGGTAGCATCTCACACGATCCAAAGAACCACCAAGAGATGGTGACTACACGTAAGCGCAAGGTTGAGCTTGTTGCCGAGGAGTTGCCCGAGTTGGAGGTATTTGGCGCAGAGAATGCAGACGTTCTTGTTATCGGTTGGGGCGGTACACGCGGACACATTCACAGCGCAGTTAAGCAGTTGCAGGATGAGGGTAAGTCGGTAGCACACCTCCACTTCAACTACATCTACCCCTTGCAGAAGGGCGTAGCTGACATCTTGAAACGTTACAAGCGCATCGTAGTATGCGAGCTTAACGAGGGTCAGTTTGCTAACTACCTACGTCAGCAGTTCCAGCACGTTACAATCGAGTCTTACGGCAAGACAGAGGGTCAGCCCTTCACAGTTGTCGAGCTTCGTGAGCGTATCGAGTCAATGCTTTAGAATATAGACATCACATTATAGAAACTGTTTAAAAAAGAAAAAGAGTATGGCAGATTTCAAATATACACCCGCTGATTTCAAGAGCGATCAACAGGTAAAGTGGTGTCCGGGCTGCGGTGACCACGCCATTCTTAACGCCGTTCAGCGTACTATGCCCGAGGTGGCAGATGCACTTGGTAAACCTCACAACAAGTTTACTTTCGTGTCAGGTATCGGCTGTTCGTCACGTTTTATTTACTATATGAAGACCTTTGGTTTCCACACTATCCACGGTCGTGCTAACGCTATCGCAACAGGTATCAAGACAGCAAATCCCGATTTGTCGGTTTGGGTATGTACGGGTGATGGTGACTCACTGGCTATCGGTGGTAACCACTTCATTCACGCTATCCGTCGTAATATTGACCTTAACGTGATATTGTTCAACAATGAGATTTACGGTTTGACCAAGGGTCAGTACTCACCCACTACCAAGTTGGGCAAGATTACAAAGACCTCTCCTTTCGGCACCGTTGAGAAGCCATTTACCCCAGGCGAGCTGGTTATTGGCGCAAAGGGTACATTCTTTGCTCGTACCATCGATCAGGAGGTAATGCTTACAAAGGAGTGTCTGTTGGCAGCTGCCAAGCATAAGGGTATGGCCGTTACAGAGGCTTTGGTTAACTGTATGATTTTCAACGATAAGACTCACGCACTGTTTGCAGGTGATAAGGCAACACGCGAGGAGAATACAGTACACCTCGTTCACGGCGAGAAGATGCTCTTCGGCAAGGATAAGAACAAGGGTCTTGTATTTGAGAATATGCGCCTCAAGGCTGTTACTATTGGCGAGGATGGCTACACAATAGACGACGTGCTCACACACGATGCCAAGACAGCTGACACAACACTTCACTCAATGCTTGCGGCAATGAAGTACCCCGAGTACCCCGTAGCAGTAGGTGTCATCCGCGATGTTGATGATGAGAACGTATATGACTTGCGCGTACAGCAGCAGGTTGAAGAGGTTAAGGCTAACGCAAAGATTAAGTGCGTTGATGACCTTCTCCGTTCAGGTCAAACCTGGGAGATTAAATAGTATCTCTCGCAATAGACAATAACTAACAGTCCGTTGCAGATTACGCAACGGGCTGTTTTTTTGTATATCGACATTACCACGTATGAATATATATGTTAAAAATCATCAAGAATTGTGTGAAGAGGTTGTGCAGTTCGCAAAAATTACCTAACTTTGAAGTATGAAACATCTCACACGCATATATACATATCTGGCAATCTTATTTGCCGTGATGTCGGCTGGTTGCACCTCCAACAATGAAGTTATGCAGAGTGTCTTTGAGGCAGAACGCATAGCCGAGACACAGCCCGAAGAGGCTCTTGCAATAATGCAAGCCGTGGATAGATCAGCAATACGTGGTAGTCGTGACAATGCCCGATATGCCTTGATTTACAGCGAAGTGCTATACTACAACCGTATATATGTTGACCGCGACACGCTCACACGCGCAATGGTGGAGTATTACCGTGATAGCGACAACCACACAGAGCGAGCACGCGCACTCTACCAGCACTCACTGGTTATGAAGTACTCTGAAAATGTGCCAGAGGCAATGCTCTCATTAATACAGGCAGAGGAGTCTTTTGCAGAGATAGACAATGAGCGACTTAAGGGTCTTATACATCGTAGCAAGGGCGATATCTATGGTAACGGCTGTCTGTTTAAGAATGCGCTTGACGAGTATACAACAAGCAAGGAGTATTTCGACAACATCAGTCTTGAGGAGCATAGCATATTTGCGCAGTTCGATATGGGTTGCGTATGCTTGCAAATGCGCGACTATGCCGCAGCAGAGCAACACCTGATAGCTGCACGCGACTACGCCATAGCAAATAATAACAAGATATTTCTTTGCGAGATATTGCACGAGCTATGCAAGAGCTATATACAAAATGAGGAGTTTCAGAAGTGTCGAGAGACGCTCACCCTCTTTGACACATACGACTGCCTGCTATATGACCACCACCGATACTACTGCAGCAGAGCAATTAGTGCTGCTGTCGAGGGAGATAAAGAGGAGGCTGAAGAGATGCTTGCTACCGCCTCACGGTGCGAAGATAGTGTTATAGAGGATATAGAGTATGCCCACTACATCGTAAATCGCTGTGTTGGTAGTAGCGAGATAGCTCTCGAGTGGCACGAGCGTAGCAAGAACCGCCAGGATAACCTAATGTTAGAGGTGTTGGAGCAGCCTGTGCTTAATATGCAGGTTGAGATGCTAAAGACAAAGCTCGACAGCGAGAAGCGTGAGCGCGAGCTAATACGTCAGCGTAACACCATAACATACGTGGGTATAGCCATACTTGCAGTTCTTGCAATGGTATATATATGGTATCGCATACGCAAGAAGAATCAGGACATCGCGCAATATATCGAGACTATCGCCGAGTTGCAGCTCGTAGACCGCAATCTCTCAACACCTATGGTCGAGTCTATAAGTGCCCTTTATCGTGATAGATTCAACGAACTTAATGACCTGTGCGACACCTACTATGACCATAGTGGCACTGCGCGTCAGAAGAACCTCGTGATAGACCAGCTTACGCACACCATAGACGCCATCAAGAGTGACCAGCGACGACTTATCGAGATTGAGGATAGCGTAAACAAATATCGCGACAACCTTATGCATAAACTTCACGAGCAGCTACCCCGCTTAAGCGAGCGCGACTACCGTGTGGCGTTGTATAGCTTCGCTGGCTTCTCAAATCGCGCCATAGCACTCTTTATCGACAGTAACCCCGCAACGGTATCCAAGATTAAGTATAGTATTAAGCAAAAGATGCGAAAAATTGAGAGCGACGACTCCGAAGTGATACAAAACGCGCTATCTGAAAAGTAACACACAATATATCAGCGTGTTACACATATTTCTGATACTTAAACCACAATGCACTCGTAACTCATTGATAATCAGCACTCGTGAAAAAATTGGAAATCAGGCATTTCTATTTAGCTGATTTTCAACCTTATAGCATAGCCATCCACGAAAACTTTTAAGAGAAAATATTTGGCGGAGTGACGCTATATCACTAATTTTGCGAAAGGAAAGTAGTTAAATAAGGATAGTAACAAGCTATAATATGTCACCAAAGAGACTGATAACGCTAATAACTATTACAGCACCATTAATGCTACTTGTCGGGTGCGAATCCGATGGATCGAATTATCGTCCAGAGGAAACTCCCAAAGATAGGTTTTCAAAGACCACGAAGCCTATCGCCAAGACAAGCACCCTAAAACCAAAGTGTGGGTCGAGCACAATACGCCCATTATCGGTGGATGATCCAGTGGAGATAATAGATGATCAGGAGTTCTCGGATGAGGAGCAGAATGTAACGAATAACAACTAAACACCGTAGACTAACAATGGCACAGCGTTTGAAATTACATATACTTAACACTCTCTTTACAGTGGCGGCACTTACGTTGCTATGTGGTTGCTCGGACTTTGAGCCTGGTTTAGATGTAACACCAAAGGATAAATTCACAAAGACAACAAAGCCTATTGCAAAGACAAGCAAGCTGAAGCCGAAAAATGGCTCAACTACAATACGTCCGCTATCAGCAGATAGTCCCGAGATGGTGTATGACGAGTATATGGGTGTATATCCAGAGGCGGATACGAATATTTATGACGATGCGCGCCAGATAAAGATTTCTGTATTTTAGCACATTCATCGTATAAGTGACACTGGCGGGCACACTCTATATGACATTATGTGAGTAAATCTATGGACGTAACACCGTAAATTTTAGCGTTTTTACGGCTAACTTTCCGAAAAATATTGTAACTTTGTAGATGGTGACGGTATCGTTGCCATCTACTCTTATATAGCTAACAAAACAACTAAAACAAAAGTATATGAAAATCGTTAAATTTTTGGTTATGTCAACATTAGTAACCATGCTGGGTTGTCAGGTGACACCACAGCGCGAGCCTGCTATCGCACCCGATGAGGCTATAGAGAAGCAGGTAGAGGAGATCTTGTCGAAGATGACACTCGAGCAGAAGGTTGGTCAGATGGCAGAGATTGGTATTGATATGCTGGGTAACAGCGTGAGTGGCGTTGCCGATGACAAGGAGTTCGTGCTCAACGAGGAGGCTCTCGAGAATATCGCTGCTACATACAAGTTTGGCTCGGTGCTTAATGCCCCTGGCAAGGCTCTTACGGCAGAGAAGTGGAACGAGATAATTGAGAAGATAAACGCCGCCTCAATAAAGCACACAGGGCTACCTACGCTGTATGGCATTGATGCTATACACGGTGCTACATACACCTGGGCATCACCCCTCTTCCCGCAGGAGGTGAATAGCGCAGCATCATTCAATCGTGAGTTGGTGCGTAAAGCTGCAGAGATGACAGCATATGAGGTACGAGCAAGTAACATCCCATGGACATACTCGCCCACAATGGATCTCGGACGTAAGGCATCGTGGCCGCGTGTATGGGAGAGCTTCTCGGAGGATGCATATCTCTCGGCAGAGATGGCACGTGAGATGGTGCTTGGCTATCAGGGCGAAGACCCCAACCATATCGACCAGTACCACATAGCATCATGCCCCAAGCACTATATGGCATACGGTATGACAAACTCTGGTCAGGATCGCACACCTGCATACGTATCTGTGGCAGAGCTACGCGAAAAGCACTTTGCACCGTTCAAGGCGGCTATCGAGGCTGGTGCGCTCTCAATTATGGTAAACTCGGCATCGGTAAATGGCGTTCCCACACACGCTGACTACGAGCTGCTCACCGTATGGCTCAAGGAGGGTCTTAACTGGGATGGTCTTATTGTTACAGACTGGGCTGACATAGTAAACCTCTACACACGCGAGAAGATTGCAACAGACTATAAGGATGCTATACGTCTGTCAATAAATGCTGGTGTAGATATGTCGATGATACCCTACGACGTAAACTTCTGTCCTCTTCTTGTGGAGCTGGTAAACGAGGGTAAGGTATCGCAGGAGCGCATTGATGATGCAGCACGCCGTGTTATCCGAATGAAGCTACGCCTCGGTCTTATCGAGACACCCAACACATATCTCAAGGACTACCCCAAGTTCCAAGGTGAGGAGATACGCGAGGCTTGCTACGAGGCAGCGTGCGAGAGCATCACACTGCTCAAGAACGAGAATAACATCCTTCCGCTTAAGAGCGATGCAAAGGTATTTGTAGCAGGCCCTAACGCTGACCGTATGCGTCCGTTGTGTGGTGGCTGGAGCTACTCTTGGCAGGGTGATATCGTGGATAAGGTGCTGCCAGAGGGTACAACATTCCTCAAGGCTATCAAGGCTATCGGCGGCAACAATGTAGCATACGCAGCAGGCGTTGAATATAAGGATGTGACAAAGTATGACGAGGAGTGCAACATCGACATTGAGGGTGCTGTACGTGCATCGGCAGGCTCCGACATCATCGTATTGTGCCTCGGCGAGAACTCATACTGCGAGACCCCAGGCAACCTTAACGAGATGGAGATATCGAAGAATCAGCAGGAGCTTGCAAAGGCTATGATTGCCACAGGCAAGCCCGTTGTATTGGTGCTTAACGAGGGTCGTGGTCGCATCATTTCATCATTTGTCGATGGCGTGAAGGCTGTTGTTCACACATACCTCCCTGGCACAGAGGGCGCAGCAGCTCTTGCAGACATCCTCTACGGCAAGGTTAATCCATCAGGTAAGCTGCCATACACATATCAGAAGTTCTCCAACTCTATGACCACCTACGACCATAAGGTATCGGAGAGCGTAGGCACTATGGAGGGCGCATACGACTACAACGCCGTTGTTGCCGCACAGTGGGCATTTGGCTATGGCTTGTCGTACACGACATTTGAGTATAGCAACCTGCGCGTTGTCGAAGGCGAGGAGTTCAAGGCTGGCGACAAGATACGTATTGCGATAGATGTTAAAAATAGCGGAGAGCGCGCTGGTAAGGAGAGTGTACTGCTCTTCATTAACGACGATGTGGCATCTATCGTTCCCGATGCACGTCGTCTGCGCGACTTTACCAAGATTGAGCTTCAGCCAGGCGAGACAAAGAGTGTCGAGTTTGAGCTTGACGCCGAAGAGTTAGCGATGGTAGGTCGTGATGGCGAGTGGCACCTCGAGGAGGGCACATTCACAGTGCAGTGTGGCGAGCTTGTGGCGAAGTTGCGTTGCACGGAGAATAAAGACCTCGGCTTCAACATCTAAACACATACTGGGTAATATACCATATTTACACAGCGCGGGTGTCATAGTGGCACTCGCGTTGTTTTTATAAATATCACGTTCTACGCGCCAAGTAGGCTGATATTCAACACATATATAGCAGCATATTCACACAACAAGATAAAAAGGCGCAAAAAATAGTGCAGAAAATTTTGGATAACAAAAAAAAGTGTGTATATTTGCACACCGATTTGGAGACAGATCGATATGGTGGATGTAGCTCAGCTGGTTAGAGTAGAGGATTGTGGTTCCTAAGGTCGTGGGTTCGAATCCCATCTTCCACCCCTAAAAAGCAGAAAGTCAGTCAGATACGCAAGTTCTGGCTGATTTTTTTGTTATTTACAATCCTCCACTCCAACCGACTGAGCTACATTTGCAAACAAATATGCAAACAAAATCGGATGAGGCAAAATCGTTTGCAAAAGCATTGTAAACC
>JAEIGA010019344.1_pt1 | contig 10383 bp, 1 predicted proteins | sample 9270691 | NCBI WGS metagenome assembly JAEIGA01 (sample SAMN17057246, study PRJNA624740) | gut metagenome | biome: biome; isolation source: fecal sample | host: Bos grunniens | place: China: Xizang | collected 2019
TCAGCCATCAGGCGCATATCATAAGGCTGTAAGTAGTATTAAATATAACTATGAAATAACATCTGTTAATGGTAAAAGTACATCTTCTACTGGCACTAAGGATTTGATTTCTGAAGGTACATCTCGTGCATATTCAGCATCAACAACCGCAACAGGTGATACTTACACAGTAGCATCAAGTTCAAACTTTGCTCCAACTTGTTATAAATCAACTAATCTTTGTGATGATGATGAATTCTATTCAAAAGATAAAATTGTAAATGAATTTGAATATGGCGATATGGATGGAAATGGAGTTGATGATTGTGATGATGTAAATAATTGTCTGCAATATAACATTGACGATAACTGCCAAGCAATGGAAAATATTGCGAAATTAAAAGGTTGTTCTAGCCCTATGAATTGTGTTCATAGTCCAGAAATGATATGCATACTTCCTAAAGGGCCAAGTTGTGAGGATGGAGAAACTTGTCATGAACTTCCAAATAGTAGTTTAAATATTACAATTACCAAAGAAACTGGTAACGGGTATTGCAATGATGTAACATGTAAAAATGGATTTGTAAAATATACTCAATCAACAAAACCTTCTGATTGCTCTGCACATAACGCAGATACAGGTACAGACACTAAATTATATGAAGTATCTTGTTCAGATAGCAGTAGATATGGTTACGCTCTTAAATTTGAAGAAAGCAATGATATTGTTTATTGTCTAAATGACACAAATTGTCCTAGTGGTTCAACTTTCTATGATATTAGCATGGGCCTTAACTACAGATGTGATTATGATGACGAAACTGTTGCAGCTCCATATATAAGAACCTCAGACAACGTTAAGAATGTAACAGTAACAGCAACAGGTAGTGCAACATATGGTAGTAAATCTTATACTGTTAGTGGTAAAGTAGAAGATGGCGTTTCTACAAATATTGATCCTGGTTTCGCTAGCGTAAGCTTATCAAGTTCAACATACTTAACACCTAAATTTACTTCACTTGATGTTAAATATGAAGATAAAAATGGTATATTCCATGACATAGACTTGAGTAAACAGGATCAATTCTATATCCCTGAAGAAAAATTATGTTTTAGAAAGAAGGAAACAGAAGTATCGACAGAACAAGCTATTGCTCTTGAGGTTCCAACAATATCTCTTCCATATTGTCATGTAAATAGCTATTTTGGTGCTCTTGCCTGCAGCGTAAATATCCATTTTGAAACAGATCAAAGAACTCCGCTCCTTAAAGCTAATGGTACTGAATCAAATAAGTCAAGTTATACTGCAGTAGATATGGGAAGATTCAATTTAAGTCCAAATGTTTCTGAACCACAGTTTGAAGATAATGTTTTCTATAAAAGTAGTGACGTTAGAGGATTAATTTATGGACTTGTTGAATTCCAAAAAAGATATACAGTTAGAACTTACTTATCAACTCTTGAATGGTCTAGTAGTAATGATTATCAAGGATTAGTATTGATTGCAACAATTAAGGATAATAGTGCATATAAATACGCATACATCTACGTAGAAAACTATAATGGAAACACATATGTATGCGGGTCAGAAAGAGATGATAATGCTCCTACTGATACATTCTGCCAAGGAATTGAAAGTAGAATAGAAAGCAAATTAGGTATAAGCCAGTTTGATTATGTATGGTCCGGTGGATATTTATCTCCTGATAATGAAGTATATGGTACTAAAGTTGAAAAAATAGGATTATATCATTTGGGTTTCGATGCTCTAGGGCCATCTTTATTCAATCTTGCCACCTCAACAATAGGCTCTGATGGAAAATATCAAATAAGCTATGATTATAGTAATCCTGTAGAAGCTAATGCTGTAGCAAAATCAACATGTTATAACTCCAGTACATGGTATGGTGGAACTGGTGCAGAGATGTCTTTCAAACACGGTATTAAGAGCGATGGAGCTACAGCATCTTGTTTTGATGGATATATCCCATATGAAGATCTTCCTGAAGATTTCTTTTATAACTTTACATACACATACTATTGCACAGATTCTAACTGTTATGGGTTATGCGCTAAAGCAACTGGTTGTAATGGAGACTATGGCTATTATTCAAACATTATGGAATTAAATTTAGAGCCTATTGACGGTGGTACAACGCAATTAATTGATAGCATCGGAATTAATGTAGAAGAAATATCTAGTGGCGATATAACATGTAAAAAAGCTAGTTGTGATGAAAGTGTTGGCTACTATGATGAATGTACTGAAAACAAATGTGTAACTAGACAGGCAACTCTATTTAACTCTAACCCAGATGGAACAGTATCAAACTCAACAACAAAATACTGCTATTTAAATACTACACCTTCTGTGACATGTTCATCTTATTCTATAGATAGTTTAATGTGTGGTGATGAAAAATGTAGTAGTAGTAAGCACTATGTATTCCATGTTGATAAAATACCAAGTAGCTTTATCGCTGCAAGCACAAGTGTTCCATCTTGTTATGTATACTTCAATTACAATAATGGTTATTGCTCATATTTTGGATTTGATGATGATGAGTTACAATGTTATAGTAACGGTGGAATATCATCAGATTATGAATATGATTATGAAGGAAGCTATACAATCTACGATGTATGGGGTAAATCATTGACATATCAAACATATGAAATAGGTCAATATGAAGCTATAGATCCAGATACTGATTTGGGTTTTGATGATGATAATTTGGGAGTCAATACATCAATTATTATTGATCAGTTAATACCGGTAAAACAAAGTTATCACGTTATGTGTGGATTAAAATGTTAGTTAAAAACATATTGTAAAACATTATTCATAATTTAGATATGTAAAAAAAAACTGAGGCTAAAAAAAACTTGAAAAATAAAAGATTATTGATATCATATCGGCGATTTAGTATTTATTTTGTCGTTGTGAATTATGATTTCTATAATTTTTTGTGTAGAGTTTTAATATTTTCATAGTTCACGATTTTGTATATTCATTTCTTAAAATAAAAAATTGATAACATAAAAAATCCAGCAATTATGAAAACTAAAAATCTTTTTAGGCAAATAATGCACATGTGCGTTATTGTCGTAGTTACGTTTGGCTTGTCTTTCTCTTGTGTCGAGCCTGAACCAGATTTCCCTGTTAATCCTGACACAGAACAGGTGGGTGAAGTAGAGTTTGAGATTGACTTAGGCTCACTTGGTGGAAATGATGATGAACCTAGTGGTTCTGGTGATCCTAATGAAGATGTTGGTTCGTCTTCTAACCCTGTTAATGTAGAAACTGGCGATACACTTAGTGTTACAGTAACCCAGACTTCTAGCTACAAAGACCCTGATGGCAGTGTATATACTGTTGAGCCCAAAGCTTCAATCGAGCTTTTTGCTGAACTTGAAACAGTACACGCCAAGGATATTGAAACTCTTATAAGTATCAAAGAAAATGCAGATGTAGCGCAATCAACTAGTGGCAGTAACCCTGTTTGTTACAATACTGTTCAAACATTTACGATTGGTACTCAGGAAGTTAAGTTTGATTTGATGCACGAGGTTTATACTTATGTAAACTCTGTTTCTCAAGCAATTGAAATGCCTTATATTAAGGTAAATCAAGCAAACTTTGGAACAGCAGATGTGATAGAAAGTAATAAATCTAATGCAAAAGCACCAATTAGCATCAAAAAGCTTGCTTTAACCAGAGCTTCTATTACTGAAACAAACACCTTTGAGATTAATGTTATTTTTAATATTGATCTTGAGGCTGTTAATACAAAGAGCGATGCAAAGAAAAATGTTTCGTTTAATGTAAAGTATATGGCTGTTGTTGAAGATGTAACCGAGCTTGATGGTAATCTTGAATATGTTGTGGAAGGTTCTTCAAACGAACTCAAAGAGAGTTTTAAGGTTGAGCCTCAAAATCCTTTTTTGCTTGAGTTAAAGCAAAAGAGTTATTTTGCATCTTCTGACACAACTGTTGGTGTATGTAATCCTGTAGCTCGTTTTAAGATGCTTGCTAGCGCTGATACAGTGTATGTTTCTAATCTTGATTCTCTTAGTGCTTTTGAAGGTCTTGAGCCTCAAACATCTGTTGAGGGTGAAAATCCTGTTAAAAATACTTCTAAATACGTTTTTAATGCGGGTGGTAATCAATCATTTGATATTGAAACTATGTATGAAGTGTTTGCATATGACGATAGCGAGGATCTGCCTTACTTGATGTTGGGAAAACCAATCAAGAAGAGTGTTAGTGTTACGCCTGTTGAACAAACAAGAGCTGTTGCTTATAATACTAAATACTATAAGGTTGAAACAGTGTTTAGCGTTCCTGTTAAGAGTGTAAATGCAAAGAATACTCTTGATAAAGAACTCAACTTCACTGTGGAATACATTGGTGGTGTTATAAATCAAACAGAGCTTGATGGAATAGTAGAATATACTGTTTCTGGTAGTGTTAATAGCTTGAATACTAATAATTCTGTTACACCTAAAAATCCATTTTTAATGGAATTGAAGCAGAATAGTTACTTTGCATCTCCTGATAAATCTATTGTTGTAGGAAAGTGCAATCCTGTAGCAAAGTTTAGCATGCATGCATTGTGCGATACTGTGTTTGTAACGGAGCTTGATTCTCTTAGCGTTTTTGAAGGCCTTGAGCCTCAAACATCTGTTGAGGGTGAAAATCCTGTTAAAAATACTTCTAAATATGTTTTTAATGCGGGTGGTAATCAATCATTTGATATTGAAACTATGTATGAAGTATTCGCATATGACGACAAGGAAAATCTTCCTTACTTGATGTTTGAAAAACCAATCAAGAAGAGTGTTCGTGTTACACCTGTTGAACAAACAAGAGCTGTTGTTCATGATACTGCTTTTTACAAGGTTATAACAGAGTTTAGTGTTCCACTTAAGAGTGTTAATGCAAAAAACACTATTGATGAAACACTTAATTTTACTGTTGAATATGTAGGTGGTGTTGTAACAACGTCAGAGGTTGTTGAGTTGGTTGACATAACGTATCGTAAGGATATCATTTTCTATGAGGCTAGCTACAATCTTCCTGATAGAACAACCAAGGTTGTGTATCGAGATAGAAACTATTCTAATGGAACTGTTGTAACAGATACAATCTATTCTGGTACCAGCGAATTTGTCCCAGGATCAATTTATGCAGATCCAAGAGGTTCAACAACGCAGATTGAATATTCAGAAAATCTCATACGTTATGCAGTTGGCGATGATACCATTGACGTGCATTTAGACAGATCAGAGTTTTCAGATAAGCTTTATCAATCTACTATTAAGAGATCAATTAAGCTTAATAAGATTGATATGAATACGTTTAAGTACATGTGGAATTCCCAAGTTGATGGTGATATCTTGGATTATGGTTCATATAAAAATGCTATATCTCGTGATATGTATGATGAAAATAATCCTGTAGATGGATGGTATTTTCAATATATTGTAAACAATTGTAGAATTGCTTACCATCCTGATGATATACCATTGTTTAGCTCTTTCGTTAGAACTAATTTCTATGCTTATTTTCTCTATATTGATGATCAAATCATCGATTTCAATGAATATGCACCTAAACTTGAGGTCATATTAGATCAAGCAATTTTCTGCGAGGGAAATGAAACTAGAGGTGAAGCACTTGTATTCAAAACAGGCTTTAAAGGAACTTTCTTAGACAGAGACATTAACATGATCTCTATCGATACTTTCTATGTTGCAAAGGGAGATACAATCATTAATCATTGATTCTTATATTAAAAGGGTGGCACTTATGTGGCACTCTTTTTTTTGTATCTAAATAATTACTTTATACATAAAAAACGCAGAACAATTAAGCTCTGCGTTTTCTAAAAAAATATAATAAGCCACTTTACAAAATAGGAGGGAGGAGAGAGATATGAAGATAAGTGAGTGGCTTATTAGAAGGGTAAATAAACCGATTGTATGTATTTTAGGAGGGAGAGATATGAAAATGTAAAAGGAATCGGTTTATTTATTGGGGGTGAGGCACCTAATATTGTTCACATGCGTGGAGGACAATCTTTATTGTTATTATTATTGTTTAAGTTGGATATACTGTGAATTGAATAATAGATACCTCAATTCTCTAACATACGTATTATCTACAAAATTTTTATTTATTGTTTATCTGAATACATCTTATATTGACAAAAATATACAAAAATAATCATTTGTCAAGCAAAAAATACAAAAAAGTTAAAATAAATTTAATTTTTTTCCTAAAATACTTAAAAATCCCCCTTTGAATGACTATATTTTTATAAAAATATTAAAAAGGAGGGGAAAATGAATGCAAAAGAAATTGTGATTTTAATTGTTTTTATATTTGCTGTGATTGTTTCGTTGGTGATGTAAAGCGATTCGTAAAATATATTTCACAGCTATTTTATAGCACAAAATTCAGTCATATTTAAAATATTAAAAATCATACAATTTTGTATGATTTTTAATATTTTTAGCCACATCGATTGGATCTAAACTTAATAACAGCATACACCATTAACACATGAGTAACTAGCTATTTGTATTTGACAATCGTTAATACACCCTGAGCCTCCAGATGTTTTTTCATAATCCGTAATAGTATATGATGTGCCATTTATATCTGTTATTGTTCTTGTACCTGTTTTTTGAAAACCACCTGGAGTTGTGATAATACTTCCATTTTTGCACATAAAAGTTGTGCTATCATAGCATATATGTAATTTATCTACTTTAAATCCGCTTGGTATCTTAGCTCCATCAGTCTTTTTAAATAGTGTTCCTGTTGGTAAAGTAACAGCTGAAGCTTTGGTACACCATGTTCCAGGGGTGATGTATATACGTTCACAAGTACCATCTTCAAATCCAATAAGTGTTTTTGTAGTAAAGGTTTTTGTACCAGCACAATATTTTGATTTAATACAAGCGGCATCACCAGCAACCACACCATCAGGAGAATACTTATACTGCGTATTATCTAATTCAAGATAATTTTCGTAATAGTAATCACTCTCTCTATATCTAGGAGTATACCCACTCTTGAGATTAGCATGAGCTGCTACATTAAGTGTATTTTCATAAGGATCCGGTCGTGCAGGGTAGTTTAATGGAAGTTTTACATATCCACTATTACATGTAACCTTTGTACATACACTATAAGTATCAGGCTCTTCGGTTGCAACACGAGGATCAACTATTTTTCCATTATTAAGAGAAGTGTATCCTTCATCATAATATGGACAAGCATTACTCAAGCTATAATAACGTGGGTTGTTATTTACAGTTACTTGTTTACCACTTCTACCCTTCATGCCATAATTAGTGCTAATAGCTAAATATTGATGTTCATAACTATATCCAGTATCTGCATATCCATCATTATCGTAATCACCAAGACACGTATACATTAAATTGTCTCCAAGTCTACTGCAGTTATCACTACTAGTAGAATAACGCTTGCTAGGAACAGATTCAGTAAATAATTTGCCAAAATCACTATCCTTATAATATTCTTGATCATAAACTTCTAAATATTGATAACCTGTTGTATAATAGTCTCTACTAGAATAGAATCTATTAAGCATACCTGTTATAAATTTCTTTTCCTGCTCATTATCAGCATAGAAATAGTATCCATCATCATACTCGTCGTTAGGAGTTAAACAAAAAGCATTACTCTTTCCATCAACGTAACCCTGAGCTTTTGTGCATTGAGCATAGTATTCAGTACTATTACCGTCTTGATATGTTAATGTACATCCCAGTTTCTTAACATCTGAATTAAAACCAGAATAGAATCTGTCTTTCAATCTACTACATCCGATAGATTTATTACAATATGGTTTATCGGTTGATTGGCTTTGATATATGAATGCACTATCAGTAGTTGTCATTATTGCACTTGGGTTAAAGTAATAACCACTATTACACTTATTACTTGTTATACATGCAAATTTCCTCTCTCCACCTTCATAATATGTATCACCAACGGTATAATCATCATCAAAATCAATATCACCACTGGATACTTTTTCCAAACTTACAGGAATATAACTAGAGTTTTTACATGTTATTCCATAATCATCTGTACATTCTGTAGGTAATGTATAGTATTTAGTAAATCCACTTGCACAACCAGTTATACGATAACATTTCGTACCATCTGTAGTTTCTTGAGTTTCATAGCTGAAGAATTTCTTCTCATCAGTGCTTGGGGTACCTTTATACCATCCACCAGGGCAACTAGATGTTTTCTTTATACAATAGAAATCTGAATTTTCTCGAGGTGTATATACTTCGTGATTATTACAGCTATACTTACAATAGTAGCCCCTATATGTCTCACAATAAGATAAGTTACAATTATCATTTGGCAGAGATGTTGCTGCTTCATATCCTGCTTTAGCACATTCTAATTTATAACAGAGTTTATCTCTTATGTAACTTCCATATTCTTGTTCAATCACAGTAAAGTATGAAGTATTTGGTGTTCCAGAAGAATAAGTATATCCTACAGGACAATCATATACAGCACATCTCGTACCATCTGGAGCGGTTTGATCGTTACGTATAGTTGATCTTTCTGGTGTACTATTTGTTAGGTTCACAATATCACCTTTATAGTAGCTATCATTTAATTGTGAACGACACCCATTAACTTTGTAACACGTTTCTGTAGCATCCCAAGTTACGTTAAATAAATCCGTATCTATATAAACACCATAGTAGCCACTAGGACATGTTGTATCATCATATTCTTCAGGTGTTTTAATAATATATCCATTACGATATACATACACAGGACCCGCTCCAAAACTTAACCCGGTTGCTGTGATATCTTTGTATACGTCTTTTTCTTTTACGTCTACTGGTGATGATGAATAGCAATCTTGACAATAACTTGTTAAACTTTTTTCAGCACATTGTTCATAGATAACATCTTCTTCTATTGACAAACCATTCCAGTTAAACTGACCGTAATGTAAACCGCGATAATGTGAATTATAGCCCGATTTTGGACAACTGTATGATTTATTATATGAACTACCATATGGATATGAATAATTATAACCAGATGAGTCTGTATCACAACTGCGCCCATTACCACTTACATAACAGTTATTGCCATTAGCGTCTAAATATTTCAATGTTCGATTAACACTTATGATTTCAATATTAGTTTTATACTCATCATTAAAATCAATTGCTGTATATACTTCTCTTGTCTTTGTATAGCCATAATCATCTTTTGAGGTAATTGTACCATCTGATGTTCTATTATATGTAGTATATATTCTTGTACTTGAGTCAACGCCACGTTTAAATATTCTATCAGCTAATACGGATTTGCCTTGCTTTTTAATTGTATAGTTAGACATAAAGTAATCTACACCACCAGACTTTAAGTTATTTTTTTCACTAAGAGTTAATCTTATAATTTCTGGTTTTTCAGTACTATCCACCCCAAATTCTGACTTATAGTTTGTAAATCTCAAGTTATTTCTAGACAAATTACGAGTAGCAGCCTCACCTGCAGTTACAGCAAATTCTGATGTTTCTGTACCTTCTCTGCTCTTGTAAATATAAGGAACCTGATCAAATACTGATGTGCTTCCACTGTATTTATAACCATTATTAAAATTCTTAATGGTTTCTAGATTTATTGTAGTTACATTTTTTCCTGGTTTTACTAAAACATAGCCATTATTAAAATAACTAGTAGTTGTTACGTAGGCATCAAATGTAATATCTGCTTTTATACTATCGAAACTGCTGAATAACCCTTTGCTGGCTGTTGTTTCCCAAGATAGTTCTTTACCACGATCTGAAGCTGGAATTAATTCGCTTTGTGTATCATACTTAGCTTGGCTACCAAATGAAATAAAGTCATATGCAATGTTTACTTCAAACTTTGGTCTTTGGGTTGCTGAACGGAAGAATTCAGATAAGGTTGGTGAAGAAGTTGAACTATATGTTATTCTAGATTGATTGTTAGAATTTGTACAACTAATACTATCCAAGAAATACTCATCAAATGTTGCGTCTACAACATTATACGCATCGCTACTATAATAATTTGTATACTCTTTAACTCGTCCTGTTACTGGTTTTACTACCCAGTTGTATACACAGCTATAGTATGCGTCTTTTTGTTTATAACAAGTTGGAGTAAAATCGTTATTTTCGGATACAACGTAGGTGTCGCCTGTTGCGGTTGTAGATGCTGAATATGCACGAGATGTACCTTCAGAAATCAAATCCTTAGTGCCAGTAGAAGATGTACTTTTACCATTAACAGATGTTATTTCATAGTTATATTTAATACTACTTACAGCCTTATGATATGCGCCTGATGGCTGA
>JAEIGA010019345.1_pt1 | contig 10383 bp, 7 predicted proteins | sample 9270691 | NCBI WGS metagenome assembly JAEIGA01 (sample SAMN17057246, study PRJNA624740) | gut metagenome | biome: biome; isolation source: fecal sample | host: Bos grunniens | place: China: Xizang | collected 2019
AGCTGGATGAATGAGCGTGCTATTCTTTACAGAAAAATGGAAGGAATTCCTGCAGAATGGGGAACAGCCGTTAATGTTCAAGCAATGGTATTTGGTAACATGGGAGAAACTTCTGCAACTGGTGTTTGCTTCTCTCGCGACGCAGGTAATGGAGAAGATTTATTCAATGGTGAATATTTGATCAATGCTCAAGGAGAAGACGTTGTGGCTGGTATTCGTACTCCTCAACAAATCACTAAAATCGGTTCTCAACGTTGGGCAGAACGTGCTGGTATTTCTGAAGAGGAACGTATTGAAAAATATCCTTCAATGGAAGAAGCAATGCCTGAAATTTACGCAGAACTTGATGCTCTTCAAACAAAACTAGAAAATCACTATCGTGATATGCAAGATATGGAATTTACTGTACAAGAAGGTAAACTTTGGTTCTTGCAAACTCGTAACGGAAAACGTACTGGTGCAGCTATGGTGAAAATCGCTATGGACTTGCTTCGTCAAGGTATGATTGATGAAAAAACAGCGTTGAAACGTTGCGAACCAAATAAATTGGACGAATTGCTTCACCCAATTTTCGACAAAGCTGCATTGAAAAATGCAAAAGTTTTGACTCGTGGTCTTCCTGCTTCTCCAGGTGCAGCTACAGGTCAAATCGTATTCTTTGCTGACGATGCTGCGAAATGGGCCGAAGATGGCAAAAAAGTAATCATGGTTCGTATCGAAACATCTCCTGAAGACTTGGCAGGTATGGCAGTTGCTCAAGGTATCTTGACTGCTCGTGGTGGTATGACTTCTCACGCTGCTGTAGTTGCTCGTGGTATGGGTAAATGTTGTGTATCGGGTGCAGGTGCATTGAATATCGACTATAAAGCTCGTACAGTAGAAGTTGATGGTGTTCTTTTGAAAGAAGGAGACTTCATTTCATTGAATGGTACAACTGGTGAAATCTACAACGGAAAAGTAGAAACAAAAGCTGCTGAAGTTTCTGGCGATTTTGCTGACTTGATGGCGCTTTGCGAAAAATATACAAAACTAGTTGTTCGTACTAATGCTGATACTCCACACGACGCACAAGTTGCTCGAGACTTTGGTGCTGTAGGTATTGGTCTTTGCCGTACAGAGCATATGTTCTTCGAAGCAGAAAAAATCGTTGCAATGCGCGAAATGATTCTTTCTCAAGATGCTGAAGGACGCAAAAAAGCATTAGCTAAATTGTTGCCATACCAAAAAGCTGACTTCTATGGCATTTTCAAAGCTATGGACGGATGTCCAGTGAACGTTCGTTTGCTTGACCCACCTTTGCATGAATTCGTTCCACACGATTTGAAAGGTCAAGAAGAAATGGCAAAAGCAATGGGTGTAACAGTTGAATATATCCGTCAACGAGTTGATAGCCTTTGTGAAGCTAACCCAATGCTTGGTCATCGTGGTTGTCGTTTGGGTAACACTTATCCAGAAATCACTGAAATGCAAACACGTGCTATCCTTGGAGCTGCAGTTCAATTGAAGAAAGAAGGTGGTGATCCACATCCTGAAATCATGGTTCCATTGACAGGTATTTTGTATGAATTCGAAGCTCAAGAAAAAGTTATCCGCGAAACTGCTGCTGCTCTTTTTGCTGAAGAAGGTGTAGAAGTAGAATTCAAAGTAGGTACAATGATTGAAATTCCACGTGCTGCTCTTACTGCAGATCGTATTGCAAGCCGTGCAGAATACTTCTCATTCGGTACAAACGACTTAACTCAAATGACATTCGGATATTCTCGTGACGATATTGCTAGTTTCTTGCCAGTATATCTTGAAAAGAAAATCTTGAAAGTTGACCCATTCCAAGTGCTAGATCAAAATGGTGTAGGTCAGTTGGTAGAGATGGCAGTAGACAAAGGTCGTTCAGTACGTCCAGAGTTGAAATGCGGTATTTGTGGCGAACATGGTGGTGAACCTTCATCAGTGAAATTCTGTCACAAGGTAGGTTTGAACTATGTTTCTTGCTCTCCATTCCGTGTGCCTATCGCACGTTTGGCTGCTGCTCAAGCTGCTGTTGAATAATTAAAAAGTAAACAATAAAAAGGGAAAAACTCCATGACAATTAGTTGTGGAGTTTTTTTATTTTTTTAACAATAAATGAGCATAGTTTACGTTATATAAATGATGTTAAAATTGTTAGAAAATAAGGCAATTAATCGTGATGCATGGAATAAATGTATTGCAAAATCAAAAAATGAACTTCCTTATGCTTATACTTGGTTTTTGGATATAGTTTCACCATCTTGGGAGGCATTTGTTTGGGGTGATTATGAGTATGTTATGCCTTTGCCTATCAAAAAAAAGTATGGTATAAAATATCTAGTACAACCTCCATTTTCACAACAATTAGGTATTTTTTCTGAAAAAATAATTTCATTTGAAATTATAAATACATTTATAAAAGCAATTCCATATAAAAATGTCTTGCTAAACTTGAATGAGCAAAATCATTTTGACGGAGTTTTATGCCCCAATTATTTGTTGAGTTTAAATGATGATTATAAAATTTTATACGCAAATTTCTCAACGAATACAAAACGAAATTTAAAGAAGAAACTGACGAAAGAATTTAGTATTAAAGAGGATCTTTCGCTTCATTCATTTCTTGATTTATGTAAAAAACAATCTTATTGGAACTCAAATTATCAAAATGTAGTTGAAAAAATTATTGTATCGGCTTGCAAAAACAAAGTTGGGCATATGTTAGGATTGGTTACATCTTCGGGAGAACTACTCGCCGCTTGTTTTTTATTGAAATCTTCTCATCGAATTATTTATCATATTGCTGCATCAACAGATCAGGGTAAGGCTAACTTTGCAATGTATCATTTGGTAAATTATATTATAAAAAAATATGCAGGAACTGGACTTTTGATTGATTTTGAGGGCTCTAAGGTAGAAGGTGTTGCTCGTTTTTATAAAAGTTTTGGAGCAAAAAAAGTAAATTATTATAGAATTGAAAAAGGATTGTTAAAATATATTTTTAGATTGAATGTCTTTAAAAAATAAAATGTATAAAATTTTGTTTGTTTCTAGATGGTATCCAAACCGTTTAGATGCAATGGAAGGTTTGTTTGTTCGTAAGCATGCTTTGGCGTCCAATCTTTATAGTGAAGTACAAGTTTTATTCGTAAAAGAAGATAATTCAATCAAAAAAACTGAAATGGAATTTTCTGTTGTTAGTGGTTTACGCGAAACGATTGTATATTATCCATTTTCGAAATATCGACTAATAAGAGCCTTACGTTATTTTTACGCATTGTTTAAAGGGTATCAACAAGTAAAAAGGAGCAGATTTGTACCTCAACTTCTTCATGTTAATGTTTTGACAAGAGTAGGATTTTTTGCTTATTTAGTAAAAATATTTGATCGTGTACCTTATGTTGTTTCAGAACATTGGTCGCGATATTTTGAGCAAGGATATTATAGAAAAACCTCACTTTTGCATAAGAGCCTGACGAAATTTATTGTGAATAACTCTTCGTATTTATTACCTGTGTCGAATATTTTAAATAAGGCATTGGAGAAGTGTGATTTAAGGAACAAAAACACTCAAATAGTTCATAATACAATTGATGATTTTTTCTGGAATTTTCCAAAACAAGAAAAAACTCCGACTAAAAGAATTTTGCATGTTTCTTGTTTTGATGAAAAGGCCAAAAATATAAAAGGGATAATTCGTACTTTTTTAAGTTTGTACCAAAAACGTAAAGATATTGAACTAGTAATAGTAGGAACAGGTCCTGATTTTGAATCTGTAAAATCATTTTCAGCAATTCAAAAGAATGTCCCTATTTATTTTATAGGAGAACAAAAGCCTACTGATGTTGCTCAATTCTTTTCCCGAAGTGATGTCTTTGTCTTGTTTTCTAATTATGAAACATCAGGTGTTGTTTTAATGGAATCTTTGGCTGCGGGAACTCCTATTGTTTCTACTCCTTGTGGAATTGCTCCGGAAATTGTCACGAATAAAAATGGTATGATAGTCCCATTTGCTGATGAAAAATGCCTAGAAGAAAAAATTGATTGGGTGCTTAATAATCCAGCGGTTTTCAATGAAAAAGAAATACGAAAAACTGCTGAACAATTCCGATTCTTAAAAGTTGGGAAACAACTCGAAGGTATATACTGCAAAGTTATCGAAGGCTAAAGTATAGAAAGTTTCTTACTAAACGTTTGATGCCTTTTTTATCATGGAGTAGTCTCTTACTAGTGAATGCTTCGCTACAAAAATCGCAACTTTTTAGAATACTTCTGTGATGGAAAAATTTAAAAATGCTAGGGAAGGGTACCAATGTTTGAGCTAGAAAATTCAAAAATTGTTTTTGTACATTGATATAAAATGATTCTTTAAAATAATTTGTTTTTGAGTTATTGTAGATGTATTTTAATCCTAAACAACGTTTTTGAATATCTTTGTAGCTACTCTTTCTGCCTTCGTTTGAAGAGTGTGAAACGTGATAGTAAAAGGCATTGTTAATGATTTTTATCTTGTTAGATTTAGAGAAAGTATCTATTTGAAAAATAACGTCTTCAGGTGTTATTTCTTTTGTGTTTACGAATTTAATATGATTTTGTTTAATAAATTCATTTCGATATATACAACCTTGAATATTGATAAATAGCGATTCTTTTCTTTCATTATTTCCGTTTCCAATTAAGTCTTTTAAACAATAGTTTTGTAACTCTTTGTAGTTAGAAAAATTAAATGAATTATGTTGAATGATGTTGCCGTTATTTAAACTAATATGTCGACAAGGGGAAAAAATAATATCTAAACAATTCTCTTTTGCTGTATTATATAAGGTTTCGTACATGGTTAAATCTCTAAAATCGTCATGGTCTGAAAAACCAATATATTCTCCGCGTGCATGTAAAAGTCCTATGTTTCTACTTTCTCCAATGTGTAAGTTATGTTTGTTTTGAACAATAATAATTCGCTTATCTTTTTTAGCACATTCTAAAATGATTTCGGCTGTTCCATCAGTTGGACAATCTAAAACAGCAATGATTTCAATCTCTTGTAAAGTTTGATTTAGCAAAGTTTCAATACATTTTTTTATATGTTTTTTTGCATTAAAAACTGGCAAAATAATGCTTATTTTAGGATAATTCATGCTATAAACTTTTTAATAAGACATAGGGCCAACGCCAATTTTGATATAAAAGTTGAACAATGCCTGGGACAAATATCATAATCCACAATCCTAAAGATTGATTTGTGTTGAACATAATCAGTAGTAATATGATGGTTGTAATTCCAGAAACAATGGAGGCTTTAAAGAATGGAACTTCATTGTTTGCGAGAAGAAATCCTCCAGCTATGGAATGATTAGCTTCAAGCCAAGCAAATAAAAAAGCAAAAAATAGCATTGAAGAAGGTATTAACGCTGTATTGCTATTAATGGTATTTAATATCCAATTACCTCCAAAAATAGTAATTATTGAAAAACATAGAAATGTTAGTAAGCAAAATAAGGAACTTTTGATATATAGTTTTTTTATTTCATTCTTCCTATTGTTAATTCTTAACTGGCAAATTTGAGGGTTGTAAGATTGGTAATAACTCTTCCCAATGGAGTCGGCGACAGCTATTATTTGCATTGTTATTCCGTATGAAGCAATACTTGTTAAAGGAAGAAATATAGAGCCAATAAAGAGAGCAGATTTTAAAACTGCATATCCTCCTACACTAGTAAGACCTATTTTAATTGCATTTGGTGAGATATTTTTTAAGACATCCTCTCTTTTTTTATTGGAAACTAGTGATAAGTGAAAGCAAAGAGTTTTAGAAAAGAATTTACGTTTAGATAAATAACGAACAATAATAATTGAACAAATTTGTGCAACAACAATAGCTATAAGACCTTGTTTAAGTAAAATGAGAACTACGGCAACAATTAAATTAACTAAACTACCAACAATAGCATATTGCTTCGAAGTTTTTATGTGTCCTTTGCCTTGTAGTAATGCTTCGTAATAAAGTGTGTAGATGTTATATGTACAAATGGCACAATGTAAAAACCATGCAATGTAGATTTCGATTGTATTTCCCGTATATGTTTTTAGTAAGATGTAAATATAAAAAGTTCCAATTGTTAGTAAAAGAAAAGAAACGCAAAGAGCAATTCTACTATAATAATATTTCATAGAATAAATTACTCCTTTTAACAAAGAGTAATTTATTTCTTCCCTTTCACCTGTTATTTCATGAAACCCTTCTTTTTTAAGTTTTTGAATGCCTGAAAAAATAAATGATACGTTACGAGTAAATGCTCCAGAAAAGCCGAAATCAAAAAGATATACAAGTGCTGTTATCGAAGTGAAGATTGTCCAAAAAGCCACATCTTCACTTGGTAAATTCTGTAATATGAGAGGAAATAAGATTATGCCATATCCTATTCGTAAGATATTGGCAATTAGACTCCATATTACATCTTTTTTGCCAATGTTTTTAATGGTATTTTCTGCAAGCATAAAAACTTTAAACAGCCACCACTCCTTTTATGTGAGGATGAGGATTGTAATTTTCTAGTTGGAAATCTTCAAATTTAAAGTCAAAAATACTTTTTACGTCTGCATTTATTTTCATTGTAGGTAAAGTTCGTGGTTCTCTAGAAAGTTGCTCATGTACTTGTTCTATATGGTTGCTATAGATATGTGCATCACCAAAGGTATGTACAAATTCACCAACTTCTAAATCTGTAACTTGTGCTACCATCATTAATAATAATGCATATGATGCGATATTGAAAGGAACACCAAGAAATATGTCAGCGGAACGTTGGTAAAGTTGTAAAGATAATTTCCCGTTTGCTACATAGAATTGGAATAGAGTATGACATGGTGGTAAAGCCATATTATCTACTTCAGCTACATTCCAAGCACTTACAATTAATCGGCGAGAATCTGGATTGTTTTTTATTTGATTTATTAGGTTTGAAACTTGGTCTATTGTACCGCCATTGTAGTCTGGCCAAGAACGCCATTGATGGCCATATACAGGTCCTAATTCACCATTTTCATCTGCCCATTCGTTCCAAATGCGTACGCCATTATCTTGAAGATATTTTATGTTTGTATCTCCTTTGAGAAACCATAATAATTCGTGAATTATTGATTTTAGATGAAGCTTTTTTGTTGTTAGAAGCGGAAAGCCTTTAGATAAGTCAAATCGCATTTGATAGCCGAATACGCTTTTTGTTCCAGTACCTGTACGATCTTCTTTAGTGGTTCCGTTGTCTAAAACGTGTTTTAAAAGTTCTAAATATTGTTTCATTTCTTCTTATATTTTTCTTTGTTAATGTCAAATAAGATGCCTAAATTGATAGTTATCACTTGGTTGCTAGAGCGTCCAAAATCATCTGTGATTTTGTTTGGAAAAACATCGCCTAACCCAAAGTTGTAACGTCCTTCTAATTGATAAATACCAGCTCTCGTATGAATTTCGAAACCAGTACCTCCACAAATTCCATAGTCAAATCTATTTGCTATTGGTTGAATGTGTTCCTTTTTCTTCTCTATATCATCTGTAGTTGATATATTTTCGTCGATTAAATAGCTTAAATTTAATCCTAAATTGAAAAACCATCTAAAACTTTTCTTGCCAAAAAACAAATGTGTCATAAAAGGTAATTCAATATAATGAAATTCTCTATCATATTTAATTTTTTTTTGCATAGTTGTTTGTGCTGTTGTAGTCCAACCTCTTTGCATATAGTTGACTTCCACTTGTAGTCCAAAATATTTTTCGAAAATAAATCTAGAGGTTATACCTCCAGTATATCCTAATCGCATTGTTTGGTTAACTGCAGGTGAAAACCAAACGGTACTTAGTGTTGCACCTTGTCGTGTACCGAATGCAATTTCTGGGGTATATGCACAAATTTTGGTGCAAGAAATAATTAAAATAGCAATGAAAATAATTCTGTATCGCATTGTTATTTAAGGTGAATTAAATACAAATGTTCATTGACCCAGCCTCCTTCATGAGTTGTTTTTTTGAAATTCATATCGGATTGAACATTATTTAATGTTGGGAAAATAAATTCATGCTTGTTTTTGCTATTTTTTAACATCCCAATCATATTTCGCATCAAATCATATCCTAATTGATCAAAGTTAGGGTAAGCATTGTTTGTAATACCAAAAAACGTTTCATATTTTTCCTTGTATTCTTGTTTTAAATTGGTATTGGGATTAAATAGTGATGTAAAATATATCGGTCTACTTTCGTTTAATAACGATAATCCCCATTTATCAAAACCTATTAATTCAAGATTTGTTCCTAAACGATGTCTATTAATGATACGTAAAATAGGTTTTACACGCTCTTGAGTAGAAGAAGCTAAAAGTAAAAGTGCATTTTGGTTAATGGCTAATTGACAAACAGAATCGGCATTTTGTTCTGTTATAATACATTTTTTATGAGGAATTTGCTTGATTAAGAAATCGACCTGTAGTGCATTTGCAAATGAATTGCCATCGTCATTATTGTTTTCGAATAAAGCAAATACAATAGGTCTGTTTTTGATTTTATCAAACAATTTATTTTTTGCAATAGTGAATTGATTTTGTTGTGGAGGATTAAACTGTATTATATATGGATTGTTCTCTATGTCTTTTACTTTTTGAGAAAAAGGAATTACGATAGGAGTGTTGTATTGCTTTGCAAAATCGGTGACTTTTTGTATTTGATTTGTATATGCTGGACCTATAATAAGATCAAGTGCTTTAAATTCTTCATTTTTTATTATTGAGTCAATTTTTTCTTCGCTATTTCCAGTGTCATATACATGTAATATAAAAGAATTACCTTGCTTTTTAGCATCATTGATAGCTAATAAAATTCCACGATAAAAATCAATAAACTTTTCTGCGTTTTTGTCAGCACCTGCCATCTCTAATTTGAATGGCAAAAGTATGCCAATTTTAAATGCATTTTTTAAAGTGTCGTCAAGGTTTTTGTAATTTTGTGGTGCAGTGTTTTTTTGAAAAACTGTAGTGTCTACTTGTAATTGAGGAATAGATTCTTTTTTAATTTTAATGCGTAATATATCTCCTTTTTTAGGGAAGCCTTTAATGTCGTTGTGTTCTAAAATTGAATTTATTTCAACGCCATACTTTTTACTAATAGAGTATAATGTTTCTTTCTTTTTAACTTCGTGTAAAATAAAAGTTGAAGTATCTGTTTGGGTGTTATTTTTTGCTATTTCATTCAAATCTTTATTGCAAATGTCTGTTGTCGGTATTTTTAGAACTTCGCCAATTTTTAATCCATTTGCTGCTGTGGGATTGTTTGCTATAATCGCATCCATTGAAACATTGTAGAGTTTTGCAATAGAATATAGTGTTTGCGATTTTTCCACCATGTGAGTTTTAAATGGTATTTCGCTTTTAGAGTGCTTATTTTGTTCTTCTTTTGTTAAAGTAACTTGCTTTCGAACTGGAATTTTTAAAGTTAAACCATACTTTAATCCTTGTGCGATTTCAGGATTGTATTGGTGTATCTCATTTTGAGTTACTCCAAACTTTTTGCTAATAGACCACAATCCTTCTCCTTGTAAAACTTGATATAGATAAAATTCTTGATTGTTTTCAATGATTTTTGGATAAAGTTGTTCTTGACCAAAGGTGTGAATTGTGATTAAGAGAAAACTTGAAATTAATATTTTTGAAAAAAATGATTTCATACGTATATGTATTAAAGTTAAACTGTGTCCATAAAACTACGCTGGATGCGATTGAATATGATAATGCCGATTGTTAGCAATAGCAACATAAATGTAAAACTGTAACCTAAACTCCACCAACTAAATGAACCTGCACCTAATGTGCTAAATTTAAATGTTTCTACAATAGATGTAAGTGGGTTTAACGTCATTATAAATCGAATTTTTTCATTAGATATGGTGTTCAAAGGATAAATAATGGGTGTTGCATACATCCAAAGTTGAACAAAAAATGATAATAGCAAAGTTAAGTCTCTATATTTTGTTGTCATAGAAGAAAATAATATTCCAAAACCTAAAGATAAGCCTGCTAATATTAGAATTAAAAAAGGTAATAATAAGATGTAAAAGTTAGGAGTTATATTAACTTCTGTAAAGATGATATAATATAAATAGACAACTATAAATAGCAAAAGTTGAATACATAACCGAACTAATGATGATGTTACAGTTGATAGTGGAACAATTAAACGAGGGAAATATACTTTCCCAAAAATATTTGAATTTGTAAGAAATGTGTTGGAAGTTTTATTGAGGCAGTCAGCAAAATATTGCCAAAGACAAATACCTGAAAGATAAAATAATGGTTGTGGAATGCCGTCGGTAGAAATTCCTGCAATTCCTCCAA
>JAEIGA010019346.1_pt1 | contig 10383 bp, 9 predicted proteins | sample 9270691 | NCBI WGS metagenome assembly JAEIGA01 (sample SAMN17057246, study PRJNA624740) | gut metagenome | biome: biome; isolation source: fecal sample | host: Bos grunniens | place: China: Xizang | collected 2019
GTACGGTTCAGGTCCGTATGTCGCAAGACTTGCAGGTTCAAGTCCTGTCAGGTGCACCAAAATCCAAATCAAGCCTTTTAGGTTGGGTTTGGATTTTCTTTTTATACAATTTATGACAGGACTTGAAGCTTATGAAGGTACACGCCGTTTAAAAAACAGTTCGGGGAACTGTTTTTTAGGTGTGTGGTGCGAAGACGGGTACCGAATGCGAAGCATTGGGTCGGCAAGCACGAAAGATTTGCAAAGCAAAGCTTTGTCCTGTTACTCGGACCAAAAATCCAAATTCAACTTTTAGGTTGGGTTTGGATTTTTCTTTTAATAAATGTATATGCCTGCTTCTTTTATGTTTTGGGGAGTTAAGACTTGTTATTTAAATTTAAAAACCGAACAAAGCGTTGGCTTTGCTCGGTTTTGTTATATATTTCAATTTTTCTTTTTCAAAAGTTCAATCGCATACTCGGCGTATTTTGATTTGAATTGACCTTTTTTTCGTACAACTGCGGGTTGGCGAAGACTTGTATTATCGTTCAGTTCAAACAGTGTAAGATTGCCTTGTTGGTTGCGGCTGTTGACAAATTGTTTTGGCAAAAGTGTTGCGGCAACACCCGAATTTGCAATTTCCAAAGCGGTGACAAGACCGGTTACTTCTGCACAAATGTTTGGATTAACACTCAGTGATACGCAAAGTCGGTCAAATAAAATTCGCATTTCTTGGGTAGCACTAACCACAACAAAAGGCAGGGAAGTACACTCGGCAAAACTGATGGTATCGCCCTTTAAATCGTATTTTTCACAAAGATTATTTGGTACGACTAAAACTAAACGGTCGGGCTCAAGGGGAGTTACCTCTAAAACACTGTCGTCAACAGGCAAATTTACAACCGCAAGGTCGAATTTACCTTCGGCGGCGTCGTGACGCAAGAGTTCGCTACCTTCTTCAATAAGTTTTACTTGAAGACCCGAAAACTTTGTTGTTAGTTCCTTTATTAAAGATGGCATAATATAACTGCTTCTGAATGGGGTTACACCAATTACAATCTCGCCTTTGTCACCTTTTTTATATTGTGCCATTGATTTAACCAACTGGTCTTCTTTATACAATATTTCTTTTGCCTCACGTACAAAATGAACGCCTGCGGGTGTGGGGGAAACATTGGTGTTTGCACGTTTGAAAAGTTTCACACCAAGTTCTTTTTCAAGAGATAAAATTTGTTTGCTGAGTGCGGGTTGTGTAATACCTTCCAATTCGGCAAGTTTTGAAAAACTGCCAACTTCTGATAATTGCACCGCATAATATAACTGGCGTGAGTTCATGTAATACCCCCAAAATTTATTTTAACTATATATTATCACCTTTTATTTAAAAAATCAACAACTCTTGTGAATTTATAGTTTTTAAAAAAAGTATTGACAAAATAAAAAAATTGCATATAATTATAACTGTTATGTAATAACGGCTATAACTAAAACGGAATTTAAGGAGGAACAAAAATGCCAAGTTCGCTTATTTATTTGGGTATAATGCTGGCGGTAATATGCGTGTGGTTTTTGTTTGTTAAACGTCCTGTATATGAAGGCGTTTTATTAAGTTTTATTGTTTTGATTGCAGTGACCGGCAAGTGGGCTAACATTTGGGGTTATATCAACGAAGGTCTTTCAACTTCGCTTCTATATTCGATGGTGGCTTTTGTTGCAATGTCAATAATTCTTACAAAAACTAAAATAATTGACAGTTGTATTGCACTTATCCTTACTCTTGTAAGCCGAATTCCCGGCGGTGCAGGATATGCGGCAGTAGTTGCAAGTAGTTTTATGGGTGCGCTTTCGGGTTCCGGCCCCGGTAACGTAATGGCAACCGGTTCAATCACTATTCCTGCTATGAAGCGTTCAGGTTTTCCGCCTGAACTTGCGGCTAACATTGAAAGCAACGCAAGTTATCTTGGTAATATGATTCCGCCTTCTTCAAACATAGTTGCGGCTATGGGTGCGTTCTATGCGCTTTACCCTAATTCAGATGTATCTACAGGTAAATTTTGGATGGTGCTTTGGGTGGTTTCGCTTTGGTTTATTGTTCAGCGTCTTCTTATGGTTTTCGCTTTTTGTAAATATTATAAAGTAAAACCTATAAGTAAAGATGAATTACCAAGTTTAAAAGAAACATTCAAAAATGGTTGGCAAGCATTGCTTTTGCCTGTAATTATCATTTTGCCTTTCGTTTTAGATGCTGTATTAAAGGATACTTTCTTCACTGCTCGTTTGGGTGCGGCAGGTGCTAAAGCCCTTTCAAGTACTATTTTGCTTTTTATTGGCGGTATATCTGCGGCGTATGCTTGCTTTATCTCCAAAGACAGAGAAGTGGTTAAATTTAATAATATTGTAAAAATGTTCTCAAGCAGTGTTAAGACCATCGCACCTACAATTGCAGTTTGTGTGTTTGGTTATATGATTGGTGCGCTCTTTGCCGACCTTGATGTTGCGGGTGAACTTGGTTCAATAATCAGCGGGTTGAATTTTGGTAAATTTGGCACAGTAATTATTATTTGTATAATTACCTGCTTTATGGGTATGGTAGTTCCCGGTTCGTCACAGGTTGTTATTTTTGGTTCTGCCTTTATAACAGTATTAGGAAACGTTGGGGTTGACCCTCTTCTTGCGGCTGCAATGCTTCCTTGTATTTGCGGTGTTATGTGCGGAATTACTCCGCCTTTGGCATTGGGACTGTATGCCGGTATGTCAATTGCCGAGTCAGACTTTTCAAAAACGGTTAAAAATGACTGGTGGTGGGTTGCCGCTCAGTTTACTTTACAGGTTGTAATCCTTATGGGCTGGTTGCCCGTGGGCGTATAAGGAGGGAATTGTAATGAATATTAAAGAATTTTTTGGAAAAATCAGTGACGTTTTACGTGTGATTTTTGGTTATGGGATCACAATTTCACTTTTTGCGGGTGGTCTTACCTTCTTTGGATTTATTGCGGCTTTAATTATTGGCGGCGATATGGCAACTGCAATTTGTACGTTTATTTCCGGTAAAATTATTCCTGTAATTATTTACATTTCCACAATATCAGTAGTAATCGGTATAATTGCTATGTATTTAAAAGGTGAAGTGGCGCTTACTTCAAACAAGAAAAAGGCATCTAAACACCAAGGTGAAATGTAATTGTAAAATTTATGAAAACTCTTGCTTTAGAAGTTAAAAGCAAGAGTTTTTTTGTTTATAAATGCCGCAAATTACTGCTTTTTGTCGATTGACTTTACCAATTTTTTGTGATATAATCTTTAATTGGTGGCGTATGCCCTAAAGGTTTACGCTAATATTAAAAATTTAGGAGTTATTTATTATGGAAAAATTATTGGAAATCTTAAAATCAATCAGAAGCGACATCGATTTCGAAAACGAAACAAAACTTATCGACGACGGTATCCTTGACAGTTTTGATATTGTTTCTATCGTTGCAGAACTTTGCGAAGAATATGACGTTACAATTACTGTTGATATGCTCGAACCCGAAAATTTCAACAGTGCAGAAGCTATGCTTGCTTTAATCGAAGGTCTTTTAGACGAAGAATAATTTGTAAAATTTAAAAAATTATATAGAGAGAATTAGTATGGTTTTAAATTCGTTAAACTTTTTGTTGTTTTTAGGACTTGTAATTTTGGTATATTACATAGTGCCTAAAAAGTTCCAATGGGCAATTTTGCTTATTGCTAGTTACGGTTTCTATCTAAGCAGTGGTATAAAACACGTTATTTATATCATTTTCACAACTTTGTTTACCTATGCTTCAGGTCTTTATATGCAGAGTTTGCGTGATAAGCAACAACAAAAAATAGAGGCATTAGGTGAAGAGGCGACCAAAGAACAAAAGCGTGAACTTAAAAAAGAAGTTCAAAAAAAGGTACATACAGTACAGGTTATTACAGTACTTGTAAACTTAGGCGTTTTGGCTGCAGTTAAGTGTTTGAATTTGGTTATTGGCGGCTTGAACGATGCTTTTGCGCTTTTTAAGTGGGATGCTTCAATGCCATTTGTGAATATTATAGTTCCGCTTGGTTTATCATATTACACATTCAACTGCATTGGATATCTTATTGATATTGGCCGTGGCAAACATGCGGCGGAAAGACATCTTGGCAAATTTGCTTTGTTTGCTTCTTTTTTTCCGTCAATTGTTCAAGGTCCGTTGTTCCGTTTTAACGACGTTGGAATGCAGTTACAGAAACCGCATGAGTTAGACTATAATAATTTAAAATACGGCGCACAGCTAATACTTTGGGGCTTTTTCAAAAAATTAGTTATTGCCGATAGAGTAGCACCTGTTGTGAAAACAATTTTTGCCGAAGGTTTTGAATATACAAGCGGCTCACAAATTTTGTTTGCGGTTGTTATGTATTCTTTCCAAATATATGGTGATTTCTCGGGTGGTACTGATATTACTCGTGGTGCGGCTCAAATGCTTGGAATTGAACTTCCGCTTAACTTTGAGCGTCCGTTCTTTGCAACTTCTATGGCAGACTTCTGGCGCAGATGGCATATGTCACTCGGTGCTTGGATGCGTGAGTTTGTATTCTTCCCAATAATGCTTTGCAAACCTGTTACTGCTATAAGTAAGAGTTTCCGCAAAAAGTTTGGCAACCATGCTGCAAAAATGGTTCCTTCTGTTGCGGCACCTTTGGTAGTGTTCTTCCTTATAGGTATTTGGCACGGTGTTACATGGCAATACATTGTAAACGGTCTTTACAATGCTATACTCATTTCATCTACCGTAGCGCTTACTCCGTTTTATGAAAAACTTGCCAAATGGTTACGTATCAATACCGAAGCATTTAGTTGGAAGTTATTCCAAATGGCACGTACTTTCGGTCTTTTGTGCATATCTCGTGTAATTGTTAAGGCACCAAGTTTGGCAGAAGCATTCAGAATGATTAAAGCAATGTTTACTTCGGTCAACTTGAGTTTTCTTACCGGCTCAAACGGTCAAATTTTCAAATATGGTTTAGATAAAAAAGGCATGGCTGTTTTGATTGTGTCTTTGGTTGTTTTGTTGGTTGTAGGTATTTTGCAAGAAAACGGTTTGAAAATAAGAGAAGCATTGGCAAGACAAAATCTTGTTTTCCGTTGGGGTATAATATTGTTATTACTTGCTGTGGTAATGGTATTTGGTATTTACGGCCCTTCGTATGATGCAAGTGCCTTTATTTACGGACGCTTTTAAGCCAAATGTAAGGAGAATATTATGACTAAAAAGCAAATTGTTAGATGCGTGGCTTTTATGCTTGTAGCATTTATGATGGTAATACTTATGTGTGATTTGTTTGAAATAGAAAACACTAAGAATTTTGACCAGAATATGTATACATATCGTAATATGCCTGAGGATACTGTGGATGCTATATGGCTTGGTACCAGTGGTGTTGATAGATTTTGGATTGCACCAAAAGCGTATGAAGAATATGGATTGGCTGTGTATTCATTGGCGTACGATGCTTTTCCCGCATGGCTTTATACCGATATTTTAGATGAAACTTTAGATAAACAAAATCCCGAACTTATATTGTTTGACATTCGTGCTTTTTATCAAAGCAATACACGACTTGATCGTGTTGACGTTAGAGCGAGAAGATATTTGGATTCATTACCTTTCTTCTCACTCAACAGAATAAAAGCTGCATTTAAGACTATGAAGGTTATGCACGAGCAGGACTCGGCTAATCCGAAATTTGACGCTTCCTATCTACTCTCATTTATAAAATATCATAGCAAGTGGTCAGATGATTATTCGCTTAGTGAAAATTTGGGTAGCAAAGAACAAGAATACGGCAGTTTTTATATGTCAGATGCACGTGTTATCAAAGCAAAACCGCACGATAAAGTTGTATATGATGCGAATGATTTCCATTCTCTTGACAAGGTTACCGAAAAGGCACTTTATGACCTTATAGATTATATTAAGGAACATAAATTGCAGGTTCTTTTTGTGGATACACCGCAGTTCCTTGGTAAATATGAAGTTGGTCGTGCTAATACCACATATAAGATTTTGGAAGAAAACGGTATGGATTATATCCACTATTATGTAGATAATAGCGGTGATTTTGCAATCGACCTTGATAATACCAAAGAATTTTACGATGAAAGTCACGTAAATTACTACGGTGCAGAAAAATTTACTGCTCACTTGGCAAAATATATTGACGACAAGTACGATTTGCCTGATGCCAGAAAACGCAAGAATGCGAGTGAATTCTGGGACGGTAAATATGATAAGATAAAAGAAAAAATCACGGAATTTGAAGTTGGTTTGGCTGAGAAAGAAATCGCTAAACAAGAAAAAGCTTTACAAGAAGATTGATAAGGAGATTACGAAATGCTTAATTCTATTGCACTTATAATTCAACAAAAAGCGGCAGAAGCTCCTGAAAAAATTGCTATAACTGTTGGCGAAGAGACTTGTAATTACGGTTTACTTGCTAAAATGAACCGTAAGGCCGCTCGTTATTTGCAAGAAAAAGGCATAAAAGAAGGGGATAGAGTAGTAGTTGAAGCAGACCATTTGTTATCCTACGTATACGTTTGGTATGGAATTCAACTTTTGGGTGCTACTTTTGTACCTGTTGAAAAGAATACTCCAACCCTTCGTATTGAGGAAATTGCAAAAGAGTTAGACGCTAATACTGTAATTACTTTAACTGCCCGTGAAGATTTAAAGAGCGCTTGGGCTTTGGAAGAAATCATTAAGGAAATTGAAGATTTAGATGATAATTTAAAGCCGGTAGCACCAAATGATGACAGTCTGGCTGAAATTCTTTTCACAACCGGTACCACAGGTAAGTCAAAGGGTGTTATGGTTTCTTATTCAAACCAAATTAACATCGCATTGGCAGGTATTGAAACTACAAATATTCAACCTGATAACGTTTGGTTAATTCCAACTCCTATGAATCACGCTGCAGGTTTGCGTAAGGTTCATATCGCTATGGCAGTTGACAGTGCAGTTGTTTTATTGGAAGGTTTCCGTAACTTTAAGCAGTATTTTGAAACTATTCATAAAAATGGAGTTACCTCACTTTACTTGCCACCCTCGGCAATACATTTGCTTTTGGCTGTGGCTTCTAAAGATTTGGAAGCATTGGCAGATAAACTTAGATTTATTTATTCAAGTTCTACTGCATATCCTGAAACTGATAAAGAAAAAATGCGCAAACTAATGCCAAACGTTTATATGTACAACTGTTTTGGTTGTTCAGAAGTTGGTGTTGCTTGTACTGATGAATTTTGTGTTTCGGGTGGTTCTAAATATCCGGGTAGCGTTGGTTTCCCCAATTCTTATAGCGAAATTGTTATTTTAGATGAAGATGGCAACGAAATCAAAAATTCATCTGCCGAAAACCCCGGTCTTTGCGCTATTCGCAGTAAGTCGGTAATGCAGGGCTATTGGAATGAACCTGAACAAACCGCAAAAGCCATAAAGAACGGTATGCTTGTTATGAGCGATATTTGTTACTTCGCAGAAAACGGCGAACTTATCTTAATAGGCAGAAGTAATGACACTATTAACCTTGGCGGACTTAAAGTAGCGCCTTTAGAGGTTGAAGAAGTTGTTATGAGAGTTGACTGTGTTGACGAATGTTTGTTGGTTCCTGTAGTTAGAGGCGGTAATACTGCTCTCAAACTTTTGGTAGTTTTAAAAGATGGCTTTGAACTTGATGAAAAAGCGATTCGTGATACAATTGCCAAAAAGTTGGAACCGTATAAACAACCAAAACAAATTGTTGTGATTGATGAAATAATCAAGACATTTAACGGTAAAATTGACCGCAAACAAATGATTTCAAAATACGGCCAATAATATTTAAAGCATCCGAATTTATTCGGATGCTTTTTTCGTAGTGAAGGGAATTTTTGTTTTGTAAATGTTTATTTATGTTTACTTTTATATTCAAGCGGTGACATATTTTCGCTTTTTCTGAAAACCTTACCGAAATAAGACTGGCTCACAAAACCGCAGTTTGCTGAAATTTCACTAATACTTAAATTACTGTTTTCAAGAAGCGACTTTGCTTTTTCAATTCTTGCGTTGTTTAGATATACCATAATGGTAGTGCCGGTAATTTCTTTAAAAGCACGTGATATATAAAAACGTGAGTAACGGCAATAGTTTTCTATTTCTTCGATTGAAACTTGTTCGTCAAAATGTTTATATATATATTTAATGATTTTTTTAACAAGTTTCACCTTGTTTGAAGTTTTATGCTCTTTTGCTTCTTTTATTATATGGTTTCTAAAAAGTTCTAACAATACCGAAAGCAAGGTAATTTTAACGCTTTCTTGGTAATAATTTTCTTGTTTTTGTTGTTCTTCAAATGCTATATTTATAAGATTGGCAATTTTAGGGTCGTTAATCTTTTTTGAAAAACGATAATCACTTGTGTTGAAACCCATAGATTCGCAAAAAGTGTGGTCGAGATGGACGACGATAAATTCGCAAAACTTGTGGTGAAAGCGTACGCCGTGGATTGCCTCGGAGTTGATTATAATAATGTCGCCTTTTTGTACTTTAATTTCTTCACTGCCGTTTACAACGTCACATTCGCCCGATAAAAAGTAAAGTATTTCAAGGTTTTCGTGCCAATGAAGATTATCGTCGGTATTGCGGTTGTTATATGAAATACCTAAAGGATAGACCTTGTTCATTATCCTAACGTGGGATTCATAAGAACTTTCCATATAATCACTCCTTTCCTTTAGAATTATATTATGAATACCGTTTCATGTCAAGAAAAAAGCCACGCTTTAGCGTGGCTTTAGGTTATTCTTCTATAAATTCGAATGAGCCGGAAAAGAAGGTTGTTGAGTCTTTCCCAACAGTTAACAGTCCGCCGTCGGAAGTGGCGTTTTTGATTGTTCCGTCATCAAGTTCTATTTTGCAAGGCGCTGAAACCACAGTGGTTACAAACGGTATATGATTTGCCATAACTGCGAGTTCACCTAATACACCTCGAACATCGAATTTAACAACGTCGCCTTCGAATTTGCTGCCGTCGGGTGTGGCGATAGTAAGTTTAAAGGTGTTCATTACTGCACCTTCTTTGCCTTTTCAATTGCTTCGTCAATTGTACCAACAAAAAGGAATGCCGATTCAGGTAAGTCATCGTGTTTGCCTTCGATAATTTCTTTAAATCCACGAACAGTTTCTGCAATAGGTACATATTTACCTGGGAAACCGGTGAATTTTTCGGAAACGTCAAATGGTTGAGACAAGAAACGCTGAATCTTACGTGCACGGGAAACGGTCAACTTATCTTCATCAGAAAGTTCATCCATACCCATAATAGCGATAATATCCATAAGTTCGTTATAACGTTGTAAAATGCGTTGAACTTCTTTAGCAACAAAGTAATGTTCTTCACCAACAACTTCAGGGCTTAAGATACGGCTTGTTGATTCAAGCGGGTCAACGGCAGGGTATATACCCATTGATGCAATATTACGAGCCAAAACTGTTGTGGCATCCAAGTGTGCGAATGCGGTTGCAGGAGCAGGGTCTGTAAGGTCGTCCGCCGGAACATAAACCGCTTGAATAGAAGTGATAGAGCCCTTCTTGGTAGAAGTGATTCTTTCTTGCAAAGCGCCCATTTCGTTAGCAAGAGTTGGTTGATAACCAACGGCTGAAGGCATACGGCCTAAAAGCGCTGAAACTTCACTACCTGCTTGTGTGAAACGGAAAATGTTATCGATAAAAAGAAGGACGTCTTGATTCTTTTCGTCACGGAAATATTCAGCCATAGTAAGAGCAGAGAGAGCAACTCTCATACGTGCTCCGGGTGGCTCATTCATTTGACCGTAAACCAAAGCGGTATTATTGATAACGCCTGATTGTTTCATTTCATTGTAAAGGTCGTTACCTTCACGTGTACGTTCACCAACACCGCCAAATACCGAGATACCGCCGTGTTCTTTAGCGATATTGTTGATAAGTTCCATAATAAGAACTGTTTTACCAACACCTGCACCGCCGAAAAGACCAATCTTACCACCCTTGGCATAAGGGCAAATAAGGTCGATAACCTTGATACCTGTTTCAAATATTTCACTACTTGTTGCAAGGTCTTCGTATTTGGGAGCGTTGCGGTGGATATTCCATTTTTCCTCTGTTTCGGGGGTGGGAATATTATCAACCGCTTGGCCTAAAACGTTGAATATTCTTCCCAATGTTTCGTTACCAACAGGAACGCTTATGGGGGCGCCTGTATCAGTAACTTCGGCACCTCTTGTCAGACCATCGGTTGAAGCCATAGCAATACAACGTGCAGTATTGTTACCAATGTGTTGTGCTACCTCAACAGTGAGAGTGCGTTCACCAATTTTCACAGTAAGGGCA
>JAEIGA010019347.1_pt1 | contig 10382 bp, 7 predicted proteins | sample 9270691 | NCBI WGS metagenome assembly JAEIGA01 (sample SAMN17057246, study PRJNA624740) | gut metagenome | biome: biome; isolation source: fecal sample | host: Bos grunniens | place: China: Xizang | collected 2019
ATTTCAGTTTTGTAACCCTTCCTTGCTACGTGGTTATTTATACTTGGGGAATTAACGCGCTTGTTCCTAAAGCGCAACAAAAACGTAGCTTTTGGGAGTCACTTAAAGGCTTTTTCAACGTTCCTACTATCGGTTTGTTCTTGGGTATATTCGTGGGTATAACGGGGCTAGGCTCTATAATACATCAGTCTACGGCGCTCGTGTTTTTAACAGACTGTCTTAATGACCTTGGCTCTTGTATGGCGCCCGTTGCTATGCTACTTGCCGGCGTAACCGTTGCTAAATACGACTTTAGAAAAATGGTTACCAACAAAAAAGTTTACTACGCTACTGCTTTAAGGCTTATCTTTATCCCCGCCCTTTTAATCGCCGTTATGTTCGGCATAATGAGTATAGCTAGAGTTTCAGGAATACCGCTTGACAACAGCTTTTTATTCCTTGCCTTCTTCATATATGCAACGCCACTTGGCATGAACACTATCGTTTTCCCCGAAGCTTTCGGTGGCGACCCGTCTATCGGCGCAGGCTTGACGCTTGTTTCCCACGTTGTATGCGTAATTACAATACCACTTATGTTCGCATTGCTTAGCGTGTTGTTTGGGCCTATACCCGTATTTTAATCACAATATAAATAAAAACGCACCTCAAAGGGTGCGTTTTTTTATTTGTAACTTTTTATTTTTTCTATTAAATAATGCCCAACGCTACTCATATATTCTAAGCCGGACACATATAAGCTTTCAGGTAAATTTTTTATAAAATTCGATGCCTCATAGTTTAAGTTACCGTCGTAGCCGATTTCGGCAAGCGCTTTGCAAACGCTATCCCACTCCACCTTTCCGTAGTACGGCAAGGTGTGGCTATCGGAAATACCGTCGTTATCGTGAACGTGCGTACAGCCGTTAACAAGCCTATTGCCTAGTTTTTTAATAGCTTCAGCGGGATCAACACTTTGCAATAAACAATGCCCCACGTCAAAACATATCGTAAAGGCGGGGTTGTTTAACTCATCGTAAAGTCTAATAAGCCTTTCGGGGGAAGACGTTACCGTATGACTGCCACGACCGATGTTTTCTATTGCAACCTTAATGCCAAATTCCTCAGCGTAAGGAATAAGGCTTTTATAAAAATTATAGTTATACTCGAACATTTTTTCAAGGTTGCCCTCAACGTTATAGTCGAGATTACGGCAAGGGTGAACAACTATCATCGGCGCGCCCAAGTAAGAGGCGTTTTCCATACTTTTAATAATATTTTTAACGTCCACGGGGTTAGCGTCAACGTCTGGAATTTTTGAAGAACTTGCAAACGGAGCGTGGGCTTGGCCAATTTCTACACCCCTATCTTGAGCATAATTTTTTATGTCTAGATAATAGTTTTTATCGTGTTCGTCAGTATGAAATTCCTTGATGTCGTTATTAAAATCTATCCCCTCAACGCCAGCCTTGGCAAAAACGTCAATCGTTCCTTTAATGCCAAAAGCGCTATAAAATCTTACTATATTTGAGGAAAGTTTCATTATTATTTCCCCTCTCTATAAATTTTAGCGGGTTTGATGTCGCTAAGCGCAATTTCTTCAAACGGATAAAGGGGTTTAGGTCTTTTACTAAACGGCAACGCCGTTAAGTCCGTACCCGCAGCACCCGTCGTTTGAGCGTTACAAATTTCAGCCGAAATAGGCTCGTAACCCGCCCTAAACGAAGTGCACGCCTTAACGCACACTAAATCGCAAAGCTCGGGGTCTATTCCCATTGAACGGAAATATCCTCTATCCCCTATCGTTTTACCGTTGTAGGATAAGTGGATATAAATTTTACCAACCCTTATCACTGCCGAAAGCCCGTTTTGACCTAACTGACCGCGCTCTTGAGGACCAACCTTATAAAATTCGCCGTTTGATAAAACGCATACTTCAGCATTTTCAACTGCAACGGGGGTTGACAGTTTAGGAGCAAGCGTTGCGCCAAGCACAAAATCGCCTTTTCCACCTATGCCAAGCTCAAACGCCTTGTCTACCGCAGGCTTATCAATAACTGCAACTGCGCACGTTAACCTATCTTTATAAGGAAGAAGGTATTTAAGCGCCGTTGCGCTATCTCCGTTTGCGCCTGCGTTTGGAGAGTCTGCCGAATCGCATAAAACGACGGGCTTTCCCGTGTTATTTTTAAGCGCTTTTTCAATAACTTCTTGAACGCTTATAAGGGGTACGCCTTGAAGGTCTTTTCTCAAATTGAACTCGTCGATAGAAAGTTCGTTTGCAATATCTATTGCCGTTTGCTTATCCTTAGCTGTAATTATTACCGTTGAAAAGAACTTTTCAACGTCTAACCACGGCTGTGCTTGGAAAATAGAGTAATCTACTATTTTGCCACTTTCCTTATACGCCCTTGCTTTATCCATTAGCTTTTTAAGCTCGCGCGTACCCGTAGTGTATGCGTGAGCGGGCGCAATCATAGGAATTTCAGTTCTTGCAACAAAGCTTTTGCCACTTTCAAAATGGTCGATAATACGCTCGGCGCATCTCACGCCTACGTCGTATATATCTAAATGCGGATATGTTTGATATCCGCTTATATAGTCGGCGTTTATCGCAATTTTTTCAGTTACGTTAGCGTGCAAATCAAACGATACCGATATTACCACCTTATCGCCAACGGCTTTTCTTAAACTTTCTATAATCACGCCACAAACGTCGTCTTCACTTTCAGAAACGGTTGCGCCGTGCATTGATAGCGCAATAGCGTCTAGGTCGTTAATAGCCTTGATTTTTTCAATGGTTTTTTCAATAAAAAAGTTTACTACTTCGTTTTTAAGGGGGGCAGAACTACCGCATTCCATACAAATTCCCGAAACCACGTCGTAACCTTTTTCGCTAAGCGTTTTATAAATACCGTTTAAGGTTATTCCGCACTTGCCGTTTGTGGTTAAAACGTCTTCAGGGGTATCAACTACGTTAAAGCTATCAATCCCCGTAAGTACTGGGTTAAAGGAATTGCTTTCTTGATGAAGTCTGCAAACGAAAACTTTTTTGCTCATAAAAACTATTTTATCTCCTTAGTTGCAACAATATCAGCGCCTGTATCTAATATATTTTCAATAATAACTTGGTGCATTTGAACGGGTAAATTTACCGACGCTTTTTTTATTACTTGCATACAATCAAAAATCTTGTCTTTTGAAATAGGTTTGTTAGAACGAACGGGTAAAACGGAGTTTTCATCGCCGTTTATTTTTACAAGGGTGGTTAAAATTCTACAAGGGTTAGTAAATTCTGCCGTAGCGTATTCTAAACCGCGTTTACAGCCGTAGCCGTTTACGCTTTTAACGCCACCCATATCGCCCTCAACAACAACCGAGCAACCCCTTGGGCATACCGTACAAATAATAACTTTTTCCATGCCGATTAACCCTCCTTTTGAACTTCAACGACGATTTCGCTAGTTTTAATCTTCGCCGTGTTTACTTTAACGTTACACATTTCACCTGGATTTACGCGCAACTCTTTCTTTTTAGCAATAACCTCATCGCCACTTAATACTTTTAAAACAACGTCGTTTGTCGGAGCTAATACTCTAAAGTACAAATACACGTCCTCTGCTTGCTTACCCACAACGAGTTTTTGTGGGCAAACGTAACGAACGTTATTGCCCGTTTTTACGCTAACTTCTTTAGCGTTACCGTTAAGCTTGCCTAATGCGTAAAGCGCGGCAGATTTACCTGCTTGCTCACTTTCGCTACTTACGTTATCAACTAAATCGTTTACGTGCACAACGTTACCACAAGCAAACATAGATGGAACTGACGTTTGCATGTATTGATTAACTTCAGGGCCGTTAGTAACGGGGTTGATTTTTATGCCCGCTTTTTTAGAAAGCTCGTTTTCGGGAATTAAGCCAACCGAGAAAAGTACGGTATCGCACTCGATATACTCTTCCTTTTCAAGTATAGGCTTTTTGTTTGCGTCAACGGGGGCTATTTTAACACCCGTAACTCTTTCGTTGCCCTCAATTTTAGTAATGGTGTGCGCGAGGCGAAGTGGGATACCAAAATCGTCTAAACATTGAACGCGATTTCTAGTTAAGCCTGCAAGATAGTCCATAAGCTCAACTACCGCAACTACGGTTGCGCCCTCTAAACTCATTCTTCTAGCCATAATCATACCGATATCGCCAGAGCCGAGTATTACAACCTTTTTACCAACCATAACGTTTTGTCTGTTGATAAGCCTTTGCGCCGAACCTGCCGTATATAAACCAGCGGGGCGAGTGCCCGGAATTACTACGTTTGCGCGCGTTCTTTCCCTGCAACCCATCGATAATATTATACTACCTGCGGTCACTTCGGTCAAACCGTATTTACTGCTAACGCAGATAACTTTTTTAGCGTCGCCGTCAACTTCTAAAGCCATTGTATCAAGCATATATTCAACGCCTAACTCGTTAGCCTCGTCAACAAATCTTGAATAGTATTCGGGGCCGGTAAGCTCTTCTTTAAATCTAGTTAAACCAAAGCCGGGGTGAATACATTGTTGTAAAATACCGCCTAATGCGTTATCTCTTTCTATAATTAAAACTTCGTTTGCGCCCTGCTTTTTTGCAGATACCGCCGCCGCAAGCCCCGCAGGGCCACCGCCTATAATTACAACGTCACGTTTAATAGTGTACATAATTCCTCCTTTTAATCACGGGTTTTTCCCGTTACCATGTACGAGCCTTGGTTGTTCTTGTTGATTTCGCTTTCAGAAACACCAAGCTCGCGCGCAAGAATTTCTATAACCTTAGGTCCACAGAAACCACCTTGACATCTACCCATACCAGCTCTAACGCGACGCTTAACGGCATCAACCGATTTTGCGCCTAACGGTCTATGAATAGCGTCTAAAATTTCCGCCTCGGTTATCGTTTCACATCTACAAATAACGTTGCCGTAAAGAGGGTTCTCTTTAATGAGTTGTTCTTTAACCTCAAGTGGTTGCTCGTTAAACTTAATAATGCCTTTGCGCTTATTTATAAAGTTTTCTTTAAGCTTGAAGCCTGCTCCACTCATTAAAAGTTGTTGAACTACGTATTTACCCATTGCAACCGATAAGGTAAGACCTGTTGAACGTACGCCTGAAAGGTTAACGTAACCGAATAAATCGTCGTACATATCAAAGTGTAAACCCTCGGGGTTACGGTTGGGGCGCAAGCCAGCGTATTGAGTAATAGTTTCTCTTAAATTAACGTTGGGAACTAAGTTTCTAACGTCTGTTGCAATACTTTCAAGCCCTTCTGCGGTAGTAGCTTTTTCTACCTTAGACTCCATTTCCTCAGCAGTAGGACCAACTAGCATATTGCCGTGAATAGTTGGGCACATAAGCTTGCCTTTCGTGATTTTAGTGGGGATGGGAAGAACTATGGTGTTTACCTTGCAAGAGGTGTTTTTATCTAATATGTAAAACTGTCCCTTTCTTGCAACTACTTTATAGTCAGCTTTACCTACCATTTGGGCAATCTCGTCACAGTAAAGCGCAGCGCAGTTGATTACGTAAGTGGTTTCAATTTCCCCCTTAGTAGTTACAACGCTTTTAATTTTACCGTTTTCAGTTTTAATATCGGTAACTTTACAGTTAAGCATAAACTCAACGCCGTTAGCGTGCGCGTTTTCACAGTATGCTTGAACTAAAATAAAGGGGTCGATAATACTTTCACGCGGGATATATAAACCGCCCTTTACCGCAGGGTTTAAGTTTGGCTCCATTTCTAAAAGCTCTTTTGCAGTTTTGTACTCAACGTCGTACACTCTGTTTTTAAAAGCCTTTTCTTTAATTGCAGGCAACTTTTCAAACTGCTCGTCAGTCATAGCAGGGAGTATTGCGCCTACTCTTTTAAAAGGAACGTCTAAATCCTTTACAAGCTCGTCGTACATAGGGTTTGCAGCAACAACGAGTTGTGACTCTAAAGTATCGGGCGTAGCGTCGTATCCCGTATGGATAATCGCGCTATTTGACTTTGATGCGTCACCGCCGATATCCTCGTTTTTATCAACGACTATTACCTTTACTTCGTACTTTGATAATTCTCTTGCTATTGCCGAACCAACCGCACCTGCGCCGATTACGACAACGTCCGTTTTTATCATAACAAAAACCTCCAAAAATTTTTACCTTTAAATTATAACAGTTGTTCAAAATGTTGTCAAGATGTTTTAACAATGTTGTCAAAACATTTTAATAGTAAAAATAAAAAACCGCTACGATGCCGTAACGGTTTTAGTTTATTTAGCTATGATTACTTTTACTCCCTTTTGTGCAATCTTTTTAACAAAGTCTTTCGGCGCTTTATCGTCAGTAACTAAAATATCAATATCGGATATATCGCAAATATTGCAAATTGCCCTTACGCCAAATTTAGAATAATCTGCAACAGCGATTACCGTTTGCGCGTTTTTAATCATTTGGCTTCGTATACTCGCTTCTTTAATAATAAAGTCAGTAACTCCGTTTTCGTCAATACCGCCAACGCCGATGATGGCTTTATCAACGTTAAAGTTTTTCATATTGTTTTCGGCAAGAGAACCCGATATCGAATATTCGCCGTTTCTAAGTTCGCCACCCGGTAAAACTACGTTTACACCCTTGTCTGAAAGCTCGATAGCCGTTCTTAAAGAGTTTGTGAAAGAATTTACGTCTTTACCTATTTCAAGGCGTTCGGCAACGAGAAAAACGGTAGTTCCTAAATCGAAAAAGACTGAGTCGTTTTGACAAATCAATTTTTCCGTTTCAATAGCAATTGCTTGCTTTTCATTAAGATTTTCCTTTTCTCTTCTTATATATTTCGGCTCAACGTTTAAATAGTTTTTCTTTATTGCTCCACCGTAAACCTTTTCAATAAGCCCCGCCTTTTCAAGGTAATTAAGGTCACGCCTTACCGTTTCGATAGAAATATTAAAAATCTCCATAAGCTCGGCGTTAGTAACCGTGTTTTTTTGGTTGATAAATTCAATTATCTTACTTCTTCTTTCAAGGTTCATAGCAATACTCCTACCTTACCATTTTAACATAAAACTTTTGTATTGTAAAGGTTTAAATAGCGCACTTATACCCTAGACTTAAAAAAGGCTTACACGCCTGTAAGCCTTTTTTTAAATATTAAATTTCTAAATTTTTCAAGAACCCATTATTATATTCATACGACCCAATGTAGCGCAAAGATTTTTTACTATTACTTAGCGCAACCTCAATGCTACACTTGTTTTTAATAACGCTTAAAGTTATCTCAACGGGCTTTATGTATTGCATTTGTTTTGTTAATAATTTGTCGTATAGGGTTATTAAATCGTTTGCTTTGCAATTTACCACCGAATCCCATCCGTCCGATGAAAAATAGCCGAAAGACACAGTATTTTTGTCCTTAAATTTTTCATAATATTGATTGATGAATTTATACAAAATTCTAAAGAGAAATAATTGTGTAATTTGTCTTTTTGTAGTCCAAGTTATACCGTCTTTATTTTTTGTAACGTCAACATAGTTATCAAACTCGTTCTCTAAGATAATATCAACATCGCTTTCGCTTTTTGTTGTTTTAGCATACTCGGGAATTGTTAACTCAATTTCTTTAACGATTTTATTTTCAATAGGCGCGATGTAATCCTCTTCCTCTTTAAAGTTAAAATAATTTTGAAGGCGTTTAGGAATTTGTTTGATTGCCTTGTACGATATTTGCGTTTGCCCTTTAGAGCCAATTTTAATTACGTTATTATCCTCAATCCAAGTTAATAGTTCTTTAGCCCATTCTAAATATCTTGGAAAGTTGATAAAAGTCGGCTTTATTCCCTTTCCATCTTTCAAATATATAATACTCTCAAATAACGGATACGTTTTTAAGTATACGTTTTCGTATTCTTCCTTTTCTACTTCATTTAATTGAATATCGCTCGTTTTATTATTTTTAAACCTTTCCTCCTTTTCTTTCGTTAAATCAATTGTAACCTCTATAGTATTATACTTGTCCATTAAATACAAGAACCGTTCTTCATAAGAAATATATTTATTAATAAACTCATTAATTTTATTTAAATATGCTTTTTTATTGTTAAATTGAATATTTTTCAAATATTGCCTTAATTTTTTTACAAAATATGCTTTACTTTTAATTTTTGAAATATTATCTTTAAACATTTCAAATATTAACTCGTATGAATAATCTTTTGTTATTGTTATTTGCTTTTTCTCTAAACTATTTTCTTCTGCTGAAAGATAAGTCAAAGAAAAAATGTGTTGCAACTCTTTTTCTACATCAACGTCATCCTTTCCATAAATTTCGTCAAAAATAAATTCGCCTGCATAATTATCAAGAAAGTCGTCTAAAATATTTCGTAAAATATTTTCTATTTCTGCTTTGCTCAATCCAAAAGATACTATATTCGGTTTATTAAAAAGCAAATTATCATAAGTTGCATTTTGCTTTACATATTCACAAGCCTTTTCTTTATTGCTACATTTTAAGAAGAATTCTTGAACGTCAAAATATTGCTCAATGTTTTCTTCGCCAAAACTTTCTATAATTAATTCTAAACTGATTTTTAACTCAGCTTTTAACAATTCCTTATTGATAATATTTTTATAATAAATATCGTATTTGTTAATATAAAAATTTACCTTTTTTATTGCTTTATTTTCTATTTCCTTTTTCCTTACTTGTTTTTCAATTGAATTGCTTTCAATTTTTTTGTCATATCTATTTTTAAATAATATATCATACGCACTCGGATTAGTTTCAAAAAATACGTCTTGATGCTTGCTTATCCTTTTGTTATAAACTTGAAATCCACCCTTGATTGAAAACAAATAATAATCTGTAAATTGTAAGGCGTAATTTCTTTTAAGCCCACTTGCAGTTAACTTAAAATCATCTTTTGAAATGGTAATACCATATGGAATTTGGTTTCTTTCTAGATGTTGATTAATGTATAATTCAGAAATAACATTATCTTTAATAGTTTGGATATAGCACGCTGAATAATCAAACTCTTCTTCAAGAGTAAACTTGAAATCATCCTTTACAAAACCCAAGACAATTCTCATTGCGCTTTTAGTAGACTCGTGGATATACCAACAAATTTTATATGCTATATTATGTATTTCATTATAAAAAACGCTTCGATACTCTTCGCCTTGTAAACAATTTAACAAAGTAGTAACGCCTTTTATTTCAGTATATAAATAATCTAAACTTTCGACTAAAGCAATTCGATTTTGCCAAGTAAGGATATCATCAATTAGCCTTTGACTTTTAGCCAAGCGGCATTCTATGTCTTGCAAATTACTTTTTGTTTTTAATCTTTTTATTTTAGTATAAAACTCATTAAAATTTACATTGATTTGGTTGAGTAAATTCTTTAATTCATATTTCATATCTACACCTTTATACAATTTATTATATCACGCTTTAGCAAACAAATCAAGGCGACCCTTGTATATCATCAATTCCGCAGAAATTGATGCCATACGCGACTAACGTCGCAATTACATACCAAGCCTGCCGGCTTGTATAAAAAAGAGCCCATCTGCCGAAGGTGCAAAAACTCTCAGAAGATAAGCTGTTTATAAATTACATATTCGTTTTAGTAATATTGATTGAAGAAATCAACGTCCTTTTGGTGATGAAATCCAAACAAGTTTGGATGAAATCCTCGTCGTTTTCTCCTCAGATGAAATTAAATCCGCCATCACTTATCCTTGCTAAGCAAGATTTCATCTACGTCAGTAGATTTATTCCGCACTTAGCGGATTTAGTTGAAAAATGCTCAAGAACTGATTCTTGAGCATTTTTCTGGTGCGGACGATGAGATTTGAACTCACACGGGTAACCACAGGCTTCTGAGACCTGAGCGTCTGCCAGTTCCGCCACGTCCGCGTTAAAAAGCGGATAATATCCGCTTATTCGTTGTCAATAACCGCAAAACCGCGCTCTTTAAGCCAAACGGCAACTTGGTCAACCCATTGATTAAAGTTTTCAGCGGTGGTGGGATTTCTCTTTTCTAAAACGCCTGCTTTATCGCTAGTGATATCGTTAACCGATAAACCGTGACTGCCCTTTTCGTAAATATGTAAACTGAAAGGAACGCCCTTTTCTTCATAAGCGCAAGCAATAGCTAAACTGTTTTTACAAGGAACGGCTTTGTCGCCAAAAGTTGAGAAAATATATGCGGGTACGCTATTTTCAGTAACGCACTTTTCAAGCGAAATGCTGTTTTTAAGCTCTTCGTTGTCAGAGATATTGTTAAAGCTCCAGTTGTGTCCCTTTTCGCCGTAGATAACTACGGGGTACATTAAAACGCAAGCGTCGGGTTTTGCAAGGGGCTTATCTTCGCCTAAAATATCAAGCACGGGGCTATCG
>JAEIGA010019348.1_pt1 | contig 10382 bp, 8 predicted proteins | sample 9270691 | NCBI WGS metagenome assembly JAEIGA01 (sample SAMN17057246, study PRJNA624740) | gut metagenome | biome: biome; isolation source: fecal sample | host: Bos grunniens | place: China: Xizang | collected 2019
ATGAGGTTCATTTCCGCGAGGTTCGCACCCTTACCGCCAAGCGTGTTACGCATGTCAGCACGTCCTTCAGCTTCACCATTACCGAAGGTGTAAACTCTTTTTTCGTTTGCCATTGTTAGAAATGTTAATATGATGTTAATTATAATATATACACGGTTGACCGCAAAGTTATTGAAGAAATCTTATATTAACAAGATTTTTTATACTTTTTTTAGAATTGCACACGAAACTTTTTTCTGTGCGGTCATGAAACGGTGAAAGATAAAGGTCAAAAATTCCGAACAAATGGAAATTGCGGGGGTGCAATGATGTCATTTTGTTTGCTGCTAAAGCGTTTGTCTTGCAGATTGACATAATGAACGTAAAACTGCGGCTTTTTGAAACATTTGTAAAATGTAGTATGTAGATTACAAAAGAAATTGCTGCTGGTTGCTTGACAAATAACAGGGTGATGTTGAAAAATAATAACTGATAAAATTGAAATAATCGGTGGGAATGTAGATTTATGCCGGTACTATTCCCTATGTATCAGAAAGCCTCGATTCCAAAGAACCGAGGCTTTATAATTATATGAGCGAATTGTGAAAGTTATGCGTTATGGCATTCCACAATTCAGGTGTGATACAAGTTCTGTTGGGGCTATTCCCAAGTGTGTTGCCAGTTATGTTCTAAACGGTTGTTCATGAGTGCATCATCCTCGGTTGTGTCATCGGAGATGTTGATGTCTGCCTTAGGAATAGATGTAGCAATCAGCCCTTCAAAGTTTAATGTTGCCACTTTGAGCACAGGCGTGATGTATTGTTTTTTCATAATTATTATATAATGTAAGTCGTTAAAATCTTTGTCCTATGAAGTTCATTTGCCAATTATCGCGATGCGTAATCAATCGTACATATCAGAGCGCCTGTTCTTGAGGTATAATAATATGGTGCTATGTACAGGTAAAAGTCGCAGTTTTGATGAACTTTCAAAATCGAGGTGCAAAATTACAAAGAATTTATGCGACGGTGCAAACGGCTGAGTGATAAATTGTTGTGATAAGCTTGAATTTAGATTTTAACCAAGTCCTTTGTAATGTTGAGTTTGCGTTTTAGCTGCAAGTATAATTCTTGGGTTAAACATTATCTCTTTCAAGAATGATGCTACTACGTTATATAAAGTGTATGCTTGTCGAATGACAGAGGGGTGTATTGATGTCGAAAACTGGGGGTAGAAACCTTGGTTGAGACTTGCTAAAAACGAAGTGCCGATTAGTTCAAACTAATCGGCACTTCGTTTTATTGAAATCCGTTGCAGGAATAGCTTATACGTATGTTGCTCGCTTGTCCTTGGGTTATTCCTCTTGTAAATTGCTCTTAATTAAATGTGTGCGCCAATTCGCCGTCTGTCATTATCGCATAGATGCGCTGCCCCGTGGGAGTGAATGTTGAGGTGGGGAGATCAAATAGGCGATCAAGAAGGTCGGTACATTCCGCAGGGCTGAGGTACTGCCCATAGGCAATGGAAGAGCGTTGGGAGAGCACGTTGGCGATGGTATGCGTGATGCGCTCTTTGAGGTTCTCGGTAGAGATGTCAGCGTTAAGCAGTTCAACCAAAATTTGTTCAGGGTGTGCATTCTCAGTTCCGGCAGGTACGGCAAGAATGGAGAAGTCGCCCCCGCCAAGTGGGCTGATTTCAAAACCTGCAGCCTCTAATTCGTCGGTGATGAGCGAGAGGGTTGCAACTTCCTTGGGGGAGAGTTGTACCAACAGTGGGAGCAATAACATTTGTGAGATGCTGTGCTCCGTAGTAAACTGTTTCATGTATTGCTCATAGAGGATGCGGATGTGGGCACGGTGTTGGTCCACAATGAGCAACCCATTGTGGGTTTGCGTGATGATGTAGCGACCGCGAACCTGCAGCACTTCGGTGTTTCCTTTGATCCATAAACTCTCGTTGTCCAAGCCGAGGGCAGAAAGTAGAGATGAGGATTCTTCTGCAGGCGTTTCTTCCTGCGTAGGGATGAGGGTGTCGTAAAGGCTTTTCCATTCCTTGGGGGCAGAAGTGGGTGCGCTCCAGGCGCGTTCGGGACGGTCCTTTGTTGTGTTGAAGGGATTAAATGTATCGTCCACTTCAATGGTAGGCGTCGTAAAGAACGGTGTGCCTTCAGTGTTTTCAAAACTGCCTAACCCCGGAATGTCGGGGCGGTTTTCGGTGTCGAAATCAATGCTTGGCACAGCATTGTGGCGCCCGAGAGTCTCGCGTACGGCAGCTTGGAGAATTTGGAAAATAGCGGCGTCATCTTCAAACTTAATTTCCGTTTTCTGAGGATGCACGTTTACGTCTAATTTCGCAGGGTCAACGGTGAGGTTGATGAAGAAGGGGATTTGATCGCCCTCGGCGATAAGACGGTCGAATGCCGACAAAATACCCTTGGCGAAATAGGGATGTCGCATGAATCTTCCGTTGGTAAGGAAGAATTGTGCGCAACCTTTTTTCTTCGCACTGGAGGGAAGTCCTACAAACCCGTTGATAGTGACCAAAGACGTCTCTACGGATACGGGTACCAGTAGTTTTTCGTAGCGCTTTCCAAAGAGGTCAATGATGCGTCGTTGGAAATTTTGTGGCGGAAGGTTATACAATTGGCTCTCACCGTGATGCAGGGAGAAAGCAATGTTGGGATGTGCCAACGTAATGCGCTCAAATTCTTGAAGGATGTTGTTAAGTTCCGTCTGGTTGGACTTCAAAAATTTACGGCGCGCAGGGATGTTGAAAAATAGGTTTTTTATGATGAAATTTGCCCCTTGCGGACACATTACAACGTCACTGCTAATGATTTTTGAACCTTCAATTTGGATGCAGGTGCCACAGTCGTTTCCCTCAAGTCGTGTGCGTAACTCTACTTGTGCTACTGCGGCAATAGAGGGAAGCGCTTCGCCGCGGAACCCCATGGTTTGCAGTGTGAAAAGGTCTTCGGCGGAGCGAATCTTTGAGGTGGCATGACGTTCAAAAGCCATGCGCGCATCTGTTTCGCTCATGCCCTTGCCGTTGTCAATCACCTGAATCACCGTCTTTCCGGCATCGACAATATGTATTTGTATAGCAGTTGCCCCCGCATCAATAGCATTTTCAACCAATTCCTTGACTACACTGGCGGGGCGCTGAATGACCTCGCCGGCAGCAATTTGGTTGGCTACGGAGTCGGGAAGCAGGTGGATGATGTCCATTTTTTTGAAATGAGAAATGAGAAAGGAAAAATGAGAAAGGGCCTGGCGGGGCGTTCTGCTGACTTTCCGCATGGCGCTTTCTCGCATTGTTTCTGAGATGAGAAATGACGAACGAAGCAAGAGCAGAGGACAAACTTGTTTGTACTATGCCTTGCAAGGAGGAAGAGAAACCCACGAAGTGGGGCTAAATGAGAAAGGAGAAAGGAGAAAGCGCCATGCGGGGCGGTATTACAGTCCGCAAGGTCTTTCTCATTTCTCATTTCTCCTTTCTCCTTTAACAACTTGTTGTTTTATGCGCGTTTCAAAATATCCAAAAGGTGATCCCAAACAATCTTTACAGAGGGGATGTGAAGACGTTCTTCGGGTGAGTGTACGCCGCGGAGGGTGGGGCCAACGCTGATCATATCGAGTTGGGGGTACTTTTCGCTGAAGAGACCGCATTCAAGGCCGGCGTGGATGGCAAGGATTTTAGGCTCCTTGTTGTAGAGTGCGCGGTAACTCTCTGTAGCGATGCGAAGGATTTCGCTCTTGGGATTCATCTTCCAACCGGGGTAGCCTTCTCCCGTTTCGCACTGTGCGCCACCAAGTTCGAGACACGCACGAACGACAGATGACATGTTTTCACGACCGCTTGCTACGGAACTGCGCTGACTTGTTGTCACCACAATCTTGTCTTCCTGCTTGCGGATGCTGGCGAGGTTTGTAGATGTCTCAACGAGACCTTCCATATCCTGACTCATAGCATATACCCCGTTATGAAGGGCATGGAGCGAGAGGAGCATGGGGCGCACTACGGCTGGTGAAATACACGTAGTCGCTGCGGGTTCGCTGGAGAGTTCCCAAAGCATGGAGGGTTCGGTTTGGGGGAACTCCTCTTCCAACGCTGCACTGTATACATTGAGGTCAATGCGCACCTGTTCCTTCATCTTCATGGGAACCGCACAGAGCGCCCAACCCTCGCGAGGGATGGCGTTGTGAAGACCACCGCTCTGGATGTCGATGAGGCGGAGATCCATCTTTTCCATTTCGTTGCAGAGGTAGCGTACCAAGAGTTTGTTGGCATTCGCACGGTTCTTGTTAATGTCATCGCCTGAGTGACCACCCGTAAGGTTCTTTACGCCCACCTTGAAGCAGAAATAACCAGCGGGGAGCTCTTCTTCGGTGTAAGCAAAAGTAGCTTCCGTGCGTGCACCGCCTGCACAACTTACAAATATCTGACCTTCGTCTTCAGAGTCGAGGTTGATGAGGTAATCGCCTGTGACAAAACCAGGTTCGAGTCCCATAGCGCCCGTAAGTCCCGTTTCTTCGTCGCGTGTGAAGAGGCATTCGAGAGGACCATGAGCGATGTCTGTAGCCTGAAGTATCGCCATCTGCATGGCAACACCGATGCCGTCGTCAGCACCAAGCGTTGTGCCCTTTGCCTTGAGCCATTCGCCGTCAATGTAGGTTTGAATTGCGTCGTTGTCAAAGTCGAACTCGGTATCGTTGTTCTTTTCGCATACCATGTCAAAGTGGCTTTGGAGTACAACCGTCTTTCTCTCTTCCATACCTGCGGTGGCGGGTTTCTTGATAAGCACGTTACCCGTTTTGTCTACCAAAGTTTCAAGTCCGAGGTCCTTGCCAAACTTTTCAAGGAAGGCAATCATCTTTTCCTCACGCTTGGAGGGGTGGGGGACTTGGCAGATGGCGGAAAAACAGTCGAATACAACTTGTGGCTGAAGCATAGGGGTATTATTCATAGCGTTTAATCGTTAAAAATAACAAAATTTGAGGTTATATGAATTATTCGTTTTACCTTTGTGGCGGAATTACTCGCAAATTTACGAAGAATGTTTGAATTATTTCTTATCATCCTGGTAATTATTGCCGTGGCATTTGCGTTGCTCGCCATTAAAGTTTTGGTGGGCAAAAAGTTTGTGCATACCCACATTGACGGCAATCGCCATTTGAACAAGAAAGGGATTCATTGCGTGCAGTCTATGGATCGAAAGATGCGCAAGGACAATCCTAATCGAGTGAGTGAGCATGCCAAGTAGGTGAGGGATTCGAGATGTCCATGCTCATAGAAAAGGATTGCTTAAACGGTCTTCATGAAGATGCGACTCATGCGTTGAAACTCAATAACACAAAATAATATGAACGTATTAACAAAATTTCTTTCACTTGCTGTATGTCTGCTCTTTGTAGCTTGTAACGGCAATAATGCAACAGCTCCTCAAACCAACAATGATTCAGTAACGGTTAAGGAAGCTATCACAGTAGCTTACGTAGATATGGATACGCTTCAGGCGCAGTATCAGTATTATCTTGATTGTCGTCAGGAGTTGGAAACGACCTACAATGGTTATCAAGCAACTATCGGTAAAAAGGCTGCCGCACTTCAGAATAAGGCTGCTGAAATTCAGCAGAAACTTCAAGAAGGTCGCTTCGTAAGCGAGGCTGAATTTAACAATGCTCAGGCTGCGTTTGCAAAACAACAGGCTGATGTAGAGCAGCTTCAGGCAAAGTATGCGCAACAGTTTGCTGAAAAAGAATTGGAATTTAATAAGGCTCTTGAAGATAGTATTCAGAGTTTCCTTGCTACCTATAACAAGGATCATAAGTACACACTTATTCTTACGCGCGCCGTTATTCTTAACGATAATCCCCAGCTTGACATCACAGCTGACGTTGTAAAGGGGTTGAACGAGCGCTACGAAAAGGGTAAGCAAAAGTAAGTAGCAATAGACCTCTCCTGTGAGAGTTTCATAAGTTTAATGTTAAATAGTTGTCGTGTGGATTCGTTCCACACGACTTTTCTTTTGTGGGGATAGGCGAGATAGACAAACGTGGGTGCAACCTTAACATTTTTGCCTGGGAGTTTCTCAAAACAAATCGGCGTTTAATTTTAATAAATCGGGAGTTAATTTGAATTAAACGCCGATTTGTTTTTGGAATATCCCCCATGGCTTTTGAGGACTTGCTTGTGATTGTGTATGTGTGAGTTATAATTTAGATTGTTAATTAAATAATGGTCCTGTTTGCTTGGTTGAGTTTGCAAAATCAGAAACATAAATGTTAAATTTGTCGATTTTTCATAAAGCAGGCTTCAGAAAACTTAAAAAAATAGTGGGATATTTTGTTAAAACTTTCTGAAACTCGTAACTTTGCACTCGTTAAATCCCTATACACATGAATTTTACAACAATTAAGCGCTTGCTTGCTGGAATTGTTGCCTTCTCCGCAGTTCACACGGCTGTCGGGCAGGATTTGATTGCTAAGCAAGCTCCCATTGATAGAAAGCTTCAGGCTGCCGACTCTGTAGCAATGATTTTGATGCTTGAAGTAGAAGAAGAAATTGATAATCTTTACAAAAGTTGGGACAATACTTCAGCACATTGTTACTCTCGCGCTGATGTTCCCGATAGTCTTGAGATTGACCTCCGCGGATTTTCTATGCCCACCACGAGTCGTAAGGTGACGAGCGGGTTTGGTTATCGCCCCCGTTTCCGCCGTATGCACAAAGGTATCGACGTAAAGGTGCAGACTGGCGACACTATTTATGCTGCTTTTGATGGTAAGGTGCGCATCGTGCGCTACGAGCGCCGTGGTTATGGTAAGTACGTTGTGTTGCGCCACGAAAATGGTTTGGAAACTATTTATGCACACTTGTCAAAGTATCTTTGCGATGTAAATGAAGAAGTGAAGGCTGGTCAACCCATCGGTTTGGGTGGTAATACAGGTAAATCTTTTGGTTCTCACCTCCACTTCGAAACCCGCGTGATGGGTGAAGCAATCAATCCCGCGTTCCTTTTTGACTTTGCAAACCAAGACGTAACGGGTGATACTTATATGTTCCGTAAGCAAAAGTCTGATACCTATTTTACGGGTGAAGGAACTAAAAACAAGGTGGCAAGTTCTGGCAGTCGTTACTACAAAGTGCGTAAAGGTGATAATCTTTCGAGAATTGCAAGCCGTACGGGCACTTCTGTAACGCAACTTTGCAAGATTAACCGTATCAATAAGAAGACCATGCTTCGTCCTGGTCAGTTGCTCCGCTTTTAATTCGAGTGAAATAGATTTGTAGTTGTAAACTTGCCTTTTGGGGCGGTTGCAACGAACTGACAAAAAAGGCGTGTCTGACAAGTTGGTTTAGGCACGCCTTTGTTTTTTTATTTAAGTACATTTGTAGTGTGCCATTTGCGTGGTGTAAGAGCGTGGCGCGCTAATAAATGCTGATAAATCTATGCTTAGAGGTATAATATATATATTGTGTGCGTGTTTTTGGGTCGGAGGGCTATCTGCTGAGGCGCGTACAAAAAATAAAAAGGATGCAGCGAAGAAGAAGGGGGCAACCGTGTTTCATCCTTCTCCTGCGCGTACGTCAAGTCCCGATGCGCTTCCTGTGACTCCTATTTCAGGTGGTAGCATGAGCGGTATAGGCGCATTGCCCGTGTTGACCTCAAACTTTTACCTTGGTCGCAGGTATTTAGAAGGGATAGATGTGAGCCGTTATCAGGGGGTAATAGATTGGAAGGCAGTAGCGCGTAGCCGAAAAATTAGTTATGCGTACATGAAAGCCACTGAGGGAGAATCCTTGGTAGACCGTATGTATCGCAAAAATATTGTAGAGGCGCGTCAAGCGGGGATTCGTGTGGGGAGTTACCACTTCTATCGTCCTAATGTGAATTGGAAACGTCAGGCGCAGAATATGCTGAAAACCGTAAAGCCGGAGGAGCAGGATTTAGTGCCTATTGTAGATATTGAGGTGCGTGGTAGGGTGAACCATGAGAAGTTTATCCGTGACTTGAAGCAATTTATTTCAGAAGTGGAGCAGTTTTACGGCAAGAAGCCGTTGCTTTATACCTATCACAACTTCTATAACAAGCACCTGGTGGGCTATTTTCATGGGTATCATTGGATGATTGCGCGCTATCGTGAGGATGCGCCAACGTTGAATGACGGTACGGACTTTATTATGTGGCAGTACACCGCCTCGGGTGAAATTGAAGGTGTGCGAGGCGATGTGGATCGCAGCTGTATCATGGAGGGCTTCAGATTGTACATGGTAGATATGTAGGGGAGGGGTAAAATTGCAATGCAGAGCTGATTGTTCTCAAAGAACCTGTACCCTAAATTGAAGGAAGTCATTCTGTGGTGAGGGTAATTCCCTTAGATTTTCTAAAAATATCATGTCAAGCTGTTTCTAATGCCTCTTTTTTGAAGAAAAATATAAAAATATTTCTAAAACTATTTGTCATTTCAAAAATATGTGCTACCTTTGCACTCGCAAACGGGAAGGAACAAGGTTCTAACCTGAATGTTATAGGGAATTGAGAAGTTTTCTCATAAACCTACTGCCTCTTTAGCTCAGTTGGCCAGAGCACGTGATTTGTAATCTCGGGGTCGTTGGTTCGAATCCGACAAGAGGCTCAAAAAAAGGATTGAAGAAAATCTTCAATCCTTTTTTTGTCGCTGCACTATAATGGCTCACCCTGATGAAGTTTGCTGTATATTTAGGGCTATTGGTATCCGGTAAAGTTTTTGAGAAGTAACGGCCTGAAAGGCCAATAAGCACCCAGCCCAGGGCAACGCCCTGGGGCTATGGATGTTTGGGTTTGCGCCCTGAAGGGGCAAAAGCATTGCAGTTCAACTCTTATAATTGCTTTTGCCCTTTCAGGGCGTAAGTCTCGACTGCAACAACACCCAGGGCGTTGCCCTGGGCTAATGGCTTTATCCCCTTTCAGGGGAATCATCCAAGCTGTGGGCTTATACCATTCAAACATCTTTATATTCATAGAGTTAGAGGCGTTTACCGGACAGCAATAGAATAGTATAAGCCTCACAGTTTGCATTGATTCCCTTTTCAGGCCGTTACTTCTCAAAAAAGTTTACCCGACGCCAATAAATGAAAATAGGAAGAAAACTGTTGTTTTCTTCCTACTTAATTTTTGCAATCTGTGATTCCGTTGGGGCTCGAACCCAAGACCCACGCCTTAGAAGGGCGTTGCTCTAATCCAACTGAGCTACGGAACCTGACCTTTTTGCGGTGCAAAATTACATTAAAGAATTTGAACGGCAAAGCGCTTTGAGGCTTTTCTGTCAAAATGGGTGTGAAGTTCTTGGTGGGTCTTTGAGAAGTTCGGAAGAACAGCGGGAGTGTTATGAAGATTGTTTGTTGACAAATTTAACCCTTTCCCCTACATAGCTGAAGTTGAATTTATCGCTTTTTGCAGAAGGAATTTGGCTGCGTGGATCAATGTCTTTGCGTGTACTAAAATAGGTGAGTAGACGGTTGTAGCATGCCATGGGAGACGCCGCATTGATGTAGGCCTTGATGGTGTTGTCCTGATACTGGTATTTTTGAATCTCTTTAATAAATACCATGCGTTTGATGCAGAGTGAAACCTTGTACCATCCCTCTTTCTTGGCAGTAAGCTGTGATATGCGCTCTTCTTTTGGGTTAAGAGCTGTGGTAAATTGAGGTGTGTTGCTATTTTCCTGGTTACGTCTACTTTTGAACTCGCGAAGATTGTTGGCGGTAGTTTTTATAAGTATAAAATATACGCGTGGGCGCAACTTATAACGCTTTGGATAGGGTAGGGGGCTGTCGATGTATGCTTTTACGTCGTCGAGAAGTTCGGGAGTAACGCTGATTTCAGGGATAGAGGACAAAAAAGACATGAGTTCTTCAAACGAAGATGCGACTGTCTCTTGATCAAAATAGCGTGCGTAAATGTTCATAGAAGAAATAAAATATTTGTGACAGGTCTTGGGGTATGTAAATACCTTTAGGTGTTGACCTTTTGGCAGAATCTATGCGAATTTACGTGGTGTGCGAGTGTTTGTTAATCCTTTGTGTAACAAGGGGTAGCAAGATTTACCTCGTAGTTCTTAAAAACAAAAAGTCAATCCTTTGAGGATTGAACTAAGTAACTCAATTGCAAGGATTCTGCTTTTGAGCGGAAAACGAGACTCGAACTCGCGACCCCAACCTTGGCAAGGTTGTGCTCTACCAACTGAGCTATTTCCGCAGGAGGTAAAAAAGAAAAATATTTTGAGCGGAAAACGAGACTCGAACTCGCGACCCCAACCTTGGCAAGGTTGTGCTCTACCAACTGAGCTATTTCCGCAAAATAAGTGAAGAGGAGGAGACTCGAACTCCCACGTCACAATTGACACTACCCCCTCAAAGTA